>Ga0209542_10015039_pt1 | contig 13067 bp, 9 predicted proteins | sample RifCSPhighO2_01_FD_184028 | JGI IMG/M metagenome (GOLD analysis project Ga0209542, IMG submission 184028) | Soil microbial communities from Rifle, Colorado - Rifle CSP2_plank highO2_0.1 (SPAdes) (version 2) | ecosystem: Environmental > Terrestrial > Deep subsurface > Rock core/Sediment ... | reverse complement strand
AATGCCATTTTTCAGATTTAATAAATTCATCAACAAGTTTATCAAAATCAGTATTTAGCAAAACAGGAAAAGTACTAAGCAAACCATATTCTTCTTTTAAAGCTATATCCTCACATACTTTAATCTGTCCTATATAGTCTTTTAATTCCATTATAAACAAAAATGATAAAGACTTTATTAAAGTTGTCATGTTGTCTGGAAAAGTGAATAATTAATGTTTATATAGTCTCTAATATACATATAAAAGGGCTATGCAGAAAAGAAATTGTACTTTATACGGCTTCTAATGCCTAAATTCAGCGTTTTAAGGCTGGGAAAACTATTTAAACTTAAGAATTTTAATAGTATAAGGCTTATAAAGCTAGATTTTGGTGTTTTTGGGGTTAAAAAATCAAAAAGATTAGTCTGAAGAGTCTAAAATGGAACAAACTAAAACAGAGTATGTAAGACCATTAAATGATCTTTCAGTAGCTAGAGCACTATATAATTTTAGAGATTTGTGTAATAAAGTAAATAGAAGAAGCGATCTTAAAAAAGTTTCAAATGAATTAAATCTAGATAAAAATACTTTAAGAAGAGCTGTAAATGAAGCAAAGATATTGTCAATTTTCCCAAATATACTAAAAAGTAAAGTAGGGCCTTTATCCGTTTTTAAAACAGAAAGAGAACTTAAGTTATTTGCTAATAACCATGATATTGATAAGCTTGGAGTAAGACAACTTCACAAAGCAGTTCAGGAATGGAGAAGAAAAGTAGAGCAAAATCCTAGAGTATTATTAACTTCTTTACAACATGACCTAATTGTTGGAAGCGCTTTAGGAGATGCAAATATAAGACAAAGAGAAAAAAATTGCAATTTTAGAGTTGGACATTCCAAATTACAAGAAAAATATTTATTGTGGAAATATAAAATTTTTCAAGAATTCATTTTATCTAAACCAAAATGGAATATAAGGTATATAAATGGTTATGTAATAAAAACTTTAAACTTATCTACAGTTACACATAAAGTTTTTAATTTTTACAGAAAACTTTTTTATAAAAAAAATGTTAAAAAAGTAACAAGAGAGTTATTAAATCTATTAAATCCTAGAAGCTTAGCTATTTGGTTATGTGATGATGGATGTTATGCAAAAAAACAAGGCTATATTATTTTATGTACTAATTCTTATTCATTAAAAGAACATGAAATCATGAAGAAATATTTTGAAGAGATATGGAGTTTAAGTCCTACAATTGGTTTTAGAGATAATAAATATCATTATTTAAGATTTAAACAAGAAGATAGTAAAAAGTTAGTTGAAATTGTTAAACCTTTTATTCCAAAATTTATGAGCTATAAGATAGGAGAGAAAAATGTCTAAAACATATACTGCAGAAAGCATTCAAGTTCTAGAGGGATTAGAACCAATTCGTGTGAGACCTTCTATGTATATTGGAGATACTGGTGAGAGAGGATTGCATCATCTGGTTCATGAAGCTGTTGACAATTCTATAGATGAGGCTTTAGCAGGATTCTGCAAAAATATTAAGGTTACAATCCATAATGATAACAGCATTTCAGTAGAAGATGACGGAAGGGGAATTCCAGTTGATATTCATCCTAAATTCAAAAAACCAGCTGTCGAGTTGGTTTTAACAGTTTTACATTCTGGAGGAAAGTTTGAAAAGAAAACATATCAGGTTTCCGGCGGGTTGCATGGAGTTGGAATCAGCTGTGTTAATGCTTTAAGCAAGAAATTTAATGTCAATGTCAAAAGAGACGGAAAAGTTTATTCTCAGGATTTTATCATGGGCAAGAAATTAAATGAGTTAAGTATTATTGGAGAGGCAAATGGAACAGGAACCAAAGTTACATTTCTTCCTGACGACCAGATTTTTGAAACTGTTGAATATAGGTATGATCTTTTGTATCAAAGATTAAGAGAATTAGCATTTTTAAACAAAGGGATAAGGATTGAATTAAAGGATGAAAGGGAAAACAAGGAGGATGTACTCCAGTATGAAGGCGGAATAAAAGAGTTTGTTGAACATTTAAACAAAGGTAAGAAAGTTATTAATGATGCAATTTATTTTGAGAAAAAGAAAAACGACTTGATGATAGAAGGAGCTTTTCAATATAATGAGGGATATACAGGAAGTTTGCTCAGTTTTGTTAATTCTATCAATACGTTTGAAGGTGGAACTCATGAACAAGGATTTAGGACTGCCCTAACAAGAGTAGTTAACTCTTATGGCATCAAATATAATATGCTTGATCATATGAAATTAACAGGAGATGATGTTAAGGAAGGGCTTACAGCAATAATTTCTGTTAAGATTTCTAATCCTCAATTTGAAGGACAGACAAAAACAAAATTAGGGAACTCTGAAGTTAAAGGCATTGTTGATTCTTTGACAAATGATGCCTTAGGAACTTTTTTTGAGGAAAATCCTGCTGTTGGCAAGAAAATTTTGTTTAAAATTGTTAGTGCAGCAAGAGCAAGAGAAGCTGCAAGAAAAGCAAGAGAATTAACAAGAAGAAAAGGATTGTTAGACAAGTACAGTCTCCCTGGAAAATTAGCAGATTGCCAGGAAAAGGACATTACAAAATCTGAAATTTTTATTGTTGAAGGAGATTCTGCAGGAGGAACAGCAATTTCAGGAAGAGATAGGAAGTTTCAGGCTATTCTGCCGTTAAAAGGTAAAATACTGAATGTTGAAAAATCAAGATTAACTAAAATTTTAATCAATAATGAAATTAAGACATTAATTACTGCTATTGGAGTTGGTATTGCTGAAGAGTTTGACATAAAAAATTTAAGATACGGAAAGATTATTATTTTAACAGACGCTGACGTGGACGGAAATCATATCTCTACATTATTATTAACATTTTTTTACAGATATATGCTAGACTTGATTAAAAACGGAAATATCTATGTAGCACAACCGCCATTATATAGAGTAATTAAAAATAAAAAAGTAATTTATGTAAGGGATGACAAAAAACTGCAGGAATTGCTGAAGGAAATTGGGGAAGATGCAGTTATTCAGAGATTTAAAGGATTGGGAGAGATGAATTCAGACCAATTATGGGAAAGCACAATGAATCCTGAAACAAGAATTATGAAGAAAATTACTTTAGAAGATGCTGCTATTGCAGACGAAACATTTTCAATTTTAATGGGCGACCAGGTAGAGCCAAGAAGGGAATTTATACAGAATCATGCTAAAGAAGTAAAAAACCTGGATGTGTAAAATGGGAAGAGGAAGAAAACCAAAATATGTAAATGAAGGATTCTTTGATGAAGAGTCAGAGACGATGCATTATGTACTTGGAGTTTCATTTGGATTAGCTACAATTTCAGACAAAAGGCTCATTTTTAGGTCTAAGAATAAGGAATTAATAGAGATTATAAAAAGGGAATTAGAAAGCCAGCATAAAATAGTGAATATAGAGTCCAGAAACTCGCATCAATTAGAAATATATGGCAAAGGCTCTGCATATCTAATAACATCTTTGAAAGCCAGAGGCTTAGCAGAAGATAAGTCTGAAAGAATTTTTCCTAAAAACATTGCAGAGTCTTATCTCTCTCATTTTGACAGAGGATTTTTTGATTCTAGAGGCGTAATCATAAACACAAATAAAAAAATAAATATTGGATTTTACTTTAACAATGCCTTTTTGACAGATCTTAATAATGGCTTAAGGGAAAATGCCGGAGTTAAAAAAACAAATCCTGAAAACAATAAGATTGTTTATCCATTTAATGACTCACTTAGGATGTATAATTTTATTTACAGAGATTGGGATTTTATTGAAAGCAAGGGATTATACTTAAAAAGGAAAAAAGAAAGATTCAACATTGAGAAAAAAGAAGATGTTTTTGATACAGATAGAATAAAAATAGAACTTTTAGACGGCAAAACTGTTGAGGAGCTTACTAAAGAGCTTGGTTATTCCTCAACACAGTCTTTTTACTCAGCTTTTAAAAGAGTTTATGGGGAAACAGTTGGAAGATTTTTAAAAAATGAATTAGGACATGATAATAGACTGTACAATGGAATGAATTTAGGATAAGATGGCAGAAGAAATTCAGATTAAGTTAATTGAAGAGGAAATGAAGGAAGCTTACTTAGATTATTCTATGTCAGTTATAGCAGGGAGGGCTTTGCCTGATGTTAAAGATGGGCTAAAACCTGTCCATAGAAGAATTTTATACACAATGTACCAGTTAGGGCTGTTTTCAGACAAGCCATCCAGGAAATCAGCAAGTGTTACTGGAACTACTATGGCTAAATTCCACCCACACGGAAATGTTGCTATTTATGATGCAATGGCAAGGTTAGTCCAAGATTTTTCTTTAAGATATCCTTTGATTCATGGACAGGGAAACTGGGGAAGCATTGAAGGTTTTCGCCCTGCTGCTGAGAGATACACTGAATGTAAAATGTCCAAGATAGGAGAGTTAATGCTTGAGGATATAGACAAAGAAACAGTTAAGTTTGTGCCAAATTTTGACGGCTCAGCAAAAGAGCCTGTTTTGCTGCCAAGCAAAATTCCGAATTTGTTAATTAACGGCTCTTCCGGTATAGCAGTAGGAATGGCGACAAATATTCCTCCTCATAATATTTCTGAAGTTATAGAAGGATTAATAGCTTTGATAGAAAATAAAGAAATTTCAATAGAGGAATTAATGAATTATGTCAAGGCTCCTGATTTTCCGACAGGAGGAACTATTGTCGGAGTTGAAGGAGTAAAGAAAGCATACAAAACAGGAAAAGGAATTATAACCTTAAGGGCAAAGAGCAGGATAGAAGAAAAAGGAGACAGGAAATTTATCATAATTGAAGAAATTCCTTATATGGTCAACAAATCAGGGCTTTTGGAAAATATCGGGAATTGTGTTAATGAAAAAAGAATTGAGGGGATAAGCGATTTAAGGGATGAGTCTGACAGAAAAGGAATGAGAATCTTAATTGAGGTGAAAAGAGGCTACAATCCCGATTTGGTTTTAAACCAATTGTACAATAATACTTCTTTAGAAACCACTTTTGGAATTATAATGATTGCATTGCTGGATAATCAGCCTATACTATTTAACCTAAAAGATATGATGCTTAATTATCTGCTTCATAGAAAAGATGTTGTTTTTAAAAGGACTAAATTTGATTTAGACAAATCTGAGAAAAGAAAGCACATCGTTGACGGCTTAATAATTGCTTTAAATGATATTGATACTGTTGTCAGATTAATAAAAGAAAGCAAAGATGTTTCTACAGCAAACAGATTATTAATTGATAAATATTCCTTGAGTGAAGAGCAGAGCAAGGCAATTCTTGATATGAAACTGCAGAGATTAACTTCTTTAGAAACGGCAAAGTTAATAGAGGAAAACAATGAATTGCTGAACAAAATAAGGGAATATAAAGAAATTCTGCAGAGTGAAGAAAGAATCAATGTTATTGTTAAAGATGAATTAAAGGAAATCAAGAAAGTTTTTGGCGATGAAAGAAGAACTTTGATAGAAGAAAAAGAAGCAATGATTGAGGAGAAAGAATTAGTGAAGGAAGAGGCTGTTGTAATCACATTAAGCCATAAAGGATACATAAAAAGAACAAAGCTAAGCAGCTATAAAGAGCAGAAGAGGGGAGGAAAAGGAGTTATTTCAGGAAGCAAGGAAGATGATTTTGTTCAGGACATGAAAGTTGTTTCAACACATGATAATATTTTGTTCTTTACAGACAAAGGAAGAGTTTACTGGAAGAAGGCTTATGAAATCCCGGAAACTTCCAGATACAGCAAAGGAGGAAATATTGCAAATTTCCTGAATTTATCAGATGAAAGAATAAATGCTATAATCCCAATAAAGGAGTTTAAGGAAGGATGTTATTTACTTATGGGAACCAAGAAAGGATTAGTTAAAAAAGTAAGCTTAGATGAGTTTGCAAATGAAAGAAGGTCTGGAAAACTAGCAATCACATTAAAGGATGATGAATTAATTGATGTTTTACTAACAGATGGAAATAGGGAGATCATTATTGGAACTAAGAATGGATTGGCTTCAAGATTTAAGGAAAGCGATGTAAGGGTTATGGGAAGAATGGCTTCTGGAGTAAGGGGAATTAAACTGAAAGATGATGAAGTTGTAGGCATTACCATTGCAAACGAGGATGAAAGCCTGCTTACAGTAACAGAAGATGGTTATGGTAAGAGAACAAAAATTAGTGAATACAGAATTATTGGAAGAGGAGGAAAAGGAGTTACTAATATCAAGAATGATAAAGTTGGAAAAGTAGTTGGCGTTATGGGCGTTAAGGATGATTATGGATTAATAATTATAACTGTTAAAGGAAATGTTATCAGAATGAAAGCTAAGGATTTAAGCCTGATTGGAAGAGCTACCCAAGGTGTAAGATTGATTAAACTTGATGAAAATGATAAAGTAGTTAGCGTTGCAAGAACATATGGAGAATGAAATGAGAAAAGAGATGCCTTTGGTTGAAATAGTAAAATCTGAAGAATTCAGGAATAAAATTGATGAAATAAAGAGCGGTCTTTATAATTATGGATTTATTTTATATCCTAATTCAAACGGATATATTTTGGGAGATGTTAGTATTATACAAGGCAATAAAGTAAATGGAAAAGATCTGACGTTGCCTTATGGAAGCGATTTGGAAGAATTAAGCATGGCTACTGAAAGATCTTCCAGCGGATTTCCTGTAGGTGTGATTCCTACATTTAAGAAAGATTATAGTTTAATACTTTTTTACAGGCAAAGAGAGAGAGGAATGATAAAAGATTATAACATACCTACATTCATTGAATTGATGGAACATTATGACATGGCATTAATAGATTTCAATGGAGAGCTTAAAAGAAGAGATATTGAGGCATTAGAAATTTTTGAGAATGGACATTAAACAATCTCTGCTACGCCAATAAGCCTGAACCTGTTGCCAATCTTTCTTGAAATTGTAATCCTATCTTCTTTTTTGCAGCAGACTGGAAGTTTTAAATTAACTTTTATTTTATCTTTTTTTAATTCAGTAATAATTCCTACTGTTGCAGCTGAATTGACATTGAACATCAGGGATTCCCCTTTTTTTATTTTTTCAACTTTTAATTCCTCTTTGCTCCCTACAACCCTGTCCAGCAAAGCAGGCTTTAACTCAAAAGATTCCCACACTGGCGGAAGATGCTCTTTATGTCCTGCTATATTTCCTGACAATGAATCTGCTTTGACAATGAAAGGATCGAGCTTTGTCATCAATCCTAATGAACCTCCGGGATGAACTTCATCTAATGAAACAGCACCAGCTTTCAAAGCCTCTATTTTTGTTTGTATAGGCCGCCATTGCACTTTTCCGCCTTTCTCAATTTTTCTTCCAGGCCTTATTTCAATCTCGTCATTTACCTTTAAGACGCCTTCTTTTAAAGCTCCTCCCAAAACACCACCTTTTAAATTTTCTATTTCTGTTCCAGGTCTGTTGACATCAAAGGATCTTGCAATAAGCATTAAAGGAGGCTTTTCAGAATCTCTTTTTGGAGTTTTGAAGTTATTTTCTATGGTTTCTATCAATAAATCTATGTTAACATTATGTTGGGCTGATAAGGGGATTATTGGAGCATTCTCTGCTATTGTTCCTTTAACAAAATTCTTGATTTGTTTGTAGTTTTCCAATGCTTGCTCTTTTGTAACTAAATCAATTTTATTCTGGACTATGATTATGTTTTTTATTCCGATTATTTCTAATGCCATTAAGTGCTCTTTTGTCTGAGGCTGGGGGCATTCTTCATTTGCAGCCACAAGTAGTAAAGCGCCATCCATTATAGCAGAACCTGAAAGCATAGTTGCCATCAGAGTTTCATGGCCTGGAGCATCAACGAAAGAAACCTTTCTTAATAAATCACAGTCTGTCTGGTGGGTTGGGCACTTTTTCTGCGTTGAGTATGACTCAGAACCATTGCATTTAGGACATCTGTAGAAGGTAACATCTGCATATCCTAATCTAATTGTGATGCCTCTCTTTAGCTCTTCAGAATGGGTATCTGTCCATTTGCCACTGAGTTTGTATAATAAAGTAGTCTTACCATGATCAACATGCCCTATAAGACCTATGTTAATTTCTGGTTGCTGGTTTTTATTAGTCACGAATTTTTCTCCTCCTGATTTTTAGTAATACTAAGATTTGGATTTATAAAGTTAACTTATAGCTTATACTGGAGAAAACTTTAAAAAGCGTTGTAAAAAATTAGTCTTGGCATGGAAGTAAATTTATATCAACATGGAACTAATAACTTTTGGATAAACTTAAATTTAAGAATGCCTGTATATGATTTTTATGGCAGAAATCAGGGTATTGTCAGCAAAGCTTATTCTACTTTTGACGGAGAGCCGATATTCCAGATTGAAAGAAGATTATTTTGGCCTTTTATCAGAAAAACTTTAGTAACTTTAGTAAAAGACTATAAAAATGATAAATTAGTTGTTGATATGCATGAAGCTGATTTAAGAATCGAAAAATTATCTTCAAAGGAATTATGCAGGGTTGATAAAGGGAATTATATTGGGATTTATCCTCTGGAGAATGTTCTTGTCTATCCTAATAAGAAAAATATCAGGTCTTTGGATGTAAGAAATGGAAAAATCAACAGTCTTTATCTAATCAATGGAGAATATCTTAATTTTGCTGATAATTTGAACTGGGAAAATAATCATTATTTAAACTGGAAGAAAGGACAGTGGGTTTACAGACAAAGCATAAATGACTGGATAGAAAACTTTGAAAAAAATTCAGGAAAATAAAATTATTCTTTTTTAGGCTCTTCTTTCTTTTCTGCTTCTTTAGGTTTTTCTTCAGCCTTAGTATCTTCTTTTGGAGCTTCTTCCTTGCCAAACATCTCTTTTAAGGATTTTTTGCCTTCTGCAAGAACTTTTAGGTTAATCTGGGCAATATCACTGGATACAGTATTTCCCCTTACTGCTTTTCTCTTTTTCATCCCATTTCTTTTAATATGGACTCCCGGACCTGATGTCAGTAAAAGCCTTTTTCTTCCTATACCCTCAACATCCCACCTCATTGGAAATCCTGAAGTGTCACTTCCTCCAGTAATCTGAAACTCATATCCAGAAAAATTAGGTATATCTTTTAGCTTATCTTTTATTTTTTTATTTGCAAAGCTGGAAATATCTGCTGTAGTCTGGTAGCTTTTACCTGATTTATCGCTTAATACTAATTTTACCTCTGCCATATTATTTTCTTTTAAATAGGATTTATAAGGTTTTTGGATTTATTTTGATTTCCATTATTCTCTTAATTCATTGAATTTTCTTCTTGCCCACTTTTCATCACTTACTAACCCTCTTATGATGTATTTTTTAAAGTCTACATCATTTTTCATGAAACCTTCATCTGGAAATTTTTTATGCAGGAAAATCTCATTTCTTAATTTTTTTCTTGCATCTAAAACATAATCTTCAAAACTTTCAAAAAAATTGCAGTTGTCTTTTATATTATTCTCTAAAATTATTCTTATATATTCATGCTTATTGTGAACCTGCGCTCTTCTAAAGAAGAAATATTTTTCCCAAGCACTTTTAATGAATTTATCTTCTAATTCATTGTGTATCCTATCTATGACTTCATAATCATGAACTATAAATTGCATCATCTGTCTTCTAACTATTCTAAATGAATCATAAGAAAAAGATGTTCTACCGCTTATTTCTTTCATTAGACGATGTATATAGGGATGGTTAAAATTTCTTTCATAAATAAAAAAAGCCTGTATATCCTTTCTTCCACCAGTTTTAGACTGCAGAACTTTAAAATCTTCATGGTCAATTTTCTCTTTCAGAATATCGTTTAAATTACTAATTTGAGGGCTTTCTTTGTGCAATTCTTCTCTTATTATTTTATAAACATTTAAATTATTTATCAGTCTTTTTATACCAACTTTCCCTAATTTTATTTCTTTAAGTCCTAACTCTCCGGGTGGAAGTCTTCTATCGCTTGGTAAATTAAGGGTCTTTAAACTTTCTTTAAATATTGGAAAAACCTCATAAAGAGGAATGTTATCTTTTTTTAAGGAGAGGATAATTTTTTCCAATTCATCCTTTGTTTTTAAATATTCAAAAGCCTGCTCACTTCCAATCTTTTCTTTTGATTTTAATTTTTTAACTTCTTCAAGCATCCCTCTCAAATTGTTCATTTAAACTCCCCAGACAGCATTTTCCTTTCTTCTCATATCTGCTATTTCTTTTAAGATTTCTATAGAATCTTCATCCAACAAATCTTTAACTTTTTTGAATTCCCTGTAGTCAGTCTCATTAATCAATGAATAGAGTATATTTCCTTCTTTTAATTGGCGTCCAATAGTAACTCCTGGAAGAGAGACTGCAATCTGCTTTCCTTTTTCAGCTAACTGTATATTTTCCCCTTCTAACTGGATAGACTTAGCAGAGGTGATTTCCTTTCCATTCAGCATTAATGGTGTTCCAACCTTTAATTTTCCAGACAAAACCTCAATTCCAACTACAGCAGGATTGCTCTGCCTAAAAATAAATCCAGGCATTATCTTGACCTTGCATAAAGAAACCAATTTTGAAAGTTTTTCCTGCTTTATGCTCTTATTTGTCCCTTCAGCCCATTTTTCATAATCCTCAATTATTTTGTAGATGACTTCTCCAGTAATTATTTTTACACCTTCTGATGTTTTCTCATTTTTTATATTAAACCCAAGAATGGCATTGTGCAATTGATTCTGGGAAGATGAGGCTTCTGCAATATCCTGCTTTGTTATATTCCCAATGGATGCTTTCTTAATTACAATCCCTTTTTCTTTTAAGATATTATCCAATGCTTCTAAACTTCCCAATGTATCTGCCTTGACAACAATTCCATCCTGCCCTGTTTCAATAATAACTTCTTCAATCTCCTCTTTGATTTCTTTTTCAGCCTGTTCTAAATTATCTGCAACAACCCTTAAAGGCATTCCTGAAAGGACATTTTCCAGTTCAGGAGCAGCTATTTTAACTCCTGAAGCAGCTGAAACTTCCTTTACCTTTGAAAACTTTGATTTTTTATCCCTGATTTCTGATAATGCATTAGGCTTTAGCAAAGACCTTACTTTTGTTTTTATCGGCTTATCCAAAGAGCCTATAAGAATTGTGTCATTCACTTTTATTGTTCCGTCGTAAACTATTGCATCAATAGTAGTTCCTAATCCTTCTGTTTCCTTTACCTCTAAAACAGTCGCTTTTGCAGGACCTTTTACCTCAATTTTCAGGCTTTCTTCTAAGTATTTTTGTGTTAATCCAGTTAGTACCATTAAAAGTTCTGCCAGTCCTATTTTTAATTTAGAAGATATAGGAACAATTGCTACTTTTTTTGTATAGTCATCTACTCTGTCAAATCTTTCTGCGTTTAACTGGAATTTTTCATAAATATCTCCGACTACAGTATAAAGCTTTAAGTCCAGTTCTTTTTTAAAATCTTCAGTCTGCTCATTAATATTTTGAAGCAATGGAAGCTTTTTGTCCTGAAATCCTGAAATCAGGTCAATTTTTGTCAAAGCTATGATAAAAGGAGTTTTTGCATTTTTCAGGATTTCAATAGAGTCCAAAGTTTGCGGCTTTATACCTTCTAATGCATCAACTACTAATATTGCAATATCTGCCAGATTGCCTCCTCTTCTTCTTAAGGATGTAAAAGCTTTATGTCCTGGTGTGTCCAAGAACAATAATCCTGGAATAGTCAAGTTAAGTTTTAAAGAATCAATTAATTTTCCGCAGAAATTTCTTATTGTAGATAATGGAACCTCTGTTGCTCCAATATGCTGTGTTATTTTTCCTGGCTCTCTTTCAGCAAGAGTTGTGCCTCTAATTGAGTCAAGTAAAGAAGTATTGTGCACTAATATCCTTTCTGCAACAAAGGTATGTGTTTTAGGAATAGTAAAGTCATAAACATATTTTTCTTTATTTTTTATTTTCTTTATTGATATTATTTTAACATAATTTACTTCCTTCTCTAATATTTTTTTTATTTTCTGTGAGTCCTCATTTTCTTCCTTTATATTATCTAAAACTTTTTGAAGTAAGTTATAAGGTAATTGTTCTTTCTTTTTGTATTCGTCAAAATAAGGAATTCTTTTGTTAATCTTTCCACCAACTTTAAGATTTTTTAAATTAGCACCGTCTAATGGAATAAAATCAAATATCCTGCTTGTTTCAGCTTTCATAGAAGCATTTATAATTCTAGCTAATTTTCTTTTTAATTTTGGCTTGAAGTTCTCTAAAAATTTATCTAAATATAACTTGTTTGCTATCCTTAAATAACTGAAACCTTTTTTCTTAAAAAAAACAGAATGTATTCCATAGCCTAGCAATAGTATAGAAATTTCTTTAATTAGTTTTTCACTTTTGCTTGTAAATTCTAAGGAGTGATTTATTTTTGATACATAACCATCTGTATCTAATAGCCCCGAGATAAATCCTTTGAATACTTCTTTGTTTTGTTTGGCTATATCAGGTACATTTATAGTAGCAGATTTGTTTTTCTTTGGAAATCCTATTACCTCCGTTAAAAATCTGCTGAATGTTAGGCATCCATTGTCGATTGTTACCTTGCAAGTATGCCCTTGTTTTGTTTTGGGTTCTAAGTTAAAAACTTCTTTTAAGCATTTATTGTAATAAGCTATTACATCTTCATCATTGTTACTTAGTACTACATTATTAGATATATGACCATCTCCTGCTAAGCAACCAAGTATATAACCTAACTTTTCTGGATCTTTAAAATTAAGAGACATTCTGTTGCTAGTATGCCCGACCCTCCATCCTTCATTCGCATTTTTTATACTGTCAATCATAAAATAAATAGTTTTTTCACTAAAATTCAGATATCGTCCTATTTTAAATAAATCTTTTATTCTGAGTCTTTTTTTCCTTATCGAATTGCTTAAGTGTTTAATCTTTAATTTCCTTTCTATATAACCTATCTTTTTATCCCTTATCTTGTTAACTAATCTCTCTGAATTTGAATTTAGGAAACAAGCAAAGTTATCTATACTTATTAAT
>Ga0209542_10015038_pt1 | contig 13068 bp, 10 predicted proteins | sample RifCSPhighO2_01_FD_184028 | JGI IMG/M metagenome (GOLD analysis project Ga0209542, IMG submission 184028) | Soil microbial communities from Rifle, Colorado - Rifle CSP2_plank highO2_0.1 (SPAdes) (version 2) | ecosystem: Environmental > Terrestrial > Deep subsurface > Rock core/Sediment ... | reverse complement strand
GATACATTACGTGATGTTGACGAGAAGGTAGAATTTCTTGCCAACAAGGGTATTTTTCTTTTGGGCGGAGTTATTGAAACACAAGTTTTATATGGATTTTTTATGGGTATTCTTCCTAAGCTATACTCCGTAAATAAAAAACCAATCTGGATTTTTTTAGATTCACCTGGTGGAGATATTTTTCAGGGTTTGGCCCTTTACGATTTATTTAAAGCTGTTACTAAGCAGGGGGTAGAGGTTCATATCGTGGGTATCGGCATGGTTGCATCAATGGCTGTATGTATTATGCAAGCTGCGACGAGGCGTTATGCTTTTCCGAGCACTCAATTCACTGTTCATCAAGCTAGTTTAAGGGGTGACGGTGAACGCCAAGAGGTTAACGAAATGATAGAAACTGCCAAAGAGGTCGAACGACTAAACGAAATTGTTCTGAACATTATTGCCGGGCGTTCTGGTATAGATTTGAAAGAATTGATGATCCTTTCCAAGAAAACCGACTATTCAGTTGGTGCTGGTAAGGCCAAAGAATTTGGTCCATACGGATTGATAGATGAAGTGATTACTACGTTCCCTTTTCAAATTAACGGCTAAATAAGGCCGTTTTTATTTTGATTTTTATGATATAATTAAGTTAAGTTTTTTAAAAAAGATTAAACATGAAGCAAAAACAGTCCTTGTTTAGATTTAGGGATTGGTTTTTTGTGTTGTTGATTGATTATTTAGTTAATTCAGGTTGGGTAATTGTAATTAAGGACTTTAAAAAATCAGAAAAAAGAGCCGAAAGAGATTATTGGGGATTAACTGATTATAAAAATGAAATTATCTGTCTTGATAAAAAAAGAGGAACAACAAGGGTTCTTATTCACGAGTTGTGCCACTTTGCTCTTAGAGTTACTCTTGAGGAGATGTCTAAAAATCTGGAATGGAAAGTTTTAAAAAAAGTTAAAGGAAGACATCGGTCAGATAAAGAATTTGAGTGGAGGGAATTGAAGACGATAGAATTTGAAGAACTTTTCTACAATTCTTTAAACATGAGACAAATAAAAACCTTGCAGGGTTTCATTGATGAAGCAAAAGAAAGATGTGTATAAGATGAGGGCTGAAGGCCCTTTTTTGTTTTAACTTTTTTAGTTATATTTAATGGATGTTAAAATCTTGGCTAAAAAAAGAAATCTCAAGCAAGTTTTCGGATATCGAATTCGATATTTTGACGCCCCCAGATGACAAAATGGGGGATTATTCCACTAATATCGCTTTTGTTATTGCAAAGAAAAAAAAGATAACCCCAATGGAGGCAGGTAAGGATTTAATAGTGGAATTTTTGAATAATAAAGAATTTACCAAAAAATTTAGCAAGATTCAGCTTGTTTCGCCGGGGTTCATCAATTTTTATTTAAGCGATGAGTTTTTGAAATCATCCCTTGAAATGATTGTAAAAAAAGGAGAAAGATTTGGAGATTCTGAACTGGGTAAGGGCACCAAAATAAATCTAGAATTTGTTTCTGCTAATCCGACCGGACCCTTGACTGTCGGTAATGCCCGATCAGCTTCATTTGGTGACACGCTTGGCAATATTTTAAAAAAGACAGGATATGACGTAACTAAGGAATACTATGTCAATGATGTTGGTAACCAAGTGAACAAACTTGTTGAATCAGTGAGATTAAGAACAATAGAATTGAAAGGTGAAAAAGTAGAATTCGGTCCTGATTTGTATCAAGGAGAATATGTGAAAGAGATAGCCAAAGAATTTTTAGATAGAAATGTCTTGGAAGAAGATATTCCTAATCAAGCAGTAATGGCAATGGTAAAAAGGGCCAAGAGTTCTACAGAAAAGATGGGTGTTAAGTTTGATGAGTGGTTTTTTGAATCTCAACTTCACCAAAGCGGAGAGGTTAAAAATGTTTTTGCCGAATTGGAATCAGGAGGATTTGTTGTTGAAGAAGACGGAGCCAAATGGTTGAAGATGAATAACGATCAGAAGGCGGTGCTTGTGAAAAGCGACGGTTCAACCACCTACTTATTAAATGATATTGCTTATACAAAAAATAAATTTGAGAGAGAATTTGAAAAGGCAATTAATATTTGGGGAGCTGATCACCACGGAGACGTAATCAGATTAAAAACCGGAGTAGCTGCTCTTGGATTTGATTTTGATCGTCTGGAAATACTTCTTCATCAATTGGTTTCTATAAAAGAAGATGGTGAACTTCAAAAAATGTCCAAAAGAGCAGGGCGGTTTATTTTGTTGGATGATTTATTGACTGAAGTTGGTAAAGATGCGGTTAGGTTTTTCTTTTTGACCAGAGATCTGAATACCCACATGGAGTTCGATATTGACTTGGCCAAAAAGCAATCAAAAGAAAATCCAGTTTTCTATATTCAATACGCCTATTCACGGCTAAATAGCATATTTAGCCGAATTTTCAATTTTCAATTTTCAATTTTCAATTATAATAAAGACGAATTAAATTTATTAAAAGAGGACGAGGAGTTGCGATTATTAAAAGATCTAATCAGGTTTTCTGAGATTGTTGAAGATATTTCCCAAAATTATCAGGTTCATCATTTGGCCCAATATGCCTTAAATCTTGCTGGTGATTTCCATAAATTTTATGAGAAACATCACATAATCCAAGAGAATGATGCAGAGCTTCAATCAGCACGCCTATTACTTGCTAGTGGGGTGCATATTGTTCTAAAGATTTGTTTGGGCCTTATGGGCCTTTCGGCCCTGGAGAGAATGTAAATGACAGTCCAAGAGCGAAAGCGATTGGTTACTGGAATTTATCCTGAGGAGTGAAGCGACGTAGGATTAGGATAAACGAAAATAATCCTGCCCCAAGGATATCCATCAGGAGATCGTTTATCGTATCGCTTAAATCTCCCATAAAATAAGTTTTAACGGCAAATAGGTTATAAACTATGGGGCTAATAATAACATTAGCGATGTATTCGGCGAATTCCCAAGTTATTCCCATAAATGAAACAACTCCTAAAATAATTAAGGTATTTTTTAGTTTCGAACTATCAAGAAGATGATCTTTCAAATATGTTGAAAGGAGTATGGCCATAAAAAATCCACCAGAAAAATGTAAAACTTGATCAAACCAAGGATAGATCAAATACCATTGGTTATACATACCAACAAAATTAGTCAGAAATATGATTACTAGAAATATAAACGATATGCGCATGTTTTGATTATTGTTCAACTAGATTAGCACATAACTTGATTTTTATCCATATTTAGGATTTAATATTTCATAGTTCTTTATTTGCTGGGAGAGTTTAATTGAATGCTTCACTTCACTTGGCTGGCGGAGCTGCTATGGGTATTCTTGCTCAGAGTTCATTACCCTCTAATTCAAGTAGTATGGAAAGGGTGGGTGTATCTTTTGTGGCTGGATTTTTGTCACACATCTTATTGGATGCTTTTCCCCATCAGGAATATAACCTTAGAGACTTAAAACTTGGATTTGTTCTTTTTTTTGAAATTGCGGCAATGCTTGTTTTGCTCTTATCAGTCAAAAGTTCCCCATTAAATAATCTAATTGTTTTTTTTGGAATGTTGGGTGGGGCAATACCTGATGTTATTGAACTTGCCCATGCATATGTATTTAATTGGTCCTGGCTTGAAAAGTTGGGATCAAAAATCCATTTTTATCACGGAGCGATACCCGTTGGATTTGAAGTTAATTTTTACCTTCAGTTTTTGTTAGCGCTTGGGGCTGTTGTTTTTGTAAGGTCAAGACCCGTTTTATAGCGGGTTTTTATTGTATTTTAGTCAAAATTAATATAAAATGAACACAATGTTTGACTGAGTCAAACATTGTGTTCATTTTATCACTTTAGCGGAGCAGATTTTAGCCAAATTCGCGACGCGAGTCTGAAGATGTAGTTATTCTACTTCAAAGACTCGCAACAAAGAATTTGGCTAATAATATGCCCGCCCTCAGAGGGAATCTAAAGAAAAGGCCGAGTTCCTTGTCTCTCCTTCTCGACATAGAATAATCTATGTCTTCGTCGTCGTTTCGCGAACTCGGCCTTTTCTTTAGATTCTAAAATGATAAAATGAACACAATGTTTGACTTAAAAAGGGAAGAAAAAATTCTGGATTTTTGGAGAGATAACAATATTTTCGAAAAATCTCTAGAAAATCGCCAAAAGGCGAAACGTTTTGTTTGGTGGGAGGGTCCGCCAACTGCTAATGGTAGGCCTGGTATCCATCATCTTTTGGGGCGGGCTTTCAAGGATCTTTATGGCCGTTATAAAAGCATGCGCGGCTTTTATGTTTTAAGAAAATCGGGTTGGGATACCCACGGACTACCGGTTGAAATAGAAATAGAAAAAGAGCTTGGATTTAAGAATAAAAAAGATATTGAGGCTTATGGCATCGCCGAATTCAATAAAAAAGCAAAGGAAAGTGTTTGGAAATATAAAACCGAGTGGGAGGATATGACTCGTAGAATGGGTTTTTGGTTAGACATGAATCATCCATATATAACGTATGAAAATAACTACATTGAATCCGTCTGGAACATTATCAAGAAAATTTGGGATAAAAATCTTTTATATCTTGCTCATAGAGTAGTACCTTTTTGTGTCAGGTGTGGAACGCCACTTTCTTCTCACGAAGTCGCGCAGGGTTACAAAACCGTAACTGATAAATCAGTTACGGTTAAATTTCTAATTTCTAATTTAGAATTTCTAAAAAAGTTTCAAGCCTCAGGTTCCAAGGTTTATGTTTTGGCTTGGACGACAACGCCGTGGACGTTGCCAGGGAATGTCGCTTTAGCAGTTGGGAAAAATGTTCAATATATTCTTGTTAGTAAAAATAATGAAAAATACATTATTGCTAAAGATTTAGCTGAAAAAGTTCTTGGTAATGATTATAAAATAGAAAAAGAAATTATGGGTAAGGAATTAGTCGGATTGGATTATGAAGCATTGTTTGATATTAAAGAATTAAAATCAAATAAATCCTATAAAATTTATGAGGCTGATTTTGTTTCTACTCAAGATGGAACTGGAGTGGTTCATACTGCTGTTATGTATGGAGAAGATGACTACAACTTAGGAACCAAAATTGGTCTACCCAAGTTTCATACCGTTGATGAGCAAGGGAAATTTATTCACGTTGAAGATGGTTTAAACGGAATGTATGTGAAAGATAAAAAAACAGAGAATTTGATATTTGAAATTTTGGAGCGGAATGGCAATCTTTTTAAAACAGAAGAATATGAACATGATTATCCTTTTTGTTGGAGATGCGGTACGCCTTTGCTTTATTACGCCAAGAATTCTTGGTTTATAAAAATGTCGGCGGTCAACAAAAAACTTCTTGAAAATAATCAGAAAATAAATTGGATCCCTGAGCATATTAAAGAGGGAAGGTTTGGTCAATGGTTGAAAGAAGGGAAAGACTGGGCGTTTTCACGGGAGAGATATTGGGGAACACCTTTGCCTGTTTGGAAATGCACTAAGTGTCCAGAATATAAAGTGGCCGGTTCTCTTGATGATTTGGAAAAATATCGATTTAAACAAAAAAATGATTATTATATTTTGCGCCATGGTCACAGTGATAAAAATTTTGATGGTGATAAACCAGAGATAGTCAGTTCTCAGTTGGACCAAGATAAATATCATTTGACCCAAAAGGGTGTCAATCAGATTAAAAAAGTTGCCAAGCAATTAAAAAAAATGGGTGGGGTTGATCTTGTCGTGGCATCTCCTTTTATTAGAACCAAAGAAACTGCAAAAATAATTGCTGATGAACTGAAAATAAAACTAGAGATAGATGAGACAATAGGCGAGGTAAATCACGGTTCCGCTTGTGAGGGAAGGAGTGAACATGTTTGCGAAATTTATAACGACAATCAAGGTTGGGAAACTAAAACTGCTGACGGGGAAAGTTGGGGAGATGTTAGAAGGAGAATGTCTAGTTTCATGTGTCAATTGGACAAAAAACATGATGGAAAAAAAATATTAATCGTAAGCCATGGAGACCCTCTTTGGCTCTTGGAAACATTTGTTCAAGGATTAACCGGAGAAGTCATCTTAAGTGGTGGAAGATTAATGCCACTACAAGGAGAGTTAAAAAAAATAGATTTCAAAAACTGGCCATATGATGAAAACGGAAATTTGGATATGCATCGGCCATATGTAGATGATGTGACCTTAAAATGTGATGCCAGTCTGCCGGACGGGCAGAAATGTGGTTCAGAAATGAAAAAAATACCTGACTTGATTGATGTTTGGTTTGATTCCGGAGCGATGCCTTATGCTCAGTGGCATTGGCCCTTCGACACAGCTCAAGGCAAGCCCTTTGAAAAAACATTCAAGGAACAGTTCCCGGCAGATTTTATTGTTGAGGCAGTAGACCAAACCAGGGGGTGGTTCTTTACTCTTTTAGCGGTCTCGACATTATTGGATAAAAATAATCCTTACAAAAATGTCATTTGTCATGGTCATGTTTTAGACGAAAAAGGTCAAAAAATGTCTAAATCAAAAGGAAACGTGGTCTCACCATTTGAAATAATGGAAAAATTCGGTGCTGATTCGGCTCGATGGTATTTTTATACAATAAATTCTCCTGGTGAGTCTAAGTTATTTAGCGAAAAAGATGTTCAATCAAAACTTGTTGGTTTTTTCTCAACTCTTCAAAATTGTTTGAGGTTTTATGAATTGTATTCTGACAAAATTGGAAATTGGAAATTGGAAATTGGAAATTCCAACTTGTTGGACAGATGGATATTGTCCAGATTCAATGGTTTAGTTGAAGTAGTGACCAATGATTTAGATAAATATGAGGTTACCAATTCGGCTAGAGCTATAGAGAAATTTATTTCCGAGGATTTTTCAAATTGGTGGTTAAGGCGTTCTCGAAAAAGAAAAGAATCTCTTGGCTTGTTGAGGTTTTTGCTTTTAGAAATTTCCAAAATTATCGCTCCTTTTACTCCTTTCTTGGCGGAAGATTTTCATACGCGCCTCCACCGAGGACGGTCCTCGGGGACTGAAAGCGTACATCTTCATAACTGGCCGAAAGCAAATAAGAAGTTAATAGACAAAGAGCTGGAGAAACAAATGCAGGAAGTTCAGAATATTGTTACACAAGGTCTGGCTCAAAGAAAAGAAAAACAAATCAAGGTTCGCCAGCCGTTGAGAGCGGTGCATTTGGGGCTTTCAAATGAATTTCCAGAAGATTTGGAAGTTTTGATCAAAGGAGAACTTAATGTAAAAGAGGTTGTTTATGACAAGAGTCAAAAGGATTTAGTTGTTTTAAATACCGAACTTGATCAAGCTTTAATTTATGAAGGGTATGCAAGAGAATTGATAAGACAAATTCAGGATATGAGAAAAGAGGCCGGGTATAAGATGGATGAAGAAGTATTTGGTCAATGGCATTCAGATGATCCGGATTTGTCATCAGCGATAAATAAGTGGAGCGATGAGATTGGGAAAGATGTTTTGCTGAATAATTTTGAAAATTCTTCGAGAGGCGATAATGTTTTTGATGTTCAGAAAGAATTTGAAATTACGACCGGAAAAAAAATCTGGGTTGGGGTTAAAAAATAAAAAATGAAATTATTTCTTGCATCTTCTTTGGATGAAACAATATCGCTTCTTGAATCAAGACTGAATAAGCCAGTCGAGGACAACAGGGTTTTGTTTATTGCCAATGCAGCTGATCCACTTGAAAATCCGTGGTGGGTTGACTTAGATAGAAAGAAGTTTGTGGATGCTGGATATAAGATTATTGAAACAGATCTTCGGAAATTATCACACGAAGAATTTACCAAAAATTTAGAAAATTCTGACATAGTTCATATTTGTGGCGGTAGTGTTTTTTATCTCCTTTCTGTTTTAAAAAAGAATATGTTTGGAGACGCAATCACAAAAGCGGTTAGGGGGAATAAAATTATTTATACAGGAACAAGTGCTGGGTCAATTGTTGTTTCCAAATCCAATGAAATTTATAAACACGATCCGGATGAAGTTAAATTTGTGGACAAGGTTTCCGATTTTGGAGGTTTAGGCTTGGTTGATTTTGTGATTGTTCCTCATTGTGGGAAAACTGATTTTATAGAAGCAAATAAAGCCGTAGTTGAACATATGCCTGAATTTCCATATCCCATGATATTTCTACATGACAATCAAGTGGTGTATGTTAATGACGGAAAATTAGAAATTTTATCTAAATAATCATGAAACAAGTATTTATCATTCATGGTTGGGATGGGTATCCTGAAGAAAACTGGTTTCCATGGCTTAAGCGTGAACTTGAGGCAAAAGGGTTTGAGGTTTTTGTGCCACAATTACCATCGCCAGATTTGCCCGAAATAAATAGTTGGGTTTCTAAGTTGTCAAAAACGGTTGGAATACCTGATGAACGAACATATTTTGTCGGACACAGTATTGGTTGCCAAACGATTGTTCGCTATATAGAGTCGTTGTCCGATGATGTTCGTATTGGAGGTGTTGTGTTTGTGGCAGGATTTTTCAAAAGATTGACTAATCTTGAAGATGACGAAGATGTCAGACAAACGGCCAAACAATGGCTAGAATCGACAGTAGATTTTTCAAAAGTTGTGTCTCATATTAAAAAAAGCGTTGCTATTTTTTCTGATAACGATTTTTATGTGCCCCTTGATAATCAGGACGACTTTAGAGATAAACTTGGTTCAAAAATAATAATAGAGCACAACAAGGGACATTTTAATACCAAAGCCGGAGTGACCGAATTACCAATTGTTTTGGAGGAATTATTAAAAATGACAGAGTAAAACGGGTATTCTTTTAGAACTTAATTCGTTTAGACAAGTTCAAGGCAGATTCCGAGGCTTGGCCGAGACATACTAATGTATGGCGAGGTCAAACGCAGGAATATAACGCAGAAATTGGCTAAACTCTTTAGGGCCCGTACCGCTTTACGAAAGTAAGCGGAGGGCGAATAAGTTATAACATGAGAACAAGGGCGATAATAATTAGGAAACAGAACACCAACGAATATGACCAGTTCGTGACTTGTTATACTCAAGAATTTGGCAAGCTTACAGCCATTGCTAAGAGTGTGTTAAAGCCAAGTTCTATCCAAGCAATGCATTTGGACACTTTTAATTTGGTGGAGTTTGAATTAATAAATGGAAAAGCGATGCCGATAATAGCTGGAGCTCAATCAGAAAATTCTTATCGAGAACTAAAGAGTTCAATCCCATCTCTAGCGGTTACACATTTTTTTTCAGAAGTAATTGATAAGATGGTTCCAGAAATGGAAAAAGATGAAAAACTTTGGAATTTTTTAATCGATACCCTTGATAAATTAAACCGGTTTGAACCGAGTCTAATCTTTTTAAGACAAAAGCAATTTGCTTTGTTGGGTTTGCTAGGATATTCTCCGCAAATTGCTGTCTCAACCTCCTTTGACTCCAGTCGTTCCGGATTTACACCACTAGATGATGCCTTTGAATATAATGCTGGATTTAGGTTAAAATCATTAAAATTTCTCCATTCTGTGCTAAACTAGAGAGAAGGTAAAGTCGGGGTGGCCCGAGTGGGGACCCCGGTCGCGTGGAGGTCTAGCAAGACCGAACCCGTCCGGGGTGATGATGGGCAGGCCCCCGACTTAATTTTTATTATGCAATTTCTATACAATCACAATCAAATATTGAAATGGTTGATCTTATTAGCCTTGTTGTTAGCCATTGTTAGTTTTATTTCTTTTTGGTTTGGAAGGCCATCTTTTTCTGAATCGGGAGTTGAATTAAGCATAGATGGGCCGACTCAAGTATTGGTTGGTGACGAGGTTGTTTATAAGCTTAAATATTCTAATACCACTAAACTAGATTTGAATGATATGACGTTTAAGTTCACTTATCCCGACGATTCAGTTGTTCTTAAAGATGGAGTAGTGTCTAAAGATACTTCTGAAACCTTCACCGTTGATCTATTATCTTCTGGTCAACAGGCAGAAAGAGAATTCAGAGCTTTTTTGGTAGGTGATAGAGGAAATATTAAAACAGCTAAAACGGAGCTTTCTTATCGAGCAGGAGATTTGAGAACGGCTTTTCAGAAAAACACCTCCTTCTCTACAACCATAATTGGTTTGCCGATTTCGCTCACCTTGTCTGCGCCACCTAACTCAGTTCCCGGCCAAGTGGTCAGCTATGTATTGGATTACAGAAATGAGTCCAACGATGATGTCTATGATTTAAGATTTGAATTTGATTATCCAGATGGATTTAAAGTTCAAAAAACTACCCCCTCACCAAGTACGGGAAATTATGTCTGGACTGTTCCAGTTATCAAAAAAAGTAACGGTGGGAGAATAAGTGTCACCGGATTGTTGAATGGTAAAGAAGGAGATACTAAAATTGTTTCAGTGGCACTAAAAAGAAAAATTGGTGATCAATATGTTAATTATGAAAAGGCTGAAACTTCATCGATTATTGCCAATTCTTTATTAGGCATGGATATTTTTGTCAATGATTCTTCTGGTTATTCGGCCTTTGCTGGCGATGATTTAAATTATGTAATTAAATATTCAAACAATTCAAATTATAATCTTGTCGGAGTGAATTTAGTAGTTAAATTGGAAGGCGAGATGTATGATGTTTCAAATCTAGATACCAAAGGCGGTTATTATGACAATTCAAACAGCACAATCCTTTGGAATGCAAGTTCCGTATCGGATTTCAGTAACTTGGCTCCCAATAAAAAGGGACAGATTTCTTTCAGAATAAAATTAAAAAATAGTATCTCTTCCGGATCAATTGGTTCAAAGAGTCTTTTTGTGCGGGTTTCAGCGATATTGAGTACTCCGAATGTGCCATCTGGCGTTGGCGGAGATGAGATTTTTGTAGAATCAAGTTTGGTTACCAAAATATCCACTCAACCAACTTTAAAACAATCAGTCTACTATAACGACCCAGCCTTTGGATCATTCGGTCCTTTGCCGTTGGAAGTTGAAAAAGAAACTTCATTTACAATTCATTGGCAAATTACAAATCCTGGAAATGACATGAACGGAGTTAAGATAAGTGGCATATTGCCAGCAGGTGTGAATTGGAAGAATATTGTCAGCGTTGGTTCGGAACAGCCAGAACCGACATTTAATAAAAATACTTCTGAGGTGGTTTGGAATTTGGGAGTTCTGCCACAAGGAATTGGTGTGACCGGAGCTAAATATGAGGCAAGTTTCCAGGTAATCATAAAGCCAACAACCAATCAAAAGGGAAGCCCAATCCTTCTGGTAAAAGATTCAAAACTATCGGGAGTGGATACTTTTACTAAACAAAATATAATAGTTCCCGTTCGAGACATTTCTACCGATGACCTTATTGACCGCCCTGGCGAAGGCACAGTGCAATGATATTTGTTTTTAGCGAATTTCTGCGTTGTGGTCTCCGGTGCTCCCTCGCCATACTGCAATAGTATGGCTCGGTTCGCTCCTCGGCCACGTCTTGAACTTCATCTAAAAACAAATATCATTAATATCAATGGAACAAAACAAATTAGAAAAAATTGTTTCTCTTTGTAAGCGCAGAGGTTTTATATTTCCTGGCTCGGAAATTTATGGTGGACTGCGGGGAACTTGGGATTATGGTCCACTGGGCGCTGAAATGAAGTTCAATTTAAAACAAGCTTGGTGGGAAGCTGTTGTCAAATCGCGAGATGATATTTATGGTGTACAAGCCGCAATTCTAATGAACTCAAAGGTATGGGAAGGTTCCGGTCATACTGAAACATTTAATGACCCATTGATTGAATGCAAGATTTGCCATGAACGATGTCGAGCTGATGATGAAGATGGGATAAAATTTCACGAGGGAGAGCACACTGTAAAAAAAGAGAAAGTTGAATGGACTGAACCCAAAAAATTTAACTTGCTTGTAGAAGCTAAACTCGGTGTTATAGAAGGCCAAAAATCCATAGTTTTTTTGCGAGGAGAAATCACTCAGGGTGTTCATGTGAATTTTAAAAATGTTGTAGATTCGATGCATCCAAAAATTCCATTCGGTATTGCCCAGATTGGCAAAGCTTTTCGCAATGAGATTACGCCCGGAAATTTTACTTACCGTTCTCGGGAATTTGAGCAAATAGAACTGCAATGGTATATCAAGCCGGACGAAAAAGAATGGACCCGGTGGTTCAATTATTGGAAGGAAGAACGCATGAATTGGTATTTAGCCCTGGGTATGAACAAAGATAAAATCCATTTTCGTCAACAAACTTCTGATGAGTTAGCGCATTATGCCCGAGAAGCTTGGGATATAGAATATGAAACCCCGTTTGGCTGGAGAGAATGTGAAGGTGTTCATGATCGTTCCGATTGGGATTTATCACGACACAGTAAATTTTCTGGTCAGGATCTCTCTTATTTTGATTCGGAAACAAAAGAGCGCTTTGTCCCATGGGTAATCGAAACCTCTGGCGGTGTTGATCGGGCATTACTATTTTTCTTGCTCGATGCTTACCATGAAGATGAAGATAGGGTTGTCCTAAAACTTCATCCTAAACTTGCGCCATATAAAGCCGCGGTGTTTCCTTTATTAAAAAATAAACCTGAGTTGGTTGAAAAAGCTCGTGGTATTTATCAAGATTTGAAAAAAGATTTTAACATTGCTTGGGATGACAGGGGAAATATAGGCAAGAGATATTACTCTCAAGATGAAATAGGTACGCCATGTTGTGTTACTATTGATTTTCAAACCCTTGAAGACGAAACTGTAACCATCAGAGATCGTGATTCCATGAAGCAGGAGAGGGTTAAGGTTGATGATCTGCGGTCCATAATAAGAAGTTCGGTTTAGAAAAAACCAGGATTTATCCTGGTTAGTTAATTATTTTTACGTTCAAAAAATAGGGCCGATATGCCAGTTTGTTTTGTAGTATATCCGAAAAGTAGACCATGGAGTCGTTTTCCTGCTTTTATCATAACGATTGGATAAATTACGAAAAAAAGTATCATGGCAAAAAGATTCCAGAATCCCCAAAAGTTTGTGTAGGTTGGTATTGTGGTATCAATGACAGGTCTTAATCTCAACACTTCGATTCCGGAGTTCCACA
>Ga0209542_10015035_pt1 | contig 13070 bp, 13 predicted proteins | sample RifCSPhighO2_01_FD_184028 | JGI IMG/M metagenome (GOLD analysis project Ga0209542, IMG submission 184028) | Soil microbial communities from Rifle, Colorado - Rifle CSP2_plank highO2_0.1 (SPAdes) (version 2) | ecosystem: Environmental > Terrestrial > Deep subsurface > Rock core/Sediment ... | reverse complement strand
GATATCTCTTTCGAGATTCAGACGGGTCAAGTCTGCGGCGAAACCAGATATCGCCATCGCTGCCGTAAATTAATTTTTAGCTAACTGTTTAATATGCGTTTCTGAGAATTTTTCGAAAGATTTTCGGCTATTTAATTCAAAAGAGCGCCCAAATCTGTTTTTAGTTGATCTAAGGAAACATAACAAATCGATTCGATACCTGCCCTTCTTGCGGCTTCAACATTAATTGAAGTATCGTCTATAAAAATCATTTCTCCAGGATTTATTCCAATAGTTTTTGCAAAATGCAGATAGCCGTTTGGGTCTTTTTTACTGACTCCAAGCTCCTCAGAAGAATAAATCCCATCAAAAATTTCCTCAAGCCGAGGCCGGATTTCGGGAGCATTTTGAATTGAGCCAGAAGTAAAAATATAGAGTCCATATTTACCTTTAAACTCTTGAACATATCTTAAGATAGGCTCATTTAGCTCGAAATGGTCTAAAAGGTTATAGCCGGCTGCTTGCGAAAGTCGCTTATGCAGAGGGTTTAATTTACCTTTATAGTTCTCATCTTTTGGAAAGAGAATCACCCTAGAAAAATCAAAAACTAAAGTTGTAATCATAACATCTGGGAATGATGTTAAGTTTAATATTATTTCTTAAAATTAGCCCATCTTGCTTTAGCTTTTTCTTTTAGAATTTGTTGCAATAGAAATCCGTTTCTTTTAATTTTAAGGCGATGAGCTCTACCGCGTATTGCTTCCAGGCTCCTCTTTAAGGTCTTGGTAAGCTCCTGGTTTGATGAAGTAGGATAAAGTTCTCTTAGTCTGTCATCTTCCTCCTTGGTCCACGAAGTTAGGCTTATCTGGTCCGTCACTCAATTCACGCTATTTTATAGTCTATCAGTATACGACTTAGTATATTAATTGACATAAGTGGTATATAAAGTTTGTGGGCAAAAAAGGAAAAATTTATTTAAAACTTGAAGCTGGAAAGAAAAATGGTAACCCTTCTGGAAGGTCTTGAGGCAGCGCTTGCAAGGCACAGGATGACACTAGAGGATGTCGAAGCAGTGTCTCTATTTCACATGAAGGAGAAATAAATGGGTGTTGTACTTACAGTGGCCAGCCTTATATTGGTACTGCAATATCAAGGTTACGAAAAATGGAAGTGGACCGAAGCAAGGGACTGGCCTATGAAAACAGAGATGATGTAAGATTTTATGCATTTACACTATCAAGAATATTTTTTTAGTAAAGGACGATGAGGTTAGTGGGTTGAATATCCAGTCGATTCCAAGACACCCCAGTCAAGAAACCGTAAAATATTCTGGGCATTTTGATTACACACTTAGCTCTTTGGTCCGCTCTCATTAGGGAAACATTTTAATATAACTCCTATTAAATGACAATTGGGGACAAAATGAGAAGCTTAACACCAATATATGTCGGTTTGGCGGCCGTTGTTATTACAGCCGTAGCGTGTGGCGGCAGTAAATCCGAACCTTCAACGACTCCAGCTGTTTTTATCAATCCCACTCCTGCAGCGTGCCAACCATATCATATATATCTCATGTTCAATTACAAAGTTGTTGATGGCCAAGTTACATTGGAAAATCTTGCGCTTTCCGGAAAACCTGATTCTGAATTTCCAAATGAAGTAAGCGACAATGCTCCGAACACATTGAAATTCGTTTTGTATACAGCAGATGGCCATGAAGTTGGAAGGCATGTTGTTTCCCTTTCGCAGATGGCTTCGGATAGCCCTCCTAGCACAGCCGCGAGCCTAAATAATTTTTCAAGGCAGCCATTAAACCCGCTCTCCGAATATTTGAGAGTAATTGGACCATCAGGACAAATGCCAGTTGCATATAATGGAACAACATATGCCGAAGGTCTTCCGCTAGAAGATTTAGCAAACTGCATAGATTGATGCAAATGAAAAAAACAAGTGCAAGTCTTACCATCGTAATCCTTCTTACAATAATGAGCCTCGCTCGGGCATCGGCAATTATTCCAGACCCGTCTGACACAACTGCGCCTATTGTGACTGTTTCTGTAACACCCTCAAATCCTGATATGTATAGCACAGTTACGATAACAGTCAATGCATTCGACGCAAGTCCAATAGAAAATATTGATATTCAGGTTGATGGAGAACAAGAGGCCCATAGCCTTAACTCAAATATAAGTTTCTTTTCAAAAAAGTACGTTGGCGGAAACCACAACTATTTCGGATATGCTGAAGATAGCTATGGAAATATCAAAACCTTCTCCGGTTCTTTTTTTGTAGCTACAGTGCCTCCAACAAACAAGCTGAAATTCGTCTTTGTGCCTGTTAATTACTACGACCTAAATGAGTTCAATTTGAAAGTTGATGCCGGGGTCAACAAATTTATTTCAGCAACTCCTTTTTCTGAACCTTCATTGACTCCTGTCCTGGAAGTCCAAAAACTGGGAGCCACATGTGCCTGTGACTGGGGCAACACCCAGCATGCGCCTCTTTGCCAACAAAAGGCATTCGAGTGCGTGCAGCAAGCAAATATCTATGATTTTGATGCAGTAATAGCCCTCGTGAATGTTCCGGCAACAGAGAATTCTTTTTTCTGGGATGCAAATTATGCTGAGATCTATGAAAATCCAAATCTTGCAGGTTTTGATGAGCACGTGCTGGCGCATGAAATGCTTCATTACTTTAACTTTTGCGACACTTACAATAAAGATATCTATGATCAGCAAAGCGTTCGGCTCGAAGAGAGAAAGACATTTGATACGTACATTTACAGAGGTTGCCATAATTCTTATCCTTTAAACTGGGGAGTTGGGCCTGTTAACGCGTGCAATACAATATGCAACCCTCTCAACAATGGGAATTGCGCTGCCGGAGTTTGCGGAGCGCATAGCGACGACGGCACAACTTATCCATATAATGTTGACTTGATGGGCAATCCATTCAGCACCACTTCTCACCAATGGCTTGCCAATCCTTCTCGCCTCTTCGAATCTGATTATCATTTAATGACTTACAACATACTAAAATTCGGTTTCTCGCCGGGTGGGGCCTCCCTTACTAATTTGGGCTCTTCCCAACCAATACCTACAATGGAGATAAGATACACCATTAACAGTCAAAACAACACTGCTGTGCTGAAATCGGTAAGGAAAGTCAGCTCAGAGGCTTACATAGTTCCCCCCGCCACAACCACTTATACCATAAAAGTCGACGGAGAATCGAATACAGAACTTCTAAGCAAACCGACGTCCGTATTATTTGCTGATTCGCGAGGAAATTCATTTGCAGAAACAACAATCTACCAAAGAATCCCTTGGTCCTCTGATGCCAAAAGTATTAAAATTCTCAACGGAGGTAGTGTAATAGGAAATTTTGATTTGGCCGGCGATTCGGATAACGATAGAATGAGCAATGGTTATGAAATTAATAACAGTTGTTTGAATCCATTTGTTAACGATGCAAATGCAGATTCAGACGACGACTCAGTAACAGTTCGATACCCTCAAAACTTAACCGTCTACCAAAATATCTCATTGACAAATATTCAGGAGATGCAATTAGGATTGAGACCGTGCCAGAATGACACAGATGCAGACTATGGTAAGGATGGAGTCGAAATTTACATAGGAACAAATGCAACTGCAAAATGCTCCTTGACTTCCACAGCTGATGATGAGCCTGTTGATGCATGGCCATTTGATATAAATGATGATAAAAAAGCAACTTTAGCGGATGTATTGAAATATATTCCGAGCTTTAATACCGTTGCTGGAAACGCTACCTTTAACAAAAGATTCGACATTAATGCTGATGGTAAAATCTCGTTGGCAGATGTTTTGAACTTTAATAAGGCTTTAAACAAAAATTGCACTCAGATTTAATTTAGTTCTTAATAGCAATATTTATAAATAAGTGTCACTTATCAGTAACAAAGGGGGTAAAATGAAGAAATTGCTCGTTTTGATGGTAGCAGTTGTGCTAGGCTTTGCCATGGGTTATTTTGTAAATGGTCTTATCCAGTCAGAATTTGAGCTGCCTTCGGCTTTTGCAGCGTTCCCATCAGTCATTGCACAGGAGCCAGTCCCCAAAGAATCGCCTTCAGACAGAATACAAATGGACCAGATTTTAGTCCTAAATGATAGAGTTATACTTAACGTTAAAAATGCGCAATGGTCGCAGTTTACAGACACTCATTCGATGGAGCCTGTAATTTCAGCAGACTCGAATGCAATTCAGGTTGTACCTCAATCATCTTCAGAAATTAAAGTCGGGGATATAGTTTCTTATGAAAGTAAATATGCTGATGGAATTTTCATCCACCGAGTTATAGAAATTGGCAACGATAATGATGGGTGGTACGCAATTGTTAAAGGCGATAATAATCCAGCACCAGATCCCGGCAGAATAAGATTCAATCAAATTAAAAGAGTTGTTGTAGCTATAGTTTATTGAGGATAAAATGTCATTTTTAAGAGTTGCTGCATTAGGCGTAGGTCTTGTTGCTATTTTGGCCGCATGTGGTCCAAAACCTGAATCAACATCAGATTACACGATCATTCAATCTACAATATCTGCAACACCAGCACATGTTGCTAAACCCGCCCCAACACCTCCTCAATATTTACCGATGGAAGTTAATGCGGAAATAGTAGAGCTATTTAAACTTGTAAATGATTATAGAATACAAAACGGCCTTTCCCCATTAGAGGCTTCTGTATCTTTAACCGAAGCAGCTGAATGGATGGCAAATAACATGTCAAGTAACAATTATGTCGAGCATGTTGATTTGGAAGGGCGTAAGCCATCAGATCGAATGAGAGATTTTGGTTACAATTATAATACTACGACTGGAGAAAATTTAGCAGGCGGCCAAACAGATGCGTTAACTGTTTTTAATGTATGGAAAAACTCACCAGGACACAATATGACCATGCTACATCCAGATTTTAAGGTAGCCGGATTCGCAGTTGCTTACAACCCAAATTCGGATTATGGATATTTTTGGGTGCAGGATTTTGGTGTATACCAGGATCGGCTAGCCCGGTATATATCGACAAATTCAACATTTGAACCGACTCCAACGCCTTTCCCTATAGAAGTTATAATAAATGGTATTTTACAGAAATAAGATTTCTAGTGCAAAAATTGATAAATCAAGATACAACTCTTTACATACAAGGAAATAATTCTTATGGATAAGTTTCCAAGGAGAAATAAATGGAGTTTAAAGGATTTAAGTTAGATAAGTTTCAGGAAGATGCGATCAATTCAATTGACGATAAGCATTCAGTGATAGTTTCAGCGCCGACAGGCTCTGGAAAGACGCTCATTGCAGATTACATAATTGACAAGGATTTGAAAGAAGGGAAAAGAGTAATTTACACAGCGCCAATTAAGGCCTTATCAAACCAAAAGTATCGTGATTTTGTCGAGCAGTACGGGGAAGAAAATATTGGTCTAATAACCGGGGACATAGTCCAGAATAGCAGAGCGCAAATTCTCATCATGACAACAGAGATTTACAGGAACATGGCTGTTGTAAAGGACCCGCTATTGGAAAATGTCTCGTATTGTGTCATGGATGAGATTCACTTCATTAATGATTTAGAGAGAGGCTACATTTGGGAAGAATCCATTATTTTCAGCCCAGATCATATCAGGTTTCTTTTCCTTTCTGCGACAATTCCAAATGCAGATGAATTTGCAGAGTGGGTAAAGTCGATAAAAGGGCACGAGGTTATTTCGATACGCCATGATGAACGCCCTGTCCCCCTTGAAGTTAGATTTTATGATTCTGAATTAGGAATAACAACTCTAAACAAGATCCGAGAACTTGGAGATATTCCCGACTATTATAGGGCATCTGGGAGAAGGCATCCTAAGCGCGAAAAAACAAAACCACCTCATCACACCGATCTGATAAGAGAATTGCGAAATCTCGATACCCTCCCGTGCATCTATTTTGTTTTTTCCAGAGCAAGGACGCAGGATTATGCGATAAAGCTCGCAAAGAAAAATGATTTCCTATCGAATTCTGAAAGGCTGGAAATTTCAAAGAAAATTGCCGAGGAATTCAGAAATATTAGCAGCGAAATTGGGGTATTAAAATCAACGCAGGATTTGAGATATTGTTTAAGCAAAGGTATTGCCTTCCACCATGCAGGCCTTCTTCCTGATGTGAAGCATATTGTCGAGAAGCTTTTTGGCATCGGATTAATTAAGGTGCTTTTCGCAACAGAGACATTTGCAGTTGGGATTAATATGCCCGCGAGAACCGTTTGTTTTGATAGCTTAAGGAAATATACAGGCTCGGGATTTAGATATCTCAATTCAAAAGAATTCTTCCAGATTTCAGGTAGGGCTGGAAGGCGTGGTAAAGATGAGTCCGGCCTTGCTGTTGCTTTAATCCATAGGCCCGGAACGGACTTCAAAAAAATAGCTGCGTTTACTTCAGCTGATACCGAGCCGATACATTCGCAGTTTCGGCTGACTTACAACACTGTCCTAAACATGATAAACCTTCATTCAGTCGATGAAATAAAACAGATCCTCACTATGAGCTTCTTTGCATTCCAGGAAGGTCACGCCATGAATGTCATTAAGGCAAGATATGCGAGCATTGTAAAAACTTTAAATGATTTGGGCTATATTATTAACGGCCAGCTAACGGAGCTGGGGCGCTTTACAACAAAAATTTTTTCAAACGAAATCGAGGTAAGCCAGCTGTTTACAGGACAATTTGATTTCGATGAATACGAAACCCTTTTGGTTTTATGCGCGCTTGTCTATGAGGAAAGAAAAGATGTTGAATTTTTTCAAACTTATCCGACAAAACAGATTGATAAACTAATACAAGCAATTAGAAGACACAAAGTACTAAGCAAGGGCTCATGGTACCGAAATATCAAAAGATTATCTGCAGTAATTAAGCCGATAATGGAGCAGAAAAAATTCATTGAAATCCTGCAGAATACGAACATGCCTGAAGGCGACTTGATAAGGCTGTACATGCAGGTTTTGGACAAGCTTGAGCAAATTGACAGAGCTTCGCAAGATGGCAGTCTTATAAGGAAGGTACGGAACTGCAAGGAACTGCTTCGAAGCTCGCTCGAAGGGATACATGTGTTTTAGCATGAGTAAGGCCTATTTCATGAGTCAATTATTTTAAAATATTAATAATATCGAATTAAGTATATAATTATACTGTTTTTAATATAATCGTAATTTTAAAATTAATCAATTCTGGCAAAGGATGATAATTAACGATTATAATTAATAACCACCTAAAAGTAGTAAAAATAGTAATATTTTTATATTAATAACACATAATGGCATTATGAGTCTCGACGAAAGAGTGGCCAAAACGCTAGCATTTCTGCGTGAAGCTGCAAAGCATAATGGCTCGCAGGGCCTTCCAATTAATCCTGCATCGCTTTATGCTAAAAAAGGAAAAGCTGCAGCAGAAACAGCGTATTATTGGTACAATCGCGCTTTAGGAGAATACGAATTTCCAAGCCGAAGGGCAAATCCCGCAAGGTTTGATTATGGAGATAATCCTAATCATGGATGGAAAACGCATCTAAATGTGACGATAGAAAATGCAGTAGCTGTTGCTGATTATTTACAAAGCGACGGTTATCGTCATAAGTTTTTAATGGGAGGCGATATCGGAGATGGAAAAATCTTCACCATTTATCTTGGTTCTTTCGAAAAAGCGCAAGCCGAAGCTGAAAGAATTTCGAATGAACTTGAAGGCAGACTTGCAAAGCCGGTAGATCATGGCGAGATCGAATTAGCTCCAGGAGTTGTAGGAAGATTCAGAACAGAGAGATTTGGATTTAACCCGTATGGTACTTCTGGCTTAAGCACGTTGACTACTCATATAAATCCTTACCTAATGATGAATGGAACAGAAGAGGAAAAAGCAAACTATTTAGCAAGAGCCGAAGAAGCAAGTTGCGGGCAATTAATTAAGCTTTTTGGGGACTATTTCTTTCCAATTGATGCGTCGTAAGAATTATATACAAAGCTTAAGGTCTAATTGCATGACTCAAATTACCCTTGCCTTGCCAGATGGCAAAGAGCTGAAAATGGCAAAAGGGAGCACAGCATTGGAAGTAGCTCAATCCATAGGAAGAAGGCTTGCTCAGGATGCAATAGCAGCAAAGCTTGATGACGAGCTTTTAGACCTTTTTAGGCTAGTTGAGCATAGCGGAAGATTTGCAGTTTTTACATGGGATTCGCAGGAAGGAAAAGAGGTTATGAGGCATTCTGCAGCACATCTGCTGGCCCAAGCAGTTGTACGGCTTTACAAAGGCGTTAAGCTCACAATCGGTCCAACAACAGAAGACGGTTTCTATTATGACATGGATAGTCCCCACACTTTTACTCCTGAAGACTTGCCAAAAATTGAAGAGGAAATGACAAAGATTGCTCAGGAAAATTTTTCGGTAAAGCGCCATGTTATTTCAAAGCAGCAGGCAAGGGAGCTTTTCAAGGATAACGTATACAAGCTCGAGCTTATTGATGAATCCGAAGAGCCGGTAACTGTTTATGAGCAGGGCGAATTCAAGGATTTATGCAGAGGGCCACACGTAGTATCAACAGGGAAATTGAAGGCATTCAAATTGACAAAGATTTCAGGCGCATACTGGCGCGCTGATGCAAGAAACAAGCAACTGCAAAGAATCTATGGCATTGTTTTTCCTGACAAGAAAATGCTCGACAGCTATCTGTTCATGCTTCAGGAAGCAGAAAAACGCGATCATAGGAAATTAGGAAAAGAACTAGATTTGTTTGCAACCCACGAAGAAGGCCCTGGTTTTATTTTCTGGCATCCAAAGGGTATGACAATAATTAATGAAATAAAGGACTTCATCCACGATCAGAACAGGAAGCACGGCTTTGAAGAAATCCAAACTCCGATGATTCTTAATGAAAAGCTTTGGAAGGCATCGGGCCATTACGATAATTTCAAGGAAAACATGTATTTTGTAGATATCGACAGCCAAAGATATGCTGTAAAACCAATGAATTGCCCCGGAGCCTGCTTGACTTATAAAACAAAAAAAAGATCTTATAGAGAACTTCCATTAAGGCTTTCTGAATTTGGGCATGTGCATAGGCACGAACTCGCCGGAGTCGTATCGGGATTAGTCAGAGTAAGAGCATTTACGCAAGATGATTCTCACACCTATTCAACTCCTGCGGGATTGAATCAAGAAATTCTCGACATCATCGACTATTGCAAGGAAGTTTACCGTGTTTTTGGGTTTAATGATTATGAGACATTCATAGCAACCAAGCCCGAAAAATCAGTTGGAACTGATGAGCAATGGGAAAAAGGAATCGAAGCTTTAAGAAATGCATTAAATGCAAGAGAAATGAAATTTGGAATCAAGGAAGGCGAAGGAGCGTTCTATGGTCCAAAAATCGAATACGACATCAAGGATTCGCTTGGAAGAAGCTGGCAGATTGGAACTATTCAGGTTGATTTTTCAATGCCGGACAGGTTTGATTTGACCTATGTCGGCTCTGATGGAAATGACAAGCACAGGCCAGTAATGGTTCACAAAGCTGTGGTTGGTTCTTTAGAGAGGTTTATGGGAATTTTGATAGAGCATTATGCAGGAAAATTTCCTCTATGGCTTTCACCAGAACAAGTGCGGATATTAACTGTATCTGATAGGTTCCTCGATTATGCAAATAAGATTAAACCTCTTTTTGACGAAGCAAAAATAAGGGCAACCTTAGATGACAGGCATGAATCTCTGCCATACAAGGTAAGAGATGCTCAATTGTCAAAAGTGAACTACATCCTTGTTGTCGGCGAAAGGGAAGTTGCAGATGGGACAGTAACAGTTCGTACAAGAGAAAATAAAGTCATAGGCGCGATGAAAGTCTCTGATTTTATCGAAAAGGTTAAGAAAGAAATAGATTCTAAGGATTTGCATGCCTAGAGGCCGGCCTGTAAAGAGCCAAATAAGGCAAAGGATTGTCGAGATCCTTGCTGTGATGAAAAAAGGATACGGTTACCAGATATTTCAAATCTATGAGAAAATTTATCCGCGTATAACAATGCGTTCTATCTATTACCATCTTGGCAAAGGTTTGAAAACAGGCGAATTCGAAGTTGAAGCAGTGCAGATGGAAAAAGGAGATTACAGCTGGGGCGCTGAGGCGGAGAAGATTTATTACATGTTAGGTTCCAAGGCAGAGCCGAGAGGCGATGATAGAATTAAAAGAGTACTTGAAAAATAATTTACTTCTCAAATTTTCTTAAGAAGCCAAATAATGCATAAGCTTCCCTTTTAGTAAGCAAAGATTTTCCTACAATTTTTTTCCATAGCTTTTTTTGGGTTTCTTTTTCTTTTGGAGTTCGAAAGGTAACTTGCCCGATTAATTTATCAACAAGAGATAACAAGTATTCTTTTTCTTTTTTTGTTGCAGGCAAAATATGATCGCTATGTTTTTTTTCTTTTGAGGCGGCAAATATTTCATAAAGAATTATTGCCACAGCATGAGACAGATTCATTACCTGTTTGCCAGGGATCGAAGGAATTGTGACGATAAAATCGCATTTTAATATCTCTGTATTTGAAAGCCCCTGCCCTTCGGGGCCAAAAACAATTGCAACATTTCTTCCTTTGATTTCAGATAATTTATTTGCAAGCTCTTTTGGCAATACTGGGCTTCGCGGGATATTATAGTCCCTTCCAATCTGCGCTGTTGTTCCAATTACATAATCAAAATCGTCGAGCAATTCTTCTCCTCCAATTTTTGCTGACTTAAGGATGTTTTTTGCGTGCTTTGCCCTGTCTTGTGCTTCTTTTGAATTAATGACGCACTTAGGATTAATTACAATTAACTTTGAAAATCCAAAATTGGACATGACTCTTGCAATTGCACCGACATTGCCTGCAACCTCAGGGCGTTTAAGAACTATATGAATCATGGTCAAAATGCCTTGGCAACAGACAAAACAAATTGGAAAAGCAGAATTATCATTATGAAGACTACAAAAAATGATACCATTTTCCAAACTTTTTCGCCGTTAGTTTTTCCAAAAATTTTTTGAGAGCTCAGTAAAAACATTCTTCCCCCATCTATTGGTCCCATCGGAAGCACATTGACTGAACCAACGGCGATATTTAGGATTATGATCCAAGTTAGCAACTCGTTTAGAAAGCTGTAAATAACAAGCCCCGCAGTTCCAATGATTGGCGAAATCTCCTTGTTTTTTAGCACATATTTCTGTTTAATTCCGCTTATTCCGACATAAGCTTTGGATTCATTTAATTTCGATTTGCTGCTGACTACATTGTAAGAATTTTGCCCATCGCTAAGGGTAACTAAATCGCCAGGCCTGAGTTTGGAAAATGCATCGAATAAGTCGGTGGTATTCCTTATTTGCTTACCGTTAATCTCGGTATATGTTATTTTTGGAATAAGATTTGCATCCTTAGCAGGAGAACCAGGCTCAACCTTATCAAAGGTAAAACCTATACTTTCATATTTTGAGTTCAGGTAGTTTCCTACAGTCAACCCAACCCCTAATAGGATGAATACAGTAAATATTGCAAAAATAACATTTGTAAAAGCTCCGGCAGAAAACAAGGACAATTGCGCAACAGTTGATGATTTTTTTAGTTTTTTCTCATCTGGCTCAACAAAGGCAAATGGGAAAATGGCGAACAACCCAAACCCCGTGGTTTTGACGGGGATTTTATATGCCCGCGAAACGACCCCATGCGCAAATTCATGAACGACAATGACAAAAAATATTGCAAGAAATCCTGCGATTAATGGGAGGTTTACCGGGCTGCCTGGGATTTCAACTCCAGGTAAAAGAGGAGCAACAGAAGGCGGGGCATTTTTTACAGTGAAAAATTGAATCATCAATAAAAAACAGACTATTATGCCGATAAATCCTAAAACTTTTATTGGCTTGGGGTGTTTTAATCCCCATCTATCCATCAGTTTTATTCCAATTTTTGTTCTTTTTATTGCTGCAACACCATGGAATTCAAATTTTTTCCTGTTTATGTAAAGTAAAAGTAAAATTGCGCTGTAAAATATGATTGTCCAAAAATGATCTTTTAATGCATCAATTAGTGCCATTATTTGCGCTTTACCGGGCGAAGAGATTTTCCTCCGCACTTGCGGCACTTTACCTTGCCCTGGATAACCTTCATATTAGGCGAACGAATCTTGTGCTTGCATCTCCTGCATACAAAAACCTGATGGAAAAATCTTGCTTCGGCTTCTGGGAACTTGACCATTTTTATCTCTGACCTCTTCTATTAAAAATTGTCAAGCTCAAAAATTTGAAAAATTTTTGTTGTTTAACCATAGTTATTCGCTAGGCTTGACCTGCTTCATCACCTTGTCTCCTAAAATCTGCCAGTAAAGAATATTGCTTCCTCCTGTAATCTGCCCTCTTAATTCTTCCGGAACAGCAAGATCAAATGTTTCATAAGTTTCAGAATCCATCACATTTGCGACATTATTCGCAATGGAAAGGACCTGCGCTGACTTTTTTTCGATTATTGGGACCTCAACATTATCGTGTCCCGGCATGACAATTACTCTTTTCTTCTCATCAATTAATCCAACTGCCTCAAGCCTTATCTTTGCATGTCCATGCTTTCCAGGCCTAGAAATCTGGAGACTAACCACTCTGCAAGCCGCGCCGTCAATTACGATATTACTTCCTTCTTTCATAGAAGAAGCGCTTGCAAATTTTGTTGTCATGCTCTTGTGGGCTTCCCTTTCTTATTTAAAGGTTTAGGTGGTTATTCATGTGCATAAAGTATTTAAGGATAATGTTTGCACAAAAGGTATAGGTGGAGAATATAGAAGGTTGAAACGAGCCCTTGATTTATATCCGGCAGGCAATCCAGAACATCTGGTTAGTATTCTTGCTAATTTAGCTGATGAACAGAGATACCTGCCTTTATCTGAAGTTTATGGTAGACTGCCAGATTTACCATCAGAAGATATCATAGATGCTTTGAGAGCATTGGAAAAAGCTGTATTGGTACTATCAGATAAAAGCTCTCATACTCCTCAATATAAAA
>Ga0209542_10015034_pt1 | contig 13073 bp, 11 predicted proteins | sample RifCSPhighO2_01_FD_184028 | JGI IMG/M metagenome (GOLD analysis project Ga0209542, IMG submission 184028) | Soil microbial communities from Rifle, Colorado - Rifle CSP2_plank highO2_0.1 (SPAdes) (version 2) | ecosystem: Environmental > Terrestrial > Deep subsurface > Rock core/Sediment ... | reverse complement strand
GTGATGGACTTGTCGCAAGTGTTTGAATTTGGGCAGGGCTACGTGGCGCTGTCTCGGGTGCGCAGACTCTCGGGGCTTTACTTGCTCGGCATCAACGAGCATGCGCTCAAAGTGAGTCCGGAGGTTTTGAAAAAAGATATTAATTTTAAAACAAAGTCAGAGGAGGCGGTGCAAGTTTTCGGAAAAATTTCCGAAAGTGAGCTTAAAAAAATGCACGATGATTTTGTGGTAGCATGCGGCGGGAAAGTGAAAAAGGGCGCGCCGAGTACGGCGCGCCCAAACTCCTTCGCCGAGATTAGAACCAAACATCCAAACGCCTACAGACCATGGAGCGAAGAGCAAGATGAAGAGTTAAAAAAATTATTTACGTCAGGACGTTCTACAAAAGACCTAATGGAAAAGTTCGGTAGAAAAAAAGGCGGAATCACCGCGAGACTTGAGAAACTTGGCTTAAGGTAATCTATATTGTAACATTTTGCAAAATGACAAAATGTTAAGGTTTTGAGTTTTCCACACTCATTTTTGCTATTTGTTTATATATTAGTAATATCTGAGTGTTGATTGTTTTTAGCTTAAAACAATGAAATTACAAAAAATATTTAAGATAGTCTTCTTTGTTTTGCCTGTTCTTGTGTTTTTCTCAGGGGCAATTTTTTTATCAGCATTTTTTGCGAACTTTGCTGTCAGTGTACAGAATGTGGATGTCACGCTTGGAGCACTAGAGAGTTCAGATACTGAGTTTGATGTTTCCTTTGATCCATCGTTTGTGCCTGACACAGGGAAGAATTCATATCATATAGCCCCCTTTTCTCATTGCAATCAATATGACGACAATTTTGAGTGTCTTGATTCTGCCCCAAACTTATGCCCATATCTTGCCCTAGAACCAAATAATGAAGAAACTACAGAAATTGGTTTTAGCCCAAATCCGTCTGGTTTGCAAGCGACAGGCGAACTAGACAACCCTCTTGACGAGACAGATAATTGGAATCTATCTATCAAGTCTGCCTGTTTTGAGGGAGAATGTCCAGCAGACTATGACGAAGAACAAAACGGCGTTCCTTTACCACAAGAACTTAAAGGAGCTACTTTCAAGTGCGACCTTTTTGCAGAAACCAATGATGTTCCCGAGCTGGTTAAAAATTATTTAAAAAATAAGGTTGCCTATGCAGACGACTTTACAAATTCCATCGAAGTGTCAGCGACACTTACAGGAGAACTTCCAGGTTGCACCGCTGATTGTTTTTCGAATGTACTTTTCTTACCGGGACTTGAAGCAAGTCGGCTGTATAAGCAAAAAACTGTTTTGGGTTTGCCTGTGGAAGATCAGCTTTGGGAGCCAAATGTAAATAGCGACGTGGAAGATTTGTATTTAAATACAGACGGAACCAGTAAAAGTAGTGATATTTACACAAGGGATGTTATAAAAGAAACAAACACACCGATACCGACAGGTCCGGCAGGGCAAAATATTTACAAAAGTTTTTCTGAAACTATGGATCAGCTTGTTGCAGACCAAAAGATAAATGCGTGGAAACCATATGCTTATGACTGGCGACAAAACGTGGACGATATTGTAAATAACGGGACAAGTTATCAGAATGGTACAGTATCACTAATTGACACTTTGCAGTCGTTAGTCGATTCGTCCAAAAATGGCAAGGTGACAATAGTCGCTCATAGTAACGGCGGGCTCTTAGCTAAGGCTCTCTTAAAAAAATTGCAAGATGATAAGGATTCAGGAGTAAACAATTTGATTGACAGCATTGACGTGTTAATTTTAGTCGCTGTGCCGGAAATAGGTACGGCAAAAGCGGTGCCTGCAATGTTGCATGGGTATGGTCAGCAAATGGGACTTGGTTTTTTAATGAACGAAAGCCATGCTCGAGAACTTGGACGAAATATGCCCGGAGCTTTCGGGATTTTACCTAGTAAGGAATATATAAATAGAATAAGCGCTTCACCGGTAACATTTGTGGATACCGTCATTCCTTCTGGAGTAACTACACAAATGGTTCAAGCATTTGGTAGCGCGATTAATTCATACGACGAATACAAGGATTTTCTTTTTGGTGGAGAGGGCAGAATAGACCCAGCGACAAGCCAAACAAACCTACCGATTAATTTGTCACAAAATTTATACTCTCAAGCTGAAAGTTTGCACGATAGTATTGATGCTTTTACTCCTCCAGCAAGCTTACGAGTTATAGAAGTCGCCGGTTGGGGGTTGGAAACTGTCGCTAGTTTTGAGTATTATCCAAGGTGTGATAGTTCTGCTTCGATAGGCTGTAATTTTATACTAGATGAAGAGCCTAGATTTACGTCTGATGGAGATGGGACTGTAGTAGTGCCCAGTGCGCAGTATATGAATTTTCTTGGAAGTGCGGAGAAGTATTGGGTAGATATTAAAAAATATAACGAGGACAATGTTGATCTCTTTGGTAAAGAACATAAAGATATATTGGAAATAGGTTCATTAATGGATTTTATTTCAGATAAAATTCAAAATGTAAGTCAACCTTCTTATGCTTACTTAAATACCGTAACACCCCTAGACGACTCGAACCGACTTCGCATTTCAATTCATTCTCCTGTTACTCTTGATGCTTATGATTATGAAACGCCACCTAACCATACAGGCAAAATTTGCCCACCAAATTCTGACTTTTGTTTTGCTGAAGAAAATATTGCAAACTCGTCATATATGGAGTTTGGTGAGGGAAAATATCTGAACCTTCCAGAAGACGAGGCAAAGAGCATAAAACTTCAAGGTACGGACGTTGGGACTTTCACATACGAATCCGAAAAAGTTTTGCCAAATGGAACATCTAGCACTTCATCCTTCGTAGACATTCCCGTAACAACTCAGACCCAAGCAGAAGTAACACTAAATCCAATCAATGGGACACTACAGCTTGCTTTGGATGTTACGGGGGATGGAATGACGGATTTCATACTCGCTCCAAGTGCTAATTTTGACCCGATTACATATTTACAAATTATGAAAGCGACGATTGACTCACTTGACTTACCCCAAGCTAAAATAAAGGCTTTTAATAATCGTGTTGATAACATAATTAAGTTAATTCAAAATGGGAAAATAGACAAAGCAAAGCTAAAAGCAGACAAGTTTAAATCTGTTCTTGAAAAGAAGTTAGCCAAACCTGACCCAAAGAAACCAAAACCGAAGAAACTGTCAAAGACGGATGCACAGCTTTTACTTGATATGTTAAACAAATTGTTAGATAATATAGATTAATATGAAACAAAAACTTTTTATGTTGCCTGTTATAATTTTTCTTTCGTTGATTGTTTTTATTTATTTTTCCAGTTCTTATATTAATTTTTACAATTCTGAGTTTCTTCATCCTTTGTTTTGGATCTTAATACCGCTAACAGCTTTGTTTTTTTTGTCTAGCTTTTTGAGTAATATTAGCCTCAAATATATTTTTTTGACTACATTAGTATTTGGCATTATTGCTTTTATCATATTATCTCAGGTTGATACAACATGCTCCCCAATAGTTTGTATTGATAGAAATTTTGCAGCACTATTATTATCTTCTTTGTTTTCAATAATCTGTTTTATTATTCTCTTCTTTAAAAATAGAAAACAATTTACTTTAGTTAAGTAAAGTGGATTGTTAGGAGCTAGAAAAGTTTTTAGTTTATATTAAACTAGGTACGTAATAGATTACGTAATTAAATTAAATACTTATATATGGGAATGCAAAAACTCAAAAACAAAAACGTGCGGAAAATAACCAAAGTTGGTGGAAAATCTTTGGCAGTGACTTTGCCTAGGGAATTGGTCACAAAATTGGGGTGGAAAGAACACCAGAAAGTGGTAGTTAAAAAAATTTCCGGCGGAATCCAAATTAAGGACTGGAAAAAGTAAAAGATTAATTTATAATTAGCAAAAAATATGAATCAAGAAGGTAAAAAAATAATTGTAAATTCAGCGGGAGGAGTCAGCACAAGCCCAATTTTTCGCGAGCGAACACGGGGTGGAGCTTTAATGCGGAAAATGGAGGGAAAAGTTAAAGACTTGAGACTTAATGAAGTCATTGAACGTTGCCCAAAAGATTTTTTGCCGGTTTTGACTAAGCGTCTCAAAGAAATAAGGGTCAAATATAATGCCAACGAAAGAGAATTAGTAATGGTCGCAGATGCTCTTGTAGAAAATCTTAAGGCTTATGTAAACAAAGAGGTGCAAAATCCTATGACTTCTGATGAAGCTATTGAAGAGGTGCGTCGGTTTTTAGCACAACAAGAATCCGATACATCTAACTAGAAAACCAAAATCATACTTACTGTTTGAAACAGGTACGTAATGTATTACGTAATACATTATGCACCTAATAAGTACCCTTTTACTTTATTTAAATGTGTGTTATATTTTACCTACAGGCGTTGAAGGGGAAATCGCCCTAGAGCTTCGGGAGGAAAACATCGTTAGGCAAGACCTAACGACGAAGTAGAACCCGACGGGTATGCCCGTTATAGCGGTAAATGAAGATATCCGCCGTCGTTAAAACTATGGCGAGATGAAGCAAGGTGGTACCACGAGCAGAAAACTCGTCCTTGTAAAGCAGAAAGCTGTTTTATGAAGACGAGTTTTTTATATGGAAGAGCAAAACATAACAAAGAAGTCCGACGCAGCGCTTCGTGAAGAGCGGGTTTTGGAGTTTTGGAAAGAAAATAAAATTTTTGAAAAATCTTTGAAGCAGTCGGAGGGTAAAAAAGAATTTGTTTTTTACGATGGTCCAGTTACCGCAAATTCTAAACCAGTTTTGCATACCATGGTGCCTTTTTCCTTTAAAGATGCAATTCCCAGATATAAAACAATGCGAGGTTTTCACGTGCGCAGAAAAGGCGGATGGGATACACACGGACTACCGGTGGAACTTCAGATAGAAAAAAAATTAGGACTAAATTCTAAAAAAGAAATTGAAGAATATGGAATTGCCAAGTTTAATAACGACTGCAAAGAAAGCGTCTGGGAGTATGTTGAATTTTGGAAAATCTTTACCAAACGAGTGGGTTATTGGGCAGATCAGGAGAATGCATATGTGACTTATCACAATGAATACATTGAATCTGTCTGGAATATAGTCAAAAAAATCAACCAACAAAAATTGCTTTATAAAGATTATAAAGTTGTACCATGGTGCCCGCGCTGTGGTACGGCACTTTCTTCGCACGAGCTGGCGCAGGGGTATGAGGACGTGAAAGATTTATCTGTGTATGTGAAATTTAAAGTAAAAGGGAAAGAAAATACTTACATTCTGGCGTGGACGACTACGCCGTGGACTTTGCCCTGCAATGTGGCTTTGGCCGTGGGGGAGGATATTGACTATGTGGAAATTAAAACACCTGCTCGCAATGCTTCGGGCATAGCTGATGCAGACGGGGGAGAAGAAATTCTAATTTTTGCCAAAGATCGGCTCCCTATCATAACTGAACCCTATAAGATTATAGCTTCACACAAAGGTAAAGAAATAGTCGGCATGCAATACGAACCACTTTTTCCATATTTAAAAGAACAACTTGAAAAAAAAGTAGAATCTACGGAGAAAATGTTTAAAGTTTATCCTGCGAGCTTTGTAAATACAGGGGACGGTACGGGCATTGTCCACACGGCGGTAATGTACGGACAAGACGATTTTGCCTAAGCATCACTTGGTAAATCCTGAAGGCAAGTTTGTCAGTAGTCTTGGGGGCACAGGATTTTTGGAAGGCAGGTCCGTCAAAGAGAAAGATACAAACAATAAACCTACTTTAGATGTGGATATTATAAAATATTTAACTGACAAAAATTTATTTTTCAAGAAAGAAAATTACGAGCACTCCTATCCGCATTGCTGGCGTTGCCAGACGGCGCTTATTTATTACGCTCGCGATTCTTGGTATATCAAGATGTCCGACCCGAAGATTAAAAAGCGACTAATTAATGAAAACCAAAAAATAAATTGGGAGCCAGCACACATTCGAAACGGGCGTTTCGGCGAATGGCTCCGAGAAATAAAAGATTGGGCAATATCTCGCGAGCGATATTGGGGCACACCGTTGCCTGTGTGGATTTGTGAAAATTGCAAGAAGATTGACGTTGTTGGAAGTATTGGGGAGATAAAAGAAAAAATAAAAAAGTCCGGCAATCAGTATTTTGTGATGCGACACGGGGGTTCTATAGCCAACCTAAAAAACGTAGAGAGTTTAAAACCCGGAGAAGACAATGATGCGTTGACAGATAGAGGTAGAGAGCAAATCAAAACAAAGGCGAATAGTTTCAAAACCAAGCCGGACATTATAGTTTCTTCGAATTTTACTAGAACCAAGCAAACAGCAGAAATTGTGGCCGACACACTCGGACTTAGGAGAGCTGAAATCATTATCAATGAAGAATTACGAGAAGTGGGAACTATAAAATTACCAAAAGAAGAAACGGTGGATATAAGGAAAAGGATGCTCGGCGTTATAAAAGACCTAGAAAACAACTACTTCGGAAAAAATATTTTAATTATTTCTCACGAATATCCAATTCGTGTTTTGTTGTCTTCACACGAAGCGTTGAATGCCGAAGAAGAACTCGGCCATCTCAACAATAAATATCTCGCCATTAAAAACGCAGAACTTTTTCAACTTGATTTTTACCCATTGCCTAGGAATAATGACGGCGAACTTGATTTACACCGACCATACTTGGACGAAATCACGCTTATCTGCGACTGTTGTGGCGGTAATTTAATACGGACTAAAGAGGTAATGGACGTTTGGTTTGATTCCGGCGCGATGCCTTTTGCGCAGGACCATTATCCCTTCGACTTCGCTCAGGGTAAACCTTTTGTAGGCAAAGAACTTTTATACCCGGCAGATTTTATTTCTGAAGCTATTGATCAGACACGTGGCTGGTTTTATACCTTGCACGCCGTCGGGGCGCTCTTGGGGCGAGGCCGGGCTTACAAAAATGTAATTTGTCTTGGGCACCTAATGGATGCTGTCGGTAAAAAAATGTCCAAATCGCTGGGCAACATCATTGACCCTTGGCTGATGATAGATAAATATAGCGTGGATACGCTACGCTTGTGGATGTATTCGGTCAATCAACCGGGCGAATCCAAAAATTTTGATGAAAAAACTGTTGCCTTACTTCACAACCAAGTTTTCGGCCTGCTTTATAATGTGCTCGCGTTTTACGAACTCTATCGTGATAAAAATTTAGAGGAAAATAACAGACCGAGATCAGACAATGTTTTAGATATTTGGATTTTGGCCAGATTGGACGAGTTGATAGAGTTAACGACAGAAAAACTTGATAATTACAAATTACTTGAACCAGTGAGAGCAATTCGGGATTTTGTCGGAGACCTTTCCACTTGGTATTTACGCAGGTCGCGGGAGCGGATTAAGAATGGGGATGAGGAGGCGAAAAAAACTTTATACTTTGTTTTAAAAACTTTGGCAAAATTAATGGCGCCCTTTGCACCGTTTTCAGCAGAAGATACTTGGCTTAAATTAAAAACTATGAATGACGTGGAAAGTGTGCATTTAGAAAGCTGGCCCAAACAACCATTTAAAATTTTCCCATTTAAAGTATTCAACAAGCCAGAAGTTTTAGATACTATGGGAACAGTTCGGAACATTGTCACTCTTGGCCTCGAAGCTCGCCAGAGAGCCGGGATAAAAGTTCGTCAACCGTTAAATAAGTTGGAGCTAGTAGCTGAAGGATTACCCAATCAATATATTGAGATAATAAAAGATGAACTGAATATAAAAAATGTGGTTTATAGTTTAAAAATAAAACTGGGTATCACTAAAGTGGACATTAACACCAATATTACTCCGGAGTTAAAACAAGAGGGGAAATATCGCGAACTTGCGCGCGCTTTGCAAGATATGCGAAAAAATCTCGGGCTGACACCGAGGGACATAGTAGCCATAACTTTTGAGACTAACGCTGCCGGGAAAAAATTAATCCAAAAATTTGAAAATGATATGAAAAAGACAGTGCTTGTATCAAAAATAGAGTTTTTGAAAAATGATGGGGAAGAAGTTAAAATAGATGATTTGGTGTTCAGAGTAAAAATTGATAAATAAAAGCTATTGAAGAGATTTTGTGATAAAATAAAGGAATGGAAGAGTTTTTAATTGAAGTGCGCAAGTTTGTTTATAGCAAAATAGAAGCTACGGGCGTACCATCAAAGCCTCAAGTTGAATTTGCTACTAAAATTGGTAAAAGACTTGCAAAAAATTTGGGTGCCAATATTGATATTGTAGAAGTCGGTACTTTGCTTATGGATTCAATGCTGGGCGAAGCGTATAAACAAAGTCGCGGAGAAGAGCACGCCAAAATGGCTCTAAAGGAAACAGATAATTTATTAGTCCAATCCTCACTATCTGAGGAAGAAAAAGAAAACATCCGTCAATGTGTTTTAGAACATCATGGAGTTAGTAAATTTTACTCCTTAGAGTCTGAAATTTGTTGCAATGCTGATTGTTATAAGTTTACCTCTATAAAAGGATTTTTAATTTCCCTCAGATATACAAAAGAAAGACCTTTTAGGGAATTAGTGAACTTGTTAACTGAAAAGCTAAACGAGAAATGGAATGCATTGAGTCTTAATGTATGCAAAAATGAACTTACACCTCAACATAAAATAATTGTTGGGTTATTGGAAGAATTATCAGAAGAAGAACTTTAATATGCCCAAAGAAGTCATTGATTTTATTAAGAGCCAATTTTTAGCTGTCTTGGCTGTGGAGATGATGGACGGCTCGCCGCATGCGGCTACAGTGCATTTTGCTTTTCACGAAGATACTTCTAATTTTTTATTTGAGACTTATCGCCCATATAGAAAATGCGAAGCGCTTTTCGGCAGAGAGAAATCTCGCGCTTCTTTGGTTATAGGCTTTGACGAAAACGACAGGAAGACATTGCAGATTGACGGAGAAGTAAAGCTTTTGCAAACCGACACGGAAAAACTGCTTTTTAACAAAATTTATTTTAAAAAATTTCCGAACAAGAAAAACAATGACCCTCAGTTCGTATTCTTCTCACTCACTCCGAAGTGGTGGCGTTATACTGACTGGGATTCTCCGTCTGGCAAAATAATTATTAGCTCCGATGATAAATAAAAAATAAATAATATGCACCACATTTACCATACAGAAGGTTTAGTGCTAGGAAGCAGGAACTCTGGGGAAGCCGGAAAATATTATTACATTTTTACTCGAAACCTCGGGATGGTTTATGCTTCGGCCTCAGGCGTGCGCAAAATGTCTTCAAAACTGCGTTTTGTCTTGCAAGATTTTGCTTATATTAAGGTTGACCTTGTGCAAGGTCGTGATTTTTGGCGAGTGACCAGCGCCACCAAGACAAGTCAGCTGGAAAAAATCACTAAACGACCGGAAACTTTTAAAATTTTTACTAACATTACGCGTTTGCTTAAACGTTTGCTCGCCGGCGTCGAACCGAATGAGACTTTATTTGTTGATTTACTTAATGGGCTATCTATTTTAGAAAAAGCCGACACGATGAAGGATTTGCGCAACCTTGAGGCAATTATTGTTTTACGAATACTCAATAACTTGGGATATATAGGCGACAGTCCAACACTTAAAGATTTGATAAAGTCGCCGTTTGAAGAAAGTATGCTATTTGAAATTTCAAAATCAAGAAACCATATACTGCGTCAAATAAATAAGGCGCTCAAAGAGACACATCTGTGAATTGTGGTACAATTACAAGATGCCACTAAATGACGGAGATAAGCTAAACAGAATAGAAGAACTAAAGCGTAAACTCTTCAGCAATACTTATCAAACAAAGCTGGAGCATCGAGATAGTTTTACGGATTTCAACAAAGCCAAGGTGCCAGATTCTTGGGAAATGCAAGATAAAACCTCGTCTGATTTTTTGGGTTATCAAGAAAAATTTTTTATGAAAACATCCGTGTTTAAAAAATTTTTTATTCTTTCAATAGTTTTTTTCGTTCTGACCTTAGGATATGCCGCCTATGTTTTTTTTGCCGTAGGTAATACTGTTTCTAATGACAATATTGACATCTCTATACTCGGGAATACTTTTACCGCCGGCGGAGAAGAACTGTCGCTCATTGTGGGAATTGCAAACAGAAATAATTCCCCGCTAGATTTGGTGGATCTTGTGGTTGAATATCCCAAAGGTGGAGACACTGATTTATCTTCTGGCACTGAACGCCTTCGTACCTCTTTAGGCACAATTGCGGCTGGGTCAACGCGCAATGAAAATTTAAAACTGGTGCTTTTTGGACAGCAGGGAAGTGTGCGGGATATAAAAGTTTCGATTGAATATAGGGTTCAGGGTTCCAATGCTATTTTTGTGAAAGAAAAACCCTATGAAGTTTCCATAAATTCTACTCCCATAAATCTTTCTGTTGACGCCCCCCTTGTCATCAGCCCGAATCAAGATATTGTTCTTAACGTTAAGTCCACATTAAATGCCACCAAGTCCGCATCTAACATACTGGTCAGACTTGATTACCCGGCTGGATTTTCTTTTGTATCCGCTATTCCCAAGCCTTCAATAAGCAATAATGTTTGGAATATGGGCGATATGGCTCCCGGCGTGGAGCGTAATATTTCTATCTTCGGCAAAATGCTGGAAGTTTTTGACGGAGAAGAAAAAATATTTCATATATCAAGCGGGTCGCAATCTCCGGGGAATAAATCTACGATTGGAGTCGTTTTTAATTCTTTAGCTTATACGGTTACGGTAAAAAAGCCTTTCATTGAAGCGAATCTTTTAGTCAATGGCGTATACAAGAGAGAATACGCGACTGATTCCAAAACTCCGATTCAGGGTGAAATTAATTGGCGCAATAATTTAGATACAAAAATAAACGATTTGGAAATTCGCGCAAAAATTTCCGGCAATGCTTTTAATAAGAAAACGGTGACGGGAGAACAAGGTGTGTATGATTCGCTTACCAGTTCGATAGTTTGGAATAAATTCTCACAAAATGAATTTGCAGAAATCAATCCGGGTGATTCCGGATATGTAAGATTTTCTATTTCTCCAATTTCATTATTATCCGCCACAGATGGGATACTTGCGAATCCATCCATTAATATAGAAATTTCTATTTCCGGCAGGCAGTTGATAGAAGGCTATGCGCCCAACGAGTTGAATAATTCCGAATCCAAAGTTGTCAGAATTACTTCCGATGTTGGTCTGGGAGCCAAGGCGCTTTATTATTCCGGACCTTTCACCAATATCGGCGCCATACCTCCGAAAGTTGAAAAAGAAACAACTTATACGATAGTTTGGCCGCTTTCAAACACCTCCAACGATATTTCCAAAGCGCAAGTGCGGGCTACCATCCCTTCGTGGGTTCGTTTTATTGGTCCTATTTCTCCGCCAGACGAAGATTTGCTTTACGATTCTTCCACTCGGGAAATTATTTGGAATATCGGGAGAATTCCAAAGGGCACCGGCATATCCAAAGCAAGTCACAGTGTTTCTTTTCAGATAGGACTTACGCCATTATTTTCTCAAATTGGCACCGTTCCAGTTATTATAAACGATGCAGTTTTGACCGGACACGACGATTTTGCTAATGTGGATGTGAGAGTGAATAAAACATCTCTGCGCACGGAGCTCAGTAGCGACAGTTTGTTTCCGATTTCCGGAGGCGTGGTGGTTGAATCCCAGTAGTAGAGCAAAGCTCACTACGGGACAAGTAAAAAATATGGAAAAAGGAAAAAATGAAAATAGTGATTTAATGGAAAAAATAGTCTCGCTTACGAAGAGACGCGGTTTTGTTTTTCAAGGTTCGGAGATTTACGGAGGTCTGGCGGGGACTTATGACTATGGGCATTATGGACTCGCCTTAAAAAATAATATAAAAAATTCTTGGTGGAAAAAGTTTGTGGACGGCAGGCGTGATATGTACGGTATTGACGCGGCCATTTTAATGAAGAGTTCTGTTTGGGAAGCTTCTGGGCACGTAGCTGGATTTTCAGATCCGACTCCTGACGGTAAACAGTTTAATGTAATGTTTAAGACGCAATTCGGCGCCGGGGAAGAAGTAGCCACTTCATACCTGCGACCAGAAACAGCGCAAGGAATGTTTGTGAATTTTAAAAATACGGTGGACGCTTTTCACCCCAAACTTCCTTTTGGCATGGCCCAGATTGGCAAAGCTTTCAGAAACGAAATAGCGCCACGGGATTTTCTTTTTCGCCAGAGAGAATTTGAACAAATGGAAATAGAATATTTTGTGCGGCAAGAGGATTGGGAAAAATATTTTGAATACTGGAAAGGCGAAATGCTGGATTGGATGGAAGAACTCGGGCTTAATATGAGCAAAGTTCACGAGCTTGAAGTTCCCGACTCTGACCGAGCGCATTATTCCAGCCGGACGGTGGACTTTGAGTTTGATTATCCTTTTGGAAGAAAAGAACTCTTTGGTCTCGCCTATAGGACTGATTTTGATTTAAAAAATCACAAACTTGAATATATAGACGAAGAAAAAAGTGAAAAAATAATTCCACATGTCATAGAGCCGACTTTTGGAGTTGACCGCGCTCTCCTGGCTTTGCTTTTATCGAGTTATATGGAGGACGAGAAAGGTGGAGAAATACGTTCATATTTAAAATTCAAACCCAGTATCGCGCCAGTAATCTGTGCTGTTTCGCCACTCCTAAAAAACAAACCCGAACTCGTAGAGTACGCCAACACAAAAGTTTATGCTCCACTCAAGGCAGAATTCGGCCGAATAGCTTGGGACGACAACGGCAACATTGGCAAACGTTATCGCCGGCAAGATGAAATCGGCACGCCTTTTTGCATCGTGGTTGATTTTGATACCTTAACTGATAATACTGTAACCGTCCGCGACCGTGACACAGGAGAACAGGAAAGAATAAAAGTTGAGGATTTAAATAAGTATATAAAAGATAGAATTTAATGAAATTCTCAAAAAAAGTTTTAAAGAATGGGTTGCGAGTGGTTACGGTGCCGATGAATGACAACCCGACGGTGACGGTGCTGGTCTTGGTAGAAGCAGGGTCTAAATACGAAACAAAAAAAA
>Ga0209542_10015033_pt1 | contig 13074 bp, 13 predicted proteins | sample RifCSPhighO2_01_FD_184028 | JGI IMG/M metagenome (GOLD analysis project Ga0209542, IMG submission 184028) | Soil microbial communities from Rifle, Colorado - Rifle CSP2_plank highO2_0.1 (SPAdes) (version 2) | ecosystem: Environmental > Terrestrial > Deep subsurface > Rock core/Sediment ... | reverse complement strand
AGTCGAAGTAAGACTTGCTTACTATATCGGTGCAAAAAAACCTCTTATGCAGGAAGTAGAAACATTTGCTACAGAAAAGTTATCAAATAAATCGATAACAGATTTTGCCACAAGACTTATCGATACTTCAGTTGAAGGAATCCTTGAGGACTTAAACCTTCGCCGACCAATCTATCTGCCTACCGCAGTCTACGGCCACTTTGGCCGCGACGAATTCCCCTGGGAAAAAACTGTATAATATTTTAACCATGCCTACCTCGAACCCAATACTACCCTACACTAGCAGACACGCGATAAGAAGCTTAAAGGTAAAACATCAATCAAGACGATCAGTATGGGAAAAAATTGCCGACTGGATGACTGCCAATTTTGGTCATACTAAATTTTTTTCGCCAATGTGTTATTTTTTATTATCTGGCTGATAATTAACCTTGGCATTATTGAATTTATAGAACCGTTTGATCCTTTCCCTTGAGGCAATTGTTCTCTCCATTTTTGTCCTCATTTCTCAAAACAGAACTGCAAAAATTGATGAAAATGACAAACCTCCTTTTACAAAAAAGCGGGATTGATTTGTCCAGAGACAAAGAATTAGAAGAGATGCTCAACCCAATAAACGAAAATAAAATAGAGAAATCTTTGGAGAAGCAGATCGACTAACCAGGCTGTTTATCCTCAAGTTCTTCTTTCATCTCCATTTTTTTCGCTTCACTTTTTGGTTTCTCAACTTCGACAAACTCCTCTTCCTTCTTTTCTTCAAGCTCTTCTTTTACTTCTTCTCTTTCCTCAAGAATAGATTGGACCTCCTTGGCTGCCTCAAGTTTGGCTTTAAGGTAGACCATAAGTTGGTCACCTTTGAGATTGTTGATAAGAAAGATGGGAAGGATATAGCCTAGGTCGTCTAGTCCTTCTTGTCGAAGTTCAGCAGAGTCAGAAACAAGTTTGTTTAAGGTATTGGTGATGAATACTATATCTTGTGCAATCCAATCTTCTCTCGTCTTGATCTTGTCTGAGACTGGTATCTCACCTCGCTCATACTGATCTTTCCACATTTTCTTGACTTGTTCATATTCATCCAGTGATACAGACGGAGGTAGAACTACCGTTTCCGTAACTTGCTTTTCTGGCTTGACAAGAGCCGGCAGATGCTGGGTTATTATTTTTTCTACTTGTTCCTCCTTTATATTTTCTTTTTCTGCAACCTGTTTTATTAGTTTTTTATTCTCCTTAACAATCTGATAGTAGGTTTCAACCACTCGGATTACTTTTTCTCTCTCAATTTTTGTCTGCTGAGAAATTTTATCCGTCAAAGCTACAGGTGGTTGATTTATGTTCTGGGAAAGGGAAGTTAAAATAGTCTCAACTTGTTTCTTATCAATTCCTGTCTGTTGGGCGATCCTGCTAGTATTATTTGTCGGAGACAGATTTATATTTTCGGCAACTGAATTTAAGATCTTATTTATCTTTTCTTTCTCTACTTTTGTTTGTTGGGAGATTATGTTTGAAATATTTGTCGAGGGCTGACTGATATTTTGAGCAAGAGAAGTCAAAACAGTTTTTACTTGATTGGATTGGACATTTGTATTTTGGGCGACGTTTGTAATAAATTGGCTGTTTTCTGAAATTGAATTAAAGAAAGTGGATGTTGTTGACTGCACTTTTTCTTGAGGAACTTTGACTTTGACCGAGACAACCTGGGTTACGGGTATAGGTTGAGAGATTGACTTCATGAGCTCTTCACGCTTCTGGAACTGCTCGACCCTGGAGGAGGATAATGATGAGAGAACCTGTTTGGCAGTTTTATCCTCTCTTACGGCTCTGGTGAAAAGCTCGCTTCTTATATTCATATATTTCTGGCGTTCGGTTGGGGTTTCTGCCTTCATGGGATTCTGGAGGTAGTTTAGGTTTTTGGTGACTGTCTCTTGTTGTTGTTTGTTGGTCTCAAAGCGAGCGATATCGGTTAGACGGGTAGCTGAGATTTGAAGATTGCGGGTGATATCCTCGGTTCTTGTCTTTTTAATGTCTTCTATGGTCTCAAGTCTGACTACGGTTGGGGTGATCTCTTCTTTGGGGATTTTAAGGGTTACACCTGTGACTAGACCTGAGGGGGCAGGAACAGGAATAGGGGAAGGAGCAGCAGGAGGTCCTCCCCTCATCTGGTCATACATAGACATCAGTATATTTTTGGTAGCATAGATTCCCTCACAGCAGTAGTCCCTAAAGATTCGCAAGAGCCACCAGGGGAAAAAGGTTACAGCCCAGAGCATGACAAGGGCGATTATATATTCGGCATAGGTATCGGCATAATTTGACGAGTTCAAAAGATCCAGTTTTTGAGCTGGGCCTCCATAGAGGATATTAATAGTGGTTGGATAGATAAATCCTTCCATTTTGTTAGTGCGTGAGAAGTCAAAATTAAAGGGGATATGAGAGGGAGAATTCCAGATGGACGCTAACCCACCCAAAAACAAACCAAATAGCGGGCCATAAAAAACCCATTGAAAAAAGACACCAATCCAAATCCAACCAATATTTCTAATGAAAACAAATGGCATCAGAAGAGCCAAAAAGGGAGCAACAAAAAGTATGAGCCAGAGCAACACTTTTCTTAAAATGAACATGATGCCGATCATATAGTAAGTCATATTGGTGAAGTTAACCATGAATTTTGAGGTTTTAACCGAATCTAAAAGCTCAATGTTTAGATTGGTGCAGCCTTTAAAAGTCATATAGGCGGTTTCGCTGTCTGTTATGACGCTTCCGCCTTGAGACGAGAGAAAGAAAATATTAAAAAGATTTTTGACTCCCAATCGCTCGATGAAAAACAGCATCAATGTATCCGACAGTTGTATGACCAAAAGGACGATCGAGGCAGAGAAGGTAACATATAAAAAAAGTAACCCAATCTTTAGTATCAGCGGCCACACCTCAACCTTAAGATTAAAGTTCGCTTTTTGGCCGATGATGATTCCAAGCCCGAAAATGGCTGCTATAAGAAGAAGAAAAAAATAGGTGATATTTTTGGTAAATGACCAAATGGAAAGAAGCACAGGGTGGTCGTCGACTGAGCGGTGAGTCAGTGTCCAGTAAAGAAATTGACGAGATCTTTCTCCGGCTTTGCCAAGAGCTGTTGTCTCTGGGTCGCTGACCCAGAGATTTTGCGATTTATTTCTTTCCCAATCATAATAATTAGCTGCACAGGAGTAGCTTATACCGGTAATTAAAGGACACCATGACCCAAGACACGGCTCATAGGGCGGAGTTGGGGTAGCTTGAGCAAATACAGGCTTAACTGCTGCTACTCCGTAAAGAAGTAATGTCAAAAAAAATAGAGAAATAATTACAAGTTTTTTCATCACGCGTTGTTATTGACAAAAATAAAAAATTGAACTAGCATGTAAAAATGACAAGGAAAATCCTTAAGCTTGTTTTTGGAATTATTTTCTGCTTAATTATTTCTAACAAATTTACTTCTACCGTTCAAGGGCAAACTCCCACACCCGCAGGGCCAGCAGGGCAAAAGTGGCGCTGTTTAAAAAGCGAACAAGTTGGAGGAAGAACAGCAGTGCCGCCGCCTGAGGTCGATGTTAATTTGACAGGAGCAGGATTCCCATCTCTGCACGATATATTTGTTGTTTTATGTGTGCCTCCGGTGATGACGGGCGGCCAAACGCCGACAAATTATAAATGCACCACAGGCAATAGCGAATATGATCGGCTCGTTTTTAATTCTGACCGATCGAAATCTATTTTACCTCTGACCATGGAGTTGCCGAAAGGAAGTAGTCCTCCGCAAAAAATTCAGGCGGCAGGGGGAAATCTTGATCTCATTGCGCATTTGAGTGAAGCGCAAGGCCATGTAAGCTATGCTTTTTTTGGCGTGACGATAAACGAACCTTCCTTAGTAAGTGGGCAGCGAGCCGATACTATTCAGTATGCGACATTTCAATTTGAACAAAATCCAGCTCAATGCGTCAGCATCCGTTGGGATCCGTACGGTCGTGTCTTTGATAGCCAAAGTCTGGAGCCGATGCGGGGAGTTATGGTTAGACTTTTAAATGCAAAAAAGAGTCTGGTCATACAAAAAGGACTACTCAACCCGCAAAGAACAGAGGCAGACGGACAATTTAATTTTTTTGTAGCCATCAAACCCGGTGGACAGAGAACTTTCTATATCGATCCTGTTCCTGCGAAAACTCATACTTTTACCGATGCTCCTAATTTGCACCCCAATTATGTCAAGGTCTATTCAGATCTATATAAACCTAATGAACCAATTATTGAAGCAGCTGGTATCCCGGAACATCGGGACATCCCACTTGATCCCGGTACAAATCCTCCTTATCGGTCAAAACCAGTTCTGATGGCTATGGCATCGCTCAACTTAGGAAATGTCACCAAATTTGAGGGCTTGATTTCCCATCCTTTCTCTTGGGTTTCTTTGGTGGGTAAAATCACAGGAGGCGAAATATCGAGAGTAAGAGCAGATAAATTTGGAGCCTGGGAGATTCTGCTTCCCAACTCTGTCATTCCACAAAACGAGGCGCTTAAGGTAAGGATAACCAAAGTCGATCTCACGACTTTATCACAGAAGTCCCCAAATAAAACTTTTTCCAAGTCGGTCTATCAATTTTTATTACGCGCCATAAGAGGTGTCTTTGATTCGGTAAGCAGTAAAGTTTCAGCCCAAGAGGAGGCTTCTACTGATACGGATGGAGAATTTCAGCCGATACTTACCTATGTTGAGGGATTTGCCAGGGACCAAGACGGAAATGTCTTACCCTTTGCAACTGTAAACGTAAAGTTAGAGATGTCTGATAACTTATATTACCAGACTACAGCTGATGAAAACGGTTTTTTTAGCATACTACCACAAAATCTACCCATTTTTGTTTATTACCTAGAGTTTGAGTCGCCTGATTTAGTCAGACCAGTTAAAATGACTACTGAAGAATTTAGCCAGAAAAATGAGGAGCACTTAAGAGAAAACAATGTTAATCTAATGGAAGCAACCAAAAATGGTCAGTCTCTACTTCCAACCACTCCACCTAGTCCTGCATCTGAGACTGTTTCTCCTACTCCTTCGGCCAAACCGCTTTTTGCCAACGATCAGCAGAGTTTTATAATAATCATACTTACCCTGGTTGTCTTACTTGGAGTTGCCGGTGGAGTACTGATTTACATTAGAAAGAAACAGTTGCAGAATAGCGATCTTCTTTAAATAAAAATAATTTAATAGCCAGAAAATTTCTCTTTTCGGATGCGACTGTCGTTGACACCCAGTGATTTTACAATGTTGACTATAGCTTCGACCATCGAGGGCGGGCCTGCGGAATAAAAGAGAGAAGAGGAAAGGTCAGATACATGTTTTTTGATTAGATCTGCATCGATTCTGCCAATATTTCCCTGCCAAGATGATTTTGTTTCGCCAGGTTGAGTGATTGTCTCGACCAGCTTTAACCATGAGTGTTTAGCTGCAATTTCTTGGAACTCTTTTTGAAAGATTACGTCCCCAACTTCGCTAAAAGAAGAAAAAAGCGTGATTGGTATACTTAGACCAGAATCTGAAGCATAGCGGATCATACTCCTGAAGGGAGTAATTCCAATTCCTCCTGCCAGAAAAACATGTGGAGCAGCTTCTTCCTTTTTTAAAGTAAAAGTACCGTAGGGAGCGGATAATTGGACTTTTGCGCCGTCGGGTAGAGAAAATAAGCTTTTTTTAAAGGTGCTGTGATCGGTGCGAGTAGTGATCATAAGATAGTCTTTCTCGCTAGGTGAAGAGGCAATAGAAAAAAATCTAGAGTTTCCTCGTTCATCCGGATTATCGATATTTAGGGTCAATCGCATAAACTGTCCTGGAAGAAAATCCAGTTGAGGTGGTCTTTGAAAAAAAAGGGAGTAGGTATCTTTGGTTAGTTGATCTTTTCTAAAATATTTAATATCAAATTTTTGCGCTACTTCTATCATAAAGTATATTATATAATTTTTGACGATATGTTACGTCTTTTTAGGATGCCAAAGACACAAATGGCAGTTGCGCTTTTACTGATTTTTATAACAGCTTTTATCAATCAGCCTTCGCTTGATTTAGTTTTTCGATTTGTACTTGCAGTTGTGTTTGGCATTTGTTTTGAAATCTTAGTACTTAAGATGCGTGATACTGAGCTATTTTTTCCTTCGGCTACAGTAGTTTCCGTCTTGATTATCAGTCTTCTTTTGGCTCCAAATCTGACGGCGGTTGAGTTATTTGTGACAATAATAATATCTATATTATCGAAACACTTTCTTCGGATGGGTAAGAAACATATTTTCAATCCCGCGGCTTTTGGTCTTTTAATAGGCGGGTTATTTTTTAACCATGATGTTTCCTGGTGGGGTGTTTCTTTTCAGCAGTTAAAGATAGACAATCTTTTTCTATTTTTGTCTTTTCTCTTTTTGCTTTTACCAAGTTATATTTCTGTTTTAAAATTGAGAAGATTTCTAATGATTTTTTTATTTTTAATGATTTACTCTTTTTCTCAATATCTCCTGATAAAAAATATAGCCATTTTTGATCCTACGGTGATATTTTTTTCACTGGTTATGCTGCCTGAACCGATGACGACACCAAGTAAACCTATTAGACAAACTTTGTTTGGAATTTTTGTAGCAGGTTTTTCTTTTCTAGTATCATCCCCAATTCTTAATTCTCTTCCAGATCCTCTCATTGCCGGCCTTCTTTTAGGAAATTTTGCGTTTTTTAAATGGAGATAAATTAGGCTTGTTTTTAGCCTAAGCCAAAAGGTATAATGTGATTTTGATTACAGATAATTAAAAGTCCGTCTGATCTTACCCCGCTAAGTGGGGAGCGTTTTTCGGCGGGACGTCAAACGTCCCAACCAAGTTTGACTTGGCGGATGCAAGAAACTGTAATTACTCATTGCAAATTCGTAAACAGTTTCTAGCAAGGTGGTGATAAAAGATGAATAAAACTCTTTTAATTGTAATAATAGCGGGACTTCTACTAGCTGGGGTATTTGTCCTTTCAAAGAATCAAAGTACGGTCGGACCATCGACCCAGACAGAGCAAACAACTGATCAAGACAATGGGGATGATGTGGAAGAAAAAGATGAGGTAATGGAAAAAGAAGATAAGGCAGAGGAGAAAGAAGACGAAGCGATGGAAGAGGCAGAAGATGAAAGCGAGAGGACAGTTGTTTCGGTTACCGACACAGGCTTTGAGCCACAGACAGTAACAGTCAAGGTTGGGACAAAAGTTGTCTGGAGAAATAAGACCAATGCAACAGTCAATGTAAGTTCGGCAAAGCACCCAACCCATCTTGAGTACCCACCTCTCAATTTAGCAAATTTTGAACCGGGAGAAACCATATCTCTGGTTTTCACGGAAGCCGGAACTTATAAATATCACGATCATTTGAATCCGAGTAAGTTTGGAACAGTGGTGGTGGAATGATATTCTAATCCGCCTAAGCTTAGCATTCGCCTTTTCAGTTCTATTCGAACACGGCTCATGCTGCGCTTGAGCGTCGGGTATAAGAATTTGTAATTGCTCATTATTAATTCGTAAACAAATTCTAGTATGTGCTATAACTGTGGTTGTGAGATGCCAAATGATGATATGGGTAAGGGAAAAATATCAGAAGGAGGTGCTTCTTTGACTGATGAGGATTTTAAATTGCTGGCTGAAAAATGGGGGATGAGTCTCGAAGAAACAAAAAGAAATGTTCTAGACCTTTTAAAAAAAGAACTTGCTAAAAAGTAAAATATGCCCTTCTATGTTCCTCAATACGCCATAGTATTTTTAGCTTTTCTATTGGGACTCCGGCATGGTATAGACTGGGATCACATTGCGGCGATTACCGATCTAACCGGGACTTCTAGTAACCGACGAGAGGCATTCATTTTAGGATTTCTCTACATCATCGGCCACGTCTTCATTATCATTATTTTAGGATTGGCGGCGATTTTCGTTGGTATAAATCTTCCTGATTGGCTGGATCCTATTGTGAAAAAGTTTGTCGGGATCACTCTAATCCTACTTGGTTTATGGCTAATTGCTTCGATTGTAAGATCGGGAAGAAATTTTAAAATAAAAAGTCGTTGGATGCTAATATTGGATCTGATAAATAAAATCTCACTTTTTTTACACAATAAAATTCCCCATCAGCACACTCATAAAAAGCCGCATCATCCGCAAGGTAAAAATATCTCAAGAGTTGCTTTTACGGTGGGGATGATACATGGAATAGGGGCAGAGACGCCTACTCAGGTATTGATTTTTATTGCAGCGGCAGGTGTCGGGAGAGGATTTTCGGGAATTTTGTTGTTATTTACATTTGTTTTTGGATTAATGTTGTCAAACACAATAATTTCACTTCTTTCCATATTTGGTTATGCTAAGACAAAGAGAAACTCAAATCTGTATTTAGGTTTAGGGTTGGTAACGGCGTTTTTCAGCATAGTTATAGGATTGTTATTTATTTTTAACCGCGCAAGCGTTCTACCTTCCATACTGGGTGTATAATAATTCACAATATGAGAAGCAATTTGAAGCTCGTTAGTTTTCAGACTTCGGACAATTTATCTTTGCCAGGGCTTTTATATGAACCAGCGAAAAAGACCGATAAAGTTGCTATTTATCTTCACGGCAACGGGAGTTCTTCTATTTTTTATAACGCAGAAGATATGAATTTATTTGCAAAATATCTAAATGGGATCGGAATTTCCTTTTTCCCCTTCAATAATCGAGGAGCTCAATGGATTAAAAAACTAAATAAAATTGTGAATGATCAAAAAGAAAGAGTTCTTTATGGGACGACATATGAACTGATTAAAGAATGTATTTTAGATATCGAGGGAGCAGTAAAGTTTCTAAAAAAACTAGGTTATAAAACGTTTTATCTAGCAGGTGCTTCAACTGGAGCTAACAAAATCGTAGTCTATCACTATTACCAAAGAAAAAATCCGATTGCCAAATATGTTTTGATAGGTGGAGGAGATGATGTTTCAATCTATTTTAATTTTTATTTCAAAAAAGACAAAAAGATTTTTGACAAAATTTTAAATATCTGTAAAGAGAAAATTAAAAAAGGAAAAGGAAAAGAGCTAGTACCACAAAAGTTAATTCCTGATCCGTTGATTTCTTATCAATCGCTTCACGATACTATTAATCCAGATGGTGACTATAATATTTTTCCATTTGACGATTATCTGCATAAGCTTAATCTGGCAAAAAAGCCACTCTTTAGAGAGTTTAAAACCATAGATAAATCAACCCTTATAATTTATGGAGAGTTGGACGAATATAGTCCCGCGCCGGTTAAAAAATGTGTTGAGGTATTGAAGAAGGAGTCTACAAATGAGAAACTGTTTACCTTCAAAATAATCAAAGGCGCCGACCACGGAATTACTGGAAAGGAAAAAGAATTAGCAAAAATGGTAAGCGTCTGGTTAAAATAAAGTCCAATCGATTAATCGATTGGACCTCTTACTCTCAATTCTCATATGGATATCAGGAAAAAACATACGCAAAAGACTTATTCTGCGATCCATCATTTATATACCGAAGACTTTGAAAAAGATTACGAAAATTTTTATTTTATCGACGATCTACTCAAATTAGTTAAACTACATCGACTGCAAAAACATCCTTTAGTAGATTTGGGTACAGGACCGGGCAATGTCATAGACTATATTTTAAAAAAAGAAAATAAATTCGCGTCAATAATTGGAGTGGATTTTGAAAAAAATTTTACCGACAGACTTAAAGTCAAATATCAAAAACTAGATAAAATAAAGGTAGTCCACGAAGATATGTTGGAGTTTACAGCAAGGCAAAAACATAATTCCATCGGAACTTATATCGCTTCATATTCTCTAATTCATATTCCCGACTTTGAGATCGATGAACTTTTTTTATTTATCCAAAGAAGCTTGGTTAAACGCGGTCTTTTTCTTTTCTCCTGCTATCGAGGAAATAGGAAAATGCTTGAACAAGAACCATATCAACTCTACCGGGATACTCGCCTTCGTCATGAAGAGATTCTTTTGCTTTATATGAATTACTTTACCGAACAGGAACTAAAGGAAAGACTACTTCGGGTAGGATTAGATATTATTAAACTCGAAATACTTTCTCCCCCATCTGGAAAAAGTGCTTTTCCTCATAAACAAATCTGGGTTATTGCGGAAAAGGTGTGAAATGAAGCGATCTTTAACCTCGGGATTTAAAGATGCTGTTTTAACAGCTTAAATTAAAAAATTGATAATTTTTTTAGGAAGGTGGTGACTAAATATGGATAAAGTTGTACATTTTGAGATTGAAGCGGATGATCTTGACAGAGCCCAGAAATTTTATCAGGAAATTTTTGGCTGGGAAATCCAAAATGTTTCTGCGCCAGGAATGGAATATCGGCTAATTAATACGGTCGAGACCGACGAAAAACAAATGCCTAAAGAAGCGGGCGCGATAAATGGCGGGCTTCAGAAAAAGACAGGACAAAGCAAAGGAGTCGTAATCGTCATTGATGTAAAATCAATCGATGAGACCTTAAAAAAAGTTCAGGAAAGGGGAAGTAAGATAGTTATGCCAAAAACGCAGGTAGGCGATATGGGACTTTATGCTCGAGTCACAGATACAGAGGGGAATGTCATTGGGATTTGGGAAGATGTGAAAAAGATGTAAAAGAAGTCATTTATTTTAGGTAATGTTTAAAAAGATCGAGAAATTTATTGTAAAAGCTGTAGTAAATATATCCGTTTAAAAAAAGTAAGCCAGGAAAGACGACGGTTTTTTCAAAAGTGCCACCTGTTTTTATTCTTAAAACTTTAAAAGGCGGAAAACCGAAACGGAAAGGTATTGGAAAAAGCCAAGGTACACCTTCCTGAGTGAGAGTATCCATGATAAGATGCGAGATATAACCGATCATAAAAGCAGACCAGACCATATTGACATCAACCAGTAAAACTTGACCTACTCTTGTAAGTAAAAATTTGGAAAACCAACTAAAAAATAATATTCCGATTATTGAGTGTGAGATATATCTGTGTCCTCCTAAAAACGGATGAAAAATTCTACCAATCACAGATCCGGCAGGAAGTTTTCTCCAAAGATCGGCAGTGGGTTGGTCGATATCAGGCGTTAATCCGCCAACAAAACAAATCAGAAGCGAGGTGATTCCGGTAGCCAGAGTAATAGATTGAGGTGGTTGAGTAGCAACCACATAACTTAAAGCGGTAAAAGAAGCCAGATCATGTGTTCGTCCCATCATATTCCTTTATTATATAATTAGTTCATGAATCCCGTTGTATTATTTTTAACTTGTGCAGATGAGAGGGAAGCCGATGAAATTACCGATGCGTTGTTAAGGAAAAAACTTGTCGTCTGCATTAAAAAAACAAAAGTTGAATCAAGTTTTTTATTTAAAGGGAAGACCGATGCAGCCGACGAAGTTTTGCTCATCATGGATTCGGTTGAAGAGAAATTTAAAGAGATTGAAAAAGAGGTAAGAAAAATTCATAGCTATAAAACTTTCGTTTTACTTGCTTCTCCTATTCTTAAAGCGTCTAAAGGAGTGAGGAAGTGGATAAAAAAGGAAATAAAAATTAGAGATTAAAATGGTAGAGTCAAAAAGCGTAGAAAAATATTTAATAGACTTACTTCAACATATTAAACCTTATCAACTCTCAAATGAAGATAACTCAGTTTTAAGTAAAGGGAAAACTAATTTTATTACAAGTAAACTAACAAGAAAAAAATTTAGAAGAAGAAAGCTTGCTGATAAAACAAGAGATGCAATTCAGCAAAAAGTTGAATTAAGTATCAAAAAATATATTCCTTTGCATTTTACAATTCCTTTTGGAGGATATAAACATTTTTGGAATCCATCTCACCCTCAGCCTGATTATGCTGAACTTTTTAATTTTCGATATATTACTGAATATTTATCGCCAATATTATCAATATATGAACCTGGAGTAATTGTTGAATATATCTCCGAAGATTTAATACTTTCTAGAATGAATAATTATCCAAAAGCAGTATTGGAAATTTATACTAGTTCATTTGGAAAATTGTTAAATTGGTATAAACAATTTGTTCCTAAAAATTTGGAATTTAGATTTTTTCGAGTGAGTGATAAATGTAATCCTAAAGAAATTATTGATCGAATCGAAAAATTATTACCAGAAAGAAGAAAAAAATTTGAGTTATTATCTCAAAAGCAAAAAGAGCAAGAACTTCATAGGAGTTACCGGTCTATGATGTGGAAAGGAGAGAAAGATTTAACTTCATTAAGTGAAAAAGAAAAGGAAGAAAGAATAATAGAATCTCGGTTAATTGAATTAGCATATTATGAAACTGAAGCAAATCCTGAATTTTTAGGTAATTACCTAGGAGAAGATAATCATATTTGTATTTGTTTTTCATTTGGCTTATCCCACGATAACGATATTTATCAAGATCTTACTTTGGGATCAACTTTTTCTTCAATAGTTGATTATTGGATTGGAAGAGGAATATTAGAAGAACGTAATAATGAATTTATTCCCCGTATTGTTTCAAAAGGACAGTACTATGGAATAAAGGATAAACTAAAAGTAGTAAAAATAAATGCCTCGCCTCTTAAAAATTTAACTCAAATAGAAATTTTTCAAGGTATTTTGTCTTTTAGTTAATTAAGTCAAATTAAATATCAACTCCCACAGCTTCTTTAATATTTTTAAATCCATCAGATTTTAGTTTATCAATTAGTTCAAGGTTCATCTGGGCGATAAGTTGGGGACCCTGATAGATCATACCGGTTATGAGCTGAACTAGTGAAGCACCGAGCTTGATTTTTGTATAAGCGTCATCAGCGGAGAAGATTCCACCGCAACCGATGATGATTAATTTTTTGCCGAACTTTTTATAGGCGATTCTGATTAATTCGTTTGAGCGGTTGAAAGTAGGTTTTCCGCTGAAATTGCCAACCTTCCACTTTTTAACTTCTTCTTTGACAAATGAAGGATCTTTACGGTTCTTTTGCAGATTCCCGATTATCACACCGGCGATTTTATATTTTGAAATTACCTCGA
>Ga0209542_10015032_pt1 | contig 13074 bp, 9 predicted proteins | sample RifCSPhighO2_01_FD_184028 | JGI IMG/M metagenome (GOLD analysis project Ga0209542, IMG submission 184028) | Soil microbial communities from Rifle, Colorado - Rifle CSP2_plank highO2_0.1 (SPAdes) (version 2) | ecosystem: Environmental > Terrestrial > Deep subsurface > Rock core/Sediment ... | reverse complement strand
CAAAGAGAGGAGGATTTTAAATGCAAAAGAATTATAAAGAAAGTATCTTATGTAAAAATATGAGTTTAAACAAAAAGGGGCAGATGACTATATTTATAATAGTTGCAGTAGTTATTGTTTTAGCATTGTTATTCTTATTTTTGTTCAGGAAAAATATACCTTCTCTTTTTGAAAGTGGATTAAATCCGAATGAATATTTGAAACAATGCGTTGAGCCTGAAGTTAAGCCCTCTGTTGAAATCTTGGCAGATAACGCCGGATATCAAGAGCCACAGGCATTTGTATTGAGTGAAGGTAAAAAAATACAATATTTATGCTATACAAATAATTATTATGAAACCTGCACAGTTCAACAGCCATTAACAAAAAAGAATTTTGAGAAGGAATTGAATTTAATGGTTAAGCCAAGAGCAAATAGATGCATGAAAAATCTAATTGCTGAATATGAGAAAAGAGGATATGAAGTATCCTCTGAAAAAATAGATTCTGAAGTTTCTGTTATTCCGGGAAAAGTGTTGATTAGATTTAATACTCCTTTAATTGTAACTAAGGAAATAACGAATAAATATTCTGGCTTTAATGTTGAAATGGAAAGCGAGATATATGATTTATTATTTATAGCGCAGAGCATAGTTGAATATGAATCAACATATGGAGATAGCGCATCTGAATTATATCTGCAATATTATCCTAACTTAAAGATTGAAAAGACTAAAATGAGCGATGGCACAACTATATATAAATTAAGCAATGTTATTACAAAAGAGGAATTTAAGTTTGCGTCGAGAAGCCTTGCCTGGCCAGCAGGATACGGCACTGACCAAATAAAAGAGGCAAAATGAAAGGAAAAATAATGATTTTGATTTTGATGGGGGTTTTTATTAGTTTGAGCTTTACTAGTGCTCAAATAAAAGACAATGTCTGCTGTGAGCAGACAAAAACAGGATTTTATTGTTTGAATGTTCAGTCTAGTGAATGCAAAGAAGGCGCAAGACAATTGCCAACTTCGTGTGAATCTACATCTTATTGTAAAAAAGGAATATGTTATGATTCTAATGAGGGGAGCTGTGTTGATAATACTCCTCAATTAGTATGTAATGCTAATGAGGGCATGTGGAGTGAAACTGTTCCTGCGCAATGCAATTTAGGGTGCTGTATCTTAGGAGACCAGGCCGCTTTTGTAACTTTAGTTAGATGCAAGAAATTATCAGGTTTCTTAGGATTGCAGACATATTTCAATAAGGGAATTACATCAGAGGTTCAATGTGTTATGACTGCAATAGGGCAGGAAAAAGGAGCTTGTGTTTATGATTTTGAATTTGAAAGAACATGCAGAATGACAACAAGATATGAATGCACTCAAGGAGAGGGAGATAAGAAAGGAGAGTTTTTTGTTGGAAAGTTGTGCAGTGCAGAAGAGCTTGCAACTAACTGCGGGCCAACAAAAGAGACAACTTGTTTAGCTGGAAGAGATGAAGTTTATTTTAAAGATAGCTGCGGAAATGCAGCTAATATTTATGATTCTAGCAAATTAGTTGATAAGAATTATTGGACAAATATGAAAACTAAACTTGAATCGTGCAATTCTAATGTAGCTAATGGAAATTCTGGGAGCTGCGGAAATTGCGATTATTTAGGGGGGAGTTATTGCAGAGAAGTGAGCAGCAGCACTGGAAAAGCATCTTATGGTAATTATATTTGTGCGGATTTAAATTGCAAAAAGACTCAAAATGGAAAAGATTACAATCATGGAGCATCTTGGTGTGTTAACGACGATAAAGGGACAATTAACAAAGGAGATAATTCTGTTGGAAGCAAATTTTTCAAACATATTTGTATTAATGGCGAGGAAGTTTTAGAGTCATGCGCGGAATTCAGACAAGAAGAATGTATAGAAGATAAGTTGGTAACTGCAAAAGGAGAGTTGTCACAGGCAGCGTGCAGAGTTAATAGATGGCAGGATTGCACTGCCCAGACAGAGAAGATTGATTGCGAGAATACAGACAGGAGAGATTGCCTTTGGAAACCTGGTGCAGACTTGCCCGCATTAAAAATAGTTGCCGAAGCAGAAGATTATGGGGGCGGAGTATGCCTGCCTAAGAATACACCTGGGCTTAAATTCTGGGAGGGAGACGAAGCACAGACTTATTGCGCTCAAGCAAATACGCAATGCATTGTAACAATCACAAAAGACTTGTTTGGAGAGGAAAAGGGACAACCAAAGAACAAAGAGTGCCTTGAAGATGCTTGGGAACAAGAGAAAGCAGGTATTTGCATGAATTTGGGTGATTGCGGACCCCATATAAATTGGATTGGAGACAAGGGTTATAAGTCAGGATATAATAAGACGACTTCTAAGTATAGCGAGGATTGAGGAGATTTTAATTTAAAATTATCATTAACTTGATTTTATGTTTGGTTGAATAATGGAAGAATTGTTGCTTAGACGACGGACGAGAATTAGTAGTTTAATTCTGATTAAATTAACTGTAATTCGATGTTTTATCCGTAGTGATTATAAATCCTCTTAGTAAATTTTTTGTAGTTCACTAAGAGGTTTATAGTTACAGAGAATTTGGATAATTGAGTTACCCTTGGTTCCAAATTCTCTGTCTGGAGACATCAAGATTTGCTTACTTTACAAACATCAAGAATCTTAAGATTCTTGAGTGTGATCAAGACATAAAGTCTTGACATCTTAAGCACAACAAAAATCAAAGATTTTTGTGCCATCAAAATATTTTATATTTTGAGGTGCTCAAGAACTCAAAAATGCTTTGCATTTTGGTGCAGAGTTCTTAACAATTTCTTACCGGCAATATGATTCTCAAGATTTTCAATATCTTCCATAAAATCGGCGGGCTTTTCATTCCAGTATTTTTTAACCAATGTAAAAACATTCCTCTTTATGGGAATGTTTATGGAATTATGGTTTTCAAGCCTGCACAGACTTTCATAAACCCAAAAGAACCAACGCTTGCCTTCTTCTTTGCTTTGCTCAACAATCTCTTTGTAAATAACATTATAATCAATTTCTCCCTTCATTATTTTATCACAATCGTAAATATCTCCCTCTCTTGAAGTCATAGTTTTGAATAAGAAAATATCTTCATTTGAAATAAGGTATATTTCCATATCGCCGTATTCTTTGTATTTTTTAGCTCTTTGAATCATACTTTTTGTCAAGAAAATCATTTTTCCGACTTGTTTTAGAAAAACATCGATTCGCGACTCTTCTTTTTTGTAAACTGCAAGAGCAGTAAGGTAAAACTCAGTTTCTCTTTCACTCATTGATTGAAAACCACTTTTAGTCATAGCTTTATCAAAAATATTAAAATCTTCTTGGTTAGTAACGATTATATCAATGTCTTTCGTAGCTTCTTTTAGCCCCTTAAATGAAAGAGCACATCCGCCAATCATATAAATCTTGAGCGGTTTGCCTATATTTTTCCCAACTTCTGATAATAAACTTTCTAATTCTTGTTTATTGAACATTTTTTACTCCATACATATTAGCTATCCTTATAAAATCCTTTCTATCAAAAGCTGGCAACCCATCAAGCTTAATTTTTTCTTCCTTAACATCAAGAACTTTTTGATTGGATTTAAGTTCTTGAGCATTATCAAGATTTGATTTATTAGGCAAAAATCTTAAGGTTTTAAGTAGATTAACAAGATTCTCGAACATAGTATATTTTCCATATTTCATTGCAATAGGCAAAACTTTCTTATAATCGAGTTTATTCTTAAAGTAGAATGTCAAGGCTAAATGGAGAGTCCTGGGATCCTTTACCTCAAATAGCGAATGCACAAAAACTTCTTCTTTTGAGAGCTTCCTTTTTGGCGAAATGCATAAAGCAGAAATGACTCTTACTTGGACATCGTAATTTTTGTATGCATAAAAGCCAGTCGTAGTATTTTCCTGAATAAGATTTTCATTATTTAATTCGAATATTATCTCTTTATTATATTTCCATTTTACAACCCCGCTCGTAATAGAATAATTTTTATAAGCAATTAAAAAGTTCTTCAATGATAACCATGCCTTTTCGTTTATTTTATATAATCTACTTTTTTGTAGGATGATTCCTCTGTTTTTCATTATAGGCCTGTATCGGTCTATCATATACTTTGAAACTTTGCTTAAATTAGTTAGTGTTTTCATATCTATCCAGTCTTCACTTAATGAAACTAAGAAAAGAAGCTTGCTATCTGCCAAGATATCTTCAAAATTTATGGCAGAATATTCAGAAATAAGCTCCTTTAATTTTATTGCATGATTTGTGTTGGATATTTCAACAGCAATCCTGCTTCCCTTTAATTTAAATGACCTATTCTTTGTTACGAATCCTTCTTTTTCAAGTTCCTGAATTACCTCGCTTATCCAATTTACTGACTTTTTCTGTGCTTTGGCTAATTCATATAGGGCATTATTACCTTTAGCTATTTCTGCGAATACTTCAATCATTGGTTTTGATAGTCTCATATTGTATTTAAAGCGATTTAGTATATAAATGTATCGGTTATATTACAATTTAATCTAATCTCCTTTTTAGAATATAATTAAAATAGATTAATTGAACAATTTTTCAATTAAATTAATTGTACCAATGCTTTGACTTGAGGAAGATCAAGTTAATGCTTTATTGATAGCAAGCTTTGGAGGAATTGTTGCTTAGACGATGGGAGAGAATTGGTATTTTAATTCTGATTAAATTAGCTGTAATTCGATATTTAATAATTATGGGTATGGTAAGTTATTGGCAGTAGATTTCCTATTACTCACTGCGAACTTTATAGATACAATAAAATCCTCGTCTTTTAAGGGTTTGTGGTAGTCCTATAATCTCTTTTATATCGGTCATAAGTATCCCTTTGAGAACGAATACTTGAGCCTTTCGAACTCGTTTGAGAACGAATATATTTTAGGGATATTCTAAAAACGCCCTTTTTGGAAGATAAAGAAATTGCCTAAAATTTCGCTATGTCAGAAATGTTAATTTCTGAGCACTGTCAGAAATCGGGGATTTCTGAAGTCTGCGCAGCAAGCTGCGGAGTATTCCCCGCGAAATTTTTCGCTTCGCGACCAGCAATTTCTGTCTCGTCAAGAATCGCCGATTCTTGAGCGCCATCAAGATGTAATCTCGAGGTTTCAAATTCGCAGCAAGCTGCGAGGTATTAAACCCAATTTGAAAATAAAATAATGTATGGAAAGGTTTATAAGGATAAATGTATTATAGAAAATACAAAATAACTATAATTTGTGCAATACAAAATATGAATTATAAAGAAATACTAACAATTTGGAAAGAGTTTAAGATTCCAAGCTTATTTAGCAGGAGTCATAGTTTTGAGCTAGAAACAGACTTTATAACTGCTATATCAGGTCCAAGAAGAGCAGGAAAGACATTTATTTGTTTTCAAATGATAGAAGAACTTATGAAAAAAGGAATTTCTAAAGAAAATATTTTATATATTAATTTCGAGGACAATAGGTTAATAGGCGCAGATTCAAATGATTTAGATAAACTATTGGAAGTTTACAAAGAGATTTATACTCTAAATAAAAATCAGCATATTTATCTTTTCTTTGATGAGATACAAACGGTTAAAAATTGGGATGCATGGGTTAGAAAAATTAATGACATAGATAAAAATATTAAGCTTATTCTTACTGGCTCAAGTTCTAAGCTATTAAGTAGAGAAATATCCACAACATTAAGGGGGAGAGTATTAAATAGAGAAATATTCCCATTAAGCTTTAAAGAAATTGTAAATTGGAAAGAATTAAGCTATAATCTTAAAACCGTGTCTTATAGCGAGAACAAAATAGAAATAAAGAAATTATTTAATTATTTTATTAATGAAGGAGGGTATCCTGCTGTAACTTATCAAAAATTAAACAGAGAGGAGATATTAAAAAGTTATTATGATTCAATGATATTTAAAGATATAGTTGAAAGATATAGTATAGAAGATGCAAAGAAGATAAAAATGTTAGCTAACTTCCTCTTAGAAGCTACTTCAAAAGATATTTCCTATAATAGATTGGCTAATAAACTAAAAGCAATAGGGATAAATACAAGTGTTAATACTGTTATTGAGTACATTTCTTATTTTGAAGAGGCTTATGTTTTTTTTCAAAATATAAAATATGAATACTCTCAAGGAAAACAGCTTGGCTCAATAAAGAAAATTTATTTTATTGACAATGGCATGCTCAATACGGTTAGCTTTAAATTTTCTAAAGATAGTGGAAAATTGTTAGAGAATCTTATATTCTTAGAGCTAAGAAGAAAGAATAAAAATATATTTTATAATAAAGATGATTATGAGTGTGATTTTATAATACAAGAAAAAGACAAGGTTGTTCAAGCAATTCAAGTCACAGAAACATTATCTTCAGAAAATGAGAAAAGAGAAGTTAATGGGATTTTAGAAGCAATGAATAAATTTAAGCTTGAGGAAGGAACTATAATAACTCTTGACGAAGAAAAAATGATAGAAGCAGAAGGTAAAAAGATTTCAGTAATTCCTGCTTGGAAATGGCTGTTAAGTTAATAATTGGAGATTATTTTTATAACTTGAATTTGCCAGATGCAAATTCAAAAGTGTTTCACACAAAGAGTATTTTTTAGAAAGTAAATTTCTAAAAAATCTAACTCAAAAAAATTTTTATTATTTTGACAGTTGACAGTTTTGTTGACAATTTTTTCAAAATTTCCATAAAAAACACTAGAATTTAGTCAGTTTTGTTCAATATGTCGAGATTTTTTATATAGATAAATTGATTCAAATCTCGAGCATGCTCAAGAACAAAAGTTCTTGACATCTTGTGTTTTTTATATGATAATTATGTCAACTGTCAAAATACATTGAGTAAATAAAAATCCCAGCCGACCCAGAGGGTCGGGGTATTTTTAATCCTCCAACTGGGAACGACGGCCGAGGCAGAGCCTCGGGGTATTAAACCCAGTTGTAGGAAATAAAATTCTATATTTGATGAATTCACTTCATCGAACATAGCAAACTTAATTGACTCGCCAAGTGGCGATGTCAAGTTATAACTTCCAATTAAAGAAAAGATATATAAATCCTCAGGATTTACAAAAACAATTATCAAAAAGACATTTGTGTTTACCCCACATTAAAACTTCAAGATGTGTACATCTTGATGGTCATCAAGAATTCAGATATAGAAATTCTTGAGGGGTGCGGTTTTCGTCAAGTGCCTCGACATAACTAAAAACAGGGTGTAAAAATTAATATTAAAATGGATGAATTACAAGCAACATTTAGTGAAGGCAGGCTCTTTATTTGGGGAATATCCTCTGACAAAGAAGAAATGTTTGTGCCGAAAGAAAGAATAGAAAAATTGTGCAAAGAATTGTTTTCGCTTGAAAAGCCAGACCGAAGAATCATTAAAATTGAGATGCCTGCTATAGAAAACAAGATTATTGCGCCACCTTCAATGATGCTCTTCTATGAACAATTCGAGATAAAAAACCCAAAGATAAAAATATTTTCTGTTAATGCTGTCGAGGTCGATAGCTCCTTACTTATAAATAATTTTTTGCAGCAAGAAAAAAAGCAGGGGATATTGTTTGGGGATTCTTATGAGTTTTTTCGGCTTCTTTTAAGTTTTGCTTTTAGCCTTGTAGTCCGCCAAAGATTTGTTCCATTTTATAAAAACAAATGCCTTTTTATCTCAAATTATGATAACTCTGATGATTTTGAGGCGCTAAACGAATTAATAAAAAAAGCCCCATTGATAATTAAGCTAAAAGTTTCTGATTCTATAGAAGAACTAATAAAGGAGACCATAGAACATTTTATTAATATTATAATTTCATCTTCGCTTGAGCAAACAAATATTAATATTATCAATGAAACCGACAGCGATAAATGGCTTAACGGGCTTTTGGGGAAAAAGGATATAAAAGTGTCGAATAATATTGAAGAGGGTTTAAAGCAATGGCTCATTGTAAAAAGAGTGAATCAAGATTTAGAATATAATACTCTATTTAAGCTAGAAGAACCTCTTGACAAAAAAGCGTGGCCGCTTAGCTTTAATTTACAGTCTAAGAAAGATCCTAGCTTAATATATCGTTTAGATGAAGTCTGGTCGAATCGTAACAGGGTAAATCTGCCAAATGCAAAGATTCATTTATTACAGGAGCTCGGAGCTGCTGCAAAAGTCTCAAAGATAATTGAAAAGGCATTATTTAAGCCGAACCCTTACAAAGCAGACTTAACTGATGAAGAGGTTATAGAGTTTATTTCGAAAGATTCTTTTCTATTGAAAGATTCCGGATTTTCAATACAAATTCCCAAAATAGTTCCTGCAAAAATAAATGAATTCAAGGTAAAAATTAAATTCAAGGCAGCAGATAAATTTAAAATTGGCGGAACAGGAATGTTAGGGGACCAGTTATTCGATTTTGATTACTCTGTCGCCTTGGGGGAGGTTGAGCTTTCAGAAGAAGAATTTTATGAGCTAAGCAAATCAAAGGAAAAACTTGTAAATGTAAAAGGAAAATGGGTCGAGGTTAACAACATAGAAATAAAAAAAATTATTGATTTTTTAAATAATAGGGAAAAAATGTCTCTGGCAGAGACTATTACCTTAAATTCCTCTAATGAGCTCGGGCTTGAGATAGATGATGTGATTGTTCCGAAAGAATTTAAAGCACACATGGCGGGATTATTTGATTTTAAGAGTATTGAAGATGTTAAGGTACCTGAAAATTTTGTTGGGACATTGAGAGAATATCAAAAAGAAGGATTAAACTGGATGACCTTTCTTAGAAAAATTGGATTCGGGGGAATTTTAGCAGACGATATGGGTTTAGGAAAGACTATCCAAGCGATAGCGTATCTATTATTATTAAATGATGAAAAAAATATTCAAAAGAAAGATAGAGTTCCTTCTTTAGTTATATGCCCCACTTCCGTGATTGGAAACTGGGAGAGAGAGGTTCAAATATTCTCGCCAACTCTTAAAGTGAATGTTTATCATGGCTCTTCAAGATTAAATAAAAAAGAATTCATTAATAAAATTAAAGAGTACGATATAGTTATATCAAGCTATTCTACAGTAAGGGTCGATGAAGAGTTATTTCATGGAATAGAATGGGAAACTTTGTTCTTAGATGAGGCTCAAAATATAAAAAACCCTATGACGAAACAAGCCATAAGCATAAGCAAAATAAAAAGCAAGTGCAGATTTTCTCTGACTGGAACTCCAGTTGAAAATAGGATTTCTGAATTATGGTCCATAATGAACTTTGTAAATCCAGGGTTTCTTTCAAATTGGAACAAATTTAAAAAGAATTTTGCAGAACCTATTGAGCTTGATGGAAATAAGCAAAAACAGGAACTTTTAAAAAAGATTATAAACCCATTTATATTAAGAAGATTAAAAACTGATAAAAAGATTATAAATGACCTGCCAAATAAAACAGAAATAAAAGAGTATTGTACTCTTACAAAAGAGCAGGCCAGTATTTATCAGGCAATTGTTGACGATTCATTAAGGAAAATAAAGAATGAAGAAAAAAATAGGAGGGCATTAATAATGGCAACTTTAATAAAGCTCAAGCAGGTGTGCAATCATCCATCAAACTATCTAAAAGACTCTGCAAATTTGCAAGACAGATCAGGCAAGGTCAAAAGATTAAGGGAGCTAATTGAAATTATTTTAGAAAATAAGGAAAAATGCTTAATATTTACGCAGTATAAAGAAATGGGTGAACTTTTAAAAACAGATTTAGAAAATTATTTTGATACCCCTGTTTGCTTTTTGCATGGCGAGCAGAGCAGGAAAAAAAGGGAAGAATTAATAGGGTGTTTTCAGTCAGATGATGAAACTTCTCCCAAAATCTTTATATTATCATTAAAGGCCGGAGGCACAGGCATTAATCTTACAAAGGCAAACCATGTCATACATTTTGACAGGTGGTGGAATCCTGCTGTTGAAAATCAAGCCACCGATAGGGCTTTTAGAATAGGTCAAAGAAAAGATGTATTTGTTTACAAATTTATTACAGGTGGAACAATTGAAGAGAAGATTGATGAAATGATTGAAAGAAAATTAAGCCTTTCGGTCTCTTTGCTATCGAAGGGCGAAATGGCCATTACTGAATTTGATAATAATCAGCTTAAAGAGCTTCTAAGCTTGAGAATTAAATCATTTGAGGAGCCACAATCATGAGCAGAAACTATTGGGGATATTATGATTTTCCAAGGGCTGCACCAAGGCCAAAAGCTGCACTTGGAAAGGAAAGAAAAAACTTTGGCAATACTTGGTGGGGCAAGAAATGGGTAGAAATATTATCAAAGTATGAAGATGACCAAAGGATGGCAAGGGGAAGGGCATATGCAAGGGCAGATAAAGTCAAAAAATTTAAGATTAATGAAGGAGCAATCACTGCAATGGTAGAGGGTTCATTAGGAGATTACAATGTTAGTGTAAAATTCAAAAAGTATAATGAAAAAGAATGGCTGAAAATTATAAAAAAATTAAACGAGACCCCAATCATATTGGGGAGTTTATTGAATAATGAAATGCCTCAAAATATAGATGAGCATATAGGGAACCCCCTAATTCCAAGTTCTTTTGATTCAAAATGCAGTTGCCCAGATTACGCTAATCCATGTAAGCATATAGCTGCTGTATTTTATACTCTTGCTGATGAAATTGATTATGACCCTATGCTTTTATTCAAGATTGCCGGGATGAGTAAAGAAAACATTTTAAAGAAGATTGGTGCCTTGGAAAATACCGATAAATCGGACATTAAAGAAAGAAAAACAAAAAGAATAAAAAAAGGGAAGAAAAATAAAAAACCCAATCGCACCATAGCTGAGGGGTTTATTAAGCCTCAAATTGGGAATGACAACAAAGGCAGAGCCGTGCAGGTATTAAACCCAGTTGTAAGAAATAAAATAGGCAAAAAAGACTTAATTAAAAACAAAACAAAAAATATAAAATCTAAACATAAAAATAAAACGCCAAAAATAAATGGATAATTTTTTTACTTTCAGGACAGGAAATAAGATAATCATTAAGGTAAAAGATCCAGAAGTAGATATGAGTATAATTAGGCGTCTTGGAAAGCCAAAGTTTTGGGTATCAAATAATGATTTTAATGCAACCATGGAAAAAATCTATAAATCTGCTTCACAAAATGCTAAGAAGAAGTATGAAAGTGAGATTAGTGAAAAAGCGATTTAGCGTGTTTTAGATAATAGGGTCAGACCCTTCTTTGTAGCCCATCTTCTTGAGGAAATTGTCTGGGAGGAATGATTGTTTTAGCAATTAAATTTTTCAGGTCAACTTCAGACTTAGAAGAGAAACAGGCTGGCACATTATCGGCTTGAGCATTTGAGGGGACAGTTGCAAAGAAGACAAAATAATTCAATGTTCTGCATTTAATAAAAAATCCCAGAAAGAAATCAGCTCAATCTTCTTAGTTTCATTAATCTTTTCCCCTTTTTTACCAAGATAGATAAAAATTGCCTTTTTCAAATTAAACTTTTGCATGAATAACTTGACTGTACTAAAATCTTTTTCATTTAAATTCTCTTTATTTTTTATTTCAATTGGCAGAATTTCTTTTTTATTATGGACAATTCTATTAATCGCGTTAGCGTTCTTTAAGAATTGTCCTTTAGAGAATTCTGGACTATTTCGATCATGATTGCCTGAATTCTCTATAACTTTAATAAAATCAATCTCTTTATCCAAATCCCTCCAATAATAATCTCCATCGAGAGAGCTAAAAATCAGACTCTCAAAAATTTTATCATTGTTATCTCCATAGCAATAAGCTAAGCTCCACCAATATGGATAAACCCTTTGAAGTTTTCTACTTGTTGATAAAGTATTTGGCCTGAAGTTCTTAACTATCCTTATCAAATAGCAATATTTGAGATAAAAGATGTGCTTATATAATGTATTTTTACTTATCCTTAGACTTTTAGAAAGGTTATCATAGTCTAAATAATAACCGGGCTCTTTGTAAAATAAGTCTATGAGTTTATAGATTAACTCTTTATTCATGTTCTTGAATTTTTCAGGTAAGTCTGATTTTATTATTTTATCTAAGATTGTAGTTTTAAGATAATCTTTAATTATAAGGGGATTATCCCAGTTTATTGTTTCTGGAAAGCTTCGGAGAAGATAATTATAAAATTCTTTTTTTATCTCTTTTTCATAAAGAGCCCTATTCTCAATAAAATTTTTCTTATTTGTTAATTCTAAAAATTCTTTAAAACTCAGAGGTAAAATATTAATTAGGAAATATCTTCCTGCAAGATTTTTTATGGCATCTTCCTCTAAATTAATACTGCTTGAAGAGGAAATATAGAATTTAATGTTAGGATGAGAATCGTAGATTAATTTTAGTTCGCTTGCCCAGTTTTGAAATTTAGTTATTTCATCAAAAAATACAGAAACCTTCTCTTTTTTATAATCTATTGCAGTTAATTCTTTATATGCTTCTAAGAGTTCAATCAAATCTTTAACTTCTTTATCAAAACTAAAATAAAATATCTTCTTTGATTCTTTTTTTTGAATCAACTTTTGAATCATTTGATATAGTAACGTTGTTTTTCCAACCCTTCTTAATCCAGAAAGAATTACTATTTGCCTGTATTCCTTAAATTCTTCAATTTTATTAAAAAAATGCCTTTTATAGGGCATAGCAAGCTTCTCGCTAATTGAATCCTCTGTCCACCAGGGATTGAGTAGTTTTATGACATCTTTTATATCTGTCATAAGTATTCATATGAGAACGAATATTTAAACCTTTCGTTCTCAAATGAGAACGAATGTATTTTAGAGATATTGGCTATTTTGGGACATTTGGAGGGATTGTTGCTTAGACGATTGGAGAGAATTAGTATTTTAATTCTGATTAAATTAGCTGTAATTCGATACTCTTCGGTAAAAAATAAATTTAATGATTATTGGTAATGGACTTTTCTTTATAGTTCACGACGAACTATATAAATTTTCTTAATAGTTTGATTAGTTTTCTTCACTTAGTAGTTACAGCAAGGTTTAAAAAT
>Ga0209542_10015031_pt1 | contig 13074 bp, 10 predicted proteins | sample RifCSPhighO2_01_FD_184028 | JGI IMG/M metagenome (GOLD analysis project Ga0209542, IMG submission 184028) | Soil microbial communities from Rifle, Colorado - Rifle CSP2_plank highO2_0.1 (SPAdes) (version 2) | ecosystem: Environmental > Terrestrial > Deep subsurface > Rock core/Sediment ... | reverse complement strand
TAGTTAGAAAATCAGTTTTAAAGGGAGAATTTGACATAAGCAAACAACCTTTCTTAAAAAGAATATTAATAGACGAATGGGAAATATATAAAGAAACATTTCAAAAGTTTTTAGCAGATAATTTACTCTCATCACATATGTGGATAGTGGCCAAAAATAAAGATAATTAAAATGATTGAGTATGCAGAGAAAAAAGAAGAACCAATTTTAATATACTTGGGGGATCTAGTTCACAACTACCTTGGAAAAGGACCATTCATGTTTCCAATAAATATAGGTTATTTAGAAACATTCACAAAGGCTAATATAAATGGAAGAAATATTATTTTTAAACTTTTTAAACATCCTGAAGAATTATTAAATGAAATAGAAAATAATCCCCCTCATTTTCTTGGTCTTAGCAATTATACTTGGAATGCTGATATAGACGATAAGATATTGCAATTTACAAAATCAAAATCAAAAGACACCATCACTATAATGGGTGGTCCAAATATCCACCAAAATCAAGAAGCTTTAGACAAATTTTTTGAAAAAAGGAACTTTTTGGATTTTTACGTGTTTGATCAGGGTGAAATAGGATTTTTAAATTTATTATTGAGATATTTCTTTGTAGATAAAGATTTAAAATCTATGAAAAAATCACCTATAGAAGGTGTAGTTTTTTATGATAATAATAAAAAAAGTGCTGTTAAGGGCCAAAAAAGCCCAGAAATAAAGAATTTAGATATAATTCCTTCTCCATATTTAGAAGGGGTATTAGACAAATTTTTTGAAAGTAATCAAATTCCTAATATCGAAACTAATAGGGGGTGCCCTTATACATGCACATACTGTGACTGGGGGAGTGCAACACAACACATCAGCAAATTTAGCTTGGATAGATTAAAAAAAGAATTTGAATATATTTCAAAAAAAATCAAAAATACAAAAATATTATACCTAAGTGATGCTAACTTTGGAATTTATGCTGAAAGAGATTATGAAATTTCTAAAATATTAAAATCCCTTAGTGAAAAAACAGGATACCCAAGAAATATAATTCAATCATGGGCCAAAAATAAAAGTAAAGAGATTATTAAAATTGCAGAAACTCTTGGAAATTTAACTTCTGTAACTGCATCGTTTCAGTCCTTAGATCCTTTAGTACTTAAAGCAATAAAAAGAAACAATATTAGCACGGAAATGTACAAAGATATTATAGATTACTTTAATGAAAAAAATATAGAATCTTATAGTGAGCTTATTTTAGGATTATCTGAACAAACAAAAGAAAGTCATCTAAATGATTTAAGAATTGTTGCAGAACTAGGTGTCGGGCAAATTGTATGTTACAATTGTCGTATGTTAGAAGGGGCGGAAATGAACCTGCCATCTGAAAGAGAAAAGTATAATGTAAAAACTAAATATAGGTTAGTTGATCAAGGATTTGGAAAATACAAAGATATTTTATCTTTTGAAACAGAAGAAATGGTAATATCAACGAATGTCATATCTGAGGAAGATATCCTATTTTTTAGACCATTACATTGGCTTATTTATTATATGTGGAATTTCAAATATTACCATGAACTAATAAAATATCTTAATTCATTCAACATTAACCTAATAGATTTTTTAACCTATTTACTTGACAACATAAACGAAGCCCCGAATAAGGTTGAAATATTAATTAAAGAGTTTAAAAGTGATTCAAAATCTGAGCTATTCAATAGTGTAAATGAATTGGTAAAACATTATAGTGAACCACAAACTTTTGAAGGAATATCTAAGGGTGAATTTGGAAAATTAAATTTTAAGTATATATTCAGAATACTAATAGAATGCCCAGATGAATTCAACGAATATGTTATCCAAATTGCAAAAAAGTTAATGGCGGATAAAATATATGAAAAGAATGAATTAAACGAAATTATTAAATTTGAAAAACTATTAAAAATTAATTTTAACGAGATGAAATTGGATGAAGGGTTTTCTGTAGAGAAAGAAAAGTCGGGGGAGTTTAATTATGACCTATTAAAGTGGAAAGAAGACAATTATAAAAATAAATTAGAAGATTATTATTCCGAAAAACCAATAAAATATTTATTTTATATACCAAATGATCAATTTGATGCAATAAATCAGGAAATTAATCAATTTAAAAATATAAACCTTAATTTAACACTAAGAAAAATGAGTGAACATATGAAGATATCTGATTTATTTTACAAAATAAAACGTTTATAATTAATCAAAAGGAAGGCAATATTTTCATTCAAAAGGATTTTTTGAATTTAATATAAAAACTTCTCATTATTTCTTTGTCCTCTTCATCCAAACCTTTCAATAAGTAAACCAACACAGAGTAGATGATTAAAAAAGCTATACTTAATAAAACAAAGATAATAAAAGAAATATCCCCTATAAAATAAACAAGGGAGTATATAATAAATAATGAAATAATTCCTGAAGCTACAGATTTAAAATAATTTAATTTTAAAGGTTGTATCTTAGTTAATTTATAACAACTTATAAATATAAGTACAAATATTAATACTAAAGAAAAAGAAGTAGCAATACTTCCCCCAATTATTCCAAATTTAGGAATTAAATAATAATTCAGTATAACATTAACAACGGCGGATATTAAACTTATATAAAATATCAACTTTGTTTTTTTCATCATAATAAGAATAGCATTAGGTATGTGAACTAATGAAAAAACCATATAACCAACTGTTAGTATCAACAAAGCAGTATTTCCAGTTACATATTCAGACCCGAACATTATTTCTAAAATATTTTTAGAGAACAAAAATATCAAAAGAAATATAGGAAAATTAAGAAAAAATATCCATTTTGAGTTTATCCTAGATAATGTAACAATATCTTTAATTTTTCCCTTACTATAAAATTCAGTAATTATTGGCATAAATAAAGCCATCAAAGATGTAGGAACAATGACTAGCAAATTTGCGGTAGGCAAAGCAACATTATACACTCCTACTTCAGAAGTAGTCCTAAAAAATCCTATCATAAAAACATCAGTCCATTTTATAATTAATGTTAATACTCCTGCAAATATAAAAGGAAAAGAAAAAACAAATAATTCTTTAGTAAAAAATATAGGAATTACTTTTGTTTTAAAAAAAGGAAAAACTTTTTTTTGTAAAAGATAAAAAGATAAAAATGCAGTCATCATAAAAGAGATCAAATATACCACTGCGGTTCCCAACAAATTATAACCCAAATAAATTACGGCAAAAGTTAATACTAACCTTATAACTCCTTCTATAACCTCCTTAACCAAAACTTTGTAATTTATTTTTTGAAATCCAATCATTACCCCTAAAAATATATCAGATAAGGACATAAATGGCAAAGTTAGTGAAAACAATTTTAATATTGGAATTAATTCAGAACTATGGAAAATTAATATAGAAATTTTCTCTGAATATAAAAACAATAAAATCATTAAAACTAAACTTACTGGTAAGGAAAGTCTTAAAGATGAAAGGATAGTTCCTTTAATTCTCCTATCGTCTTGTTTACCATTATAGTAAGAAATATACCTTATTATTCCTGTATTTAGACCTAAAAGAGAAAAAATAGATATAAAAGATACTATAGATATCCCCAAACTTAATAATCCATATTCTGAACTTCCCAATCTAGCCAATAAAGCCACATATAAATAAGCCAAAGCTTTGCTCAGCAACATTCCAAAAAATACAATAACGGCCCCTTTAGCCATCCTTTTTGAAAACAAGTTTATATCCATTATTTTACCAAAGATTACATGTATATTTAAATATTATCAATAAAATTTATAAAACTATTTATCAATAAAATACTATGAAAATCCAGATAGAAAATAAAACTATAGGTGAAGATTCTCCTTGTTTTATAATTGCTGAAGTTGGAATAAATCATAACAATGATATAAATATTGCAAAAAAAATGATAGATGCGGCCGTAGAAGCCTGTTGTGATGCGGTTAAATTTCAAACTTTTAAAGGAAAATTAATGTATTCAAAAAATGCAGGAACATATGAAACTGATGGTAATGTCTTAAATATTTATGAGGTTATGCAAAAAATCGAACTTTCTGAAGAATGGATAGATGAACTTATGGAATATTGCAAAAATAAAGGAATAATTTTTTTCTCAAGCGTCAGTGACATCTGGTCTGTAGATGTTATGGAAAAACATGGGATGAATGTATTCAAATTAACATCATACGACACTACTAATATCCCTTTATTAGAATATACCGCCAAAAAAAATAAACCAATAATCATGTCTGTTGGGGGGGCTTACTTAAGTGAAGTGGACGAAGCTGTAAGAACAATTAAAAAATACAATGATAAGTTAATGATAATGCATTGTGTAACAAAATACCCTGCACCATTAGAATGTTGCAATTTAAATGTTTTAGAAACCTTAAAATTAGCTTATCCCAATAATATAATTGGATATTCAGATCACACAGAGGATCCTATAAAAGCACCAGTTGCAGCAGTTGTTAAAGGAGCAAAAATCATTGAAAAACATATAACTCTTGATAAAAATATGAAAGGAGCAGATCAAAGATTTGCAGTAAACCCAGAACAATTAAAACAAATGGTTAAGTCCATAAGAACGACTGAAGAAAGAATAAGAAATGGTGAAAAAGTGGATGTAGACTCTGTAGTGCTTGGTTCTTCTGAGAAAAAACCGACGGAAATTGAAAAATATACTAGAGATTTTGCTTATAGGAGTATTTTCATTTCCGAAGATATTAAAAGTGAAGAAAAAATAACTGATAATAATATTATCATTCTTAGAAATGGGGGGGAAGGGTATGGTTTGGCTCCAAAATATTATAGTATGTTAATAGAGAAAGGTTATAGGGTGATAAGAGATATTAAAAAAGGAAACTTATTGAATTGGGACGATCTAATAAAAAAGTAAAATTTAAAAGAAAGTTTATGCATAATACTAAAATGTCTAAAATATTAGGAGTAATCCAAGCTAGAATGGGGTCTACAAGATTACCTCATAAAACAATGACTAAGATAGATGGGAAACCTTTTCTTGAACATGTCATCAAATCAATAAGATTATCAAAAAAATTAGACAAAATAGTGATAGCCACGTCTAATAACCAAAAAGATGATGTTATTGAGAAATTTGCGATAAAAAATAAAATTCCCTTCTTCAGAGGTAGTGAAGAAGACGTATTAGACAGAATCTACAAAGCAACAAAAAAATACGATGTAGACTTTATTGTAAGGCTTTGTGCGGACAATCTCTTTCTTAATTTTCAAGTCATGGACGAGATGATAGACCTAGCATTAAAAGAAAAGTATGATTATGTCAATGACGTATATGGCCATCCAACCCCAAATGGAATAGTATCTGAAGTTTTAAGTGTAAAAGCACTTGAAACTATGTGGAAAAATGCAACTGAAAAACATCAAAGAGAACACATAACACAGTATATATTAGAAAATCAGAATAAGTTCAAAATAAAAAATTTTGATATACCTGAATGGTTACAAAGAAATGATATGAAATTAGCCTTAGATACTAAAAAAGACTTGGAATTATTAAAAATACTTTATTTTAAATTCTACAAAAATAAGGATAGCTATAATTTAAAAGAGATAATAGAATTCTTAGATAAAAACCCAGAAATAAAAAATATAAATATGGAAAAATGATTTTATTTAGAGCAGATGGCGGTTTAGATATTGGGATGGGCCACATTTATACAACCACTGCAATAGCAAATAAGTTAAGAGAAAATGGTTTAAAGTGTGAATTTCTTATGAAAAACTCCAATTCAAAGTATGAAATTGGAAGAAACGAAGTGAAAAAGAATGGATTTAAAATAAATGATATAAAAAGCGATAAAGAAGTTAAAAAATTTGTCTTTGAAAACAAACCAGAATTAATTTTTATTGATTTAAAAAATTTAAATAAAAGTCTTTTAAAAAATTTAAATAAAATCCCAAATTTAACAATAATAACCACCTCATTTTTTAATAAAATTCCAAAGAAAATAGAATTTAATTATTTAATAAACTGGTTTGCCGGATTAGAAAGAAGTGAAAAAAAAGAATATTATCTAGGCCCAAATTTTTTTCCAATACGTGAAAATGTTATTCCATTGCACGAAAAAGAGAAAAATTTCAAAAAATCAAAAAAAGATATATTGGTTACAATTGGGGGTGGGAAAGATAAGTATAAAGTTCTGCTTAAAATTTCTCAGGAATTAAGGAAAATATCAAATATTGGGAAGGTGTACATTTTACTAGGTAATAATTCCAATGAAAATTATAAAAAAGAGTTTGGGCAACTACCAAAAAATTTTGAAATATTTAATACTACAGATGACATATTCAATCTTATGTATAATGCAGACATTGCCATAACCTCTGGAGGAAACACAACCTATGAATTAGCTTGCATTGGAACTCCTGCAATTTACATGTGTATTGTCCCACATCAACTAAAAACAGCTGAAGCTTGGCATAAAATTGGAGCTGGAATAAATTTAGGTTATGCCTCAAAAATTTCCACAAAAAAAATAAGGGAAACTGTAACCAATACGTTGTCAGATGAAATTTTATTAAAGAAAATGAGCGAAAAAGGAAAGGAAAAAGTTGACGGAAAGGGGTTAGAAAGAATTACAAAAATAATCTTGAAAGATAGACCATAATTAACTTATTTAATCAAAATAAGAATATTATAATAAATCCTATAAATATATATAAACACTAAGGAAAGGGTAATTTACTGTGAATTATAACGAGATATCTATAACAAAGGGAAAAAGCCTAAGAGAGGCTATGAACGTCTTAGATAGCAAAGGTAATGGAATAGCCATAATAATTGATGAAAATGAGGAATTTCTTGGGGTTGTCACCTCAGGGGATATTAGAACAGCAATTATAAATGGAATTAGTCCAAATTGTTCAGTAGAAAAAGTGATGAATAACAATCCTTTCTGTGTAGAAGAGAACAATGAAGAAGAAATATATAAAAATTTAGAAATAATAAAAAAATTTCCGGAAGGAGGGGTTATAAAAATCCCTGTTTTAAACAAACACAAAAAACTAGTGGATATTATGTCCCTGGCAATTAAAATTAATAAGAAAATAGAAAGGGGAATAGGAAATGAAAATTATGTAAAAAAAATACTTATTGTTGGTGGAGCTGGTTATCTTGGTTCAGTATTAGTTAGAAAATTGATTGATAGAGGATATCAAGTAAAAGTTATAGATAATTTAACCTATGGAGACTCATCAATAAAAGAATTATACGATAATAAAAATTTTGAATTCTTAAAAGGAGATATAAGAAATATAAATGAAATTGTTGAAGCAATAAAGGGAGTCGATGCGGTAGTGCATCTTGCCTCAATTGTCGGTGACCCAGCAAGTTCAATCAATCCACAACAAACCTTAGAATCAAATTATTTTGCAACAAAAAGTTTGGCAGAAATCTGTAAATACAATCAGATAAATAGGTTTATTTTCGCCTCAAGTTGTAGCGTGTATGGTGCCACAGAAACGGAAGAGTTACTCGATGAAAATTCAAAATTAAATCCTGTATCCCTTTATGCTGAAATAAAAATTAGATCCGAAAAAGATTTGTTAGAAATGACTGATTCCAATTTTTCTCCTACAATATTTAGAATGGCAACATTATATGGTAAGTCCCCTAGAATGAGATTTGACTTAGCGGTCAATGTTTTAACAGCCAAAGCAATTTTTGATAAAACTATTACAATATTTGGTGGGGAACAATGGAGGCCTTTTATGGACGTAGAAGACGCTGCTGAAGCATATATAAAATGTCTAGAAGCGCCAATATACAAAATAAAAGGGGCGGTGTTTAATATTGGAGGAGATAATCATAATCATAAATTAATTGAAGTTGGAGAAAAAATAAAACAAATAATCCCTAATGTTGAGTTAAAAGTGGACCGAGAATCCCAGGACAAAAGAAATTATAAAGTTTCTTTTAATAAAGCAGAAGAAATTTTAAACTTTAAACCAAAAAAAAGTATTGAAATCGGAATAAATGAAATTTCTAACATGTTAAATAAAGGGGTTATTACAAATTATAAGGATAAAATATACAATAATTACAATTTTCTAAATGAAAAAAAGGATTATTTAAAAACAACCTAGTTTATCGTATAAGATACTATAACTTTTGGCAGTTTTAGCAATATTAAAGTCTTCAATAATCCTTTTTCTTGCTAATTTACCAGTTTCTTTAGAAAAATTTTTATTTTTAATTAATTTTATAATAATCTCTTTAAACTCAAAATAATCATTTACTTTTATGCCTTCATTCTCTTTTATTATTTCATTCATGGGAGGGGTATCATTTATGATTATGGGTTTTTCCATAGACATACATTCCAATAGTATCATTGGGATTTCATGTTTTTCATAATGGTTAACTATGGGATAAATGACTACATTAGAGATATTAATCAAATCCCTTACATCTTTCGGATCCTTTATAAACATCACTTTCCTTGATAAACCTAATTTAATCAAAATACTTTTCAAATATCTTTCTTCCAAAATTGCTTTTTTTGTTGATCTATAAGAAACAATAAATAAAACATTTTTGAGGTTACTAATATCCCTAATTATTTTTAATATTACTCTAGAACCCCTTCCTTTTTCCAAGTCTATTGGGAATAGCATAACAAATTTATTTTTTACATTATACTTTTTTATTAATTCTTTTCTTTCAAATGGTTTAAAATGATTGGTATCAATTCCTGTGTTTATCTTAATAACATTGTTTATTTTATGTTTTAAAAGTAAATTTTTTGTAAAATCTGAAATAGCGACTACATTATCTGCAAAAAATAATTTATTAGAAATCTTCTTTAATTTCGTTGGGATTGTTTGAATTGATTTTCGTGATTTAATTTTCATCAATAAATTATTAATAACAGATGAGTAGTTTTCAGGTGTATAAATAAAATGATAAACATCTATATCTTTAACCATCAATAAAAAGAAAAATAATTTTAATTTTTCAATGTAAGATACATTATGTTTATGTTTATTTGGATAAATTTTATGTAAAATTACATTCTTACCTATTCTCTCATTAAAATTCTTTCTTACAAGAATATGCACATTATGGTCTCTTAGGTTTTTAGCGAGGTTATAAGCCAGATTTTTACTTCCTTCATTCCAGGGATAAGCTAATGGCCTAGTAACCAAAAGAACATTCATTTTCTGTAATATAAAATAATTTTTCTTACAGCATCTACAACATTTCTCACATCATCTACACTCATTTTTGGATACAAAGGAATGGAAACTATCCTATCCCAAATAAAATTAGCATTAGGAAAATCCTCCTTCTTATAACCGTAGGTTTTATTATAATAGCCCGGTATAAAAGAAGGGAAATGAACTCCGGTACCAATATTCTCTTTCTTCATGGCCTCGATAAATTGATCTCTATTTATTGATAAGTTATCTGTATCTAATATTATTGTAAAAAGATGCCACGAATTTTTTATATCACTTATCTGCTTAGGAAGGATAATACCTTTAAAATTACTAAATTCTTTTTCATAGATTTTAGCATAATTTTTTCTTATATCTAAAAAAAAGTCAAGTTTGTCAATTTGATGGATGCCTAACGAAGCCTGCAAATCCATCATATTATACTTAAACCCCGGTTCTATTAATTCCCATGTGTTGGATCCTTCTTTTGTATATCTTTTCCACGCATCACTAGAAATCCCATGTAAGCTTAATATCTTTATTTTCTCTGCCAATTCCTGGTTATTTGTTAAAACAGCCCCCCCTTCTCCTGTTGTCATATTCTTAATGGGATAAAAACTAAAACAAGTTACATCAGCTATATTTCCAATCTTTTTATTTTTATACTCGGCCCCAATAGAATGAGCAGAATCCTGGATAACTTTTAGATTGTATTTATTGGCAATATTAATTATTTTGTCTAAGTTACACGGTTGTCCGGCCATATCAACGGGAATTATGGCTTTAGTTCTACTTGTTATTTTCTCCTCAATTTTGTCTGGATCTATATTCAATGTTTCTCTATCAATATCGACAAAAACAGGTTTTGCTCCGGCATGAACTATTACATTAGCAGTTGCAGCAAATGTCAAAGGAGAGGTTATAACTTCATCACTCTTCCCAATACCAAGAGCTACCAGAGACAAATGCAAAGCTCCAGTACAGGAATTTAAAGCAACAGCATATTTTGCACCAATATAATTTTTTAATTTTTCTTCAAATAATTTTGTCTTTGGTCCTGTGGTTATCCAACCAGATCTTAAAGTATCAATAACTTCCTTTTCCTCATTTTCCCCTAAATAAGGAAGAGAAAATGGTAGAAACGTAGATCTTATTGGTTTTCCAGTAATAATAGCAGGTTTATTTAAAATACTTCTGATAGTTAATATGCTAGAATACTTAATATCTTCCATATCACCAAACGAATTATTAATTATATGTTCTTGTATTTCTTTTATTCCTTCTTCAACACTAAAATCAGCTGAATAACCAAGAACATTGCTGATTTTATCAAAATTAATATTATAATCCCTTGCATCTGGATCCGAAGGAGCATAATCAATTTTTACATCTTTAACGATGGACGCAACTTTATTTGCTATATCTTTCACCTGAAAATTCAAATCGTTGCTTCCAACATTAAATACTTCCCCTTTAACTTTTTCTATAGGGGATTCCAAAACCCTAATAAAAGCTTTAGAAACATCTTTAACATGAATATGGGGCCTCCATTGTTCTCCCCCGCCAAAAATAAAAATTTTTTTATCTCTAACAGCAAACTTAGTCATTATATTAACAACTAAATCAAACCTCATCTTGGGGGAATAACCAAAAACAGTTCCATTTCTTAAAATAGTGGGGTAAAAATTTTCTCCCATCATCTCCAACAATAAACGATCACAGTCAAGTTTTGACTTTGCATAAATTGTAAGTGGTGACACTAGAGAATATTCATCCAATTGATTCGTAGAGCCTGCCCCATAAACACTGCATGATGAGGAAAAAATAAATCTTTTAACGCCTTTTTCTTTACACAATCTAACCAATTTTTTCGTGCCTTCAAAATTAACGTTCCTTGTATAATATGGATCCAACTCGCAAGAAGCGTCATTTGAAAGGCCAGCTAAATGCATAACACACTCAACTCCATCCAATAATCCATTATGGTTTTCAATATTCTGAATATCCCCAACAACCAATTCAAAATTAGGATTATTTTTTAATTCATTTAAAGATTCATCCCCAAAATACAAAGAATCAAAAACCCTAACAAAGTAACCTTTATTTAATAAATCTCTAACTAAAACAGACCCTATATAACCTGCCCCCCCAGTTACTAAAATTTTTTTCATTTTATCCAAACCAATAATTTAAGTTAAAACCAGTCCACTCTATTTTAAAACCAGTTCCTATATACATGTTTAAGGAAGGATAGTTCATTGCCTCAGTATTAACTTTTACTTCATTTGTCCTTTCTTTAAACCATGAAAGACTATTTAAAACTAATTTTCTTCCAATTCCCTTACCACGCATATCTTTAGATACAGCAATTAAGTCTATCAAACCAATGCCATTTACCATATTGCAGGCTATAAAACCATAAGGGACTCCTCCTTCTTCATAAACCAAAACAACATCAGACCTTCCGTTACAAGAATTTTTTACCCATTCTCTATACAAATCATCAACTCTACTTTTATTAAAATGATTGTCATTATATCTATGGGCATTTAGGAAGGTGTTTCTAGCAATTTCCGAGAGTAATTTAACCTCTTCATTTTTAAATGACCTTATATTCCTTTCTTCAGAATTATAAACACTATTTAAGGGGTTAAACAGTCTTACTGGCATGCCAGTTAAAATAAAACCATTCTTTTGTAAATCTTGTATCAATCCTATTTCGGTAGATTCAATCTTATAAGTTAAACAATCTATTCCCTCAAATTTCAATTTAATGAAATCCAAGAAGCCTTTAATGGTAGCAGAGTTTTCTTCAGAATTTAATTTGATACTATTCATTCTGTATAAATTTAAATTCAATAACTTTGAATCCCAATCCAGTTTTTCAATGTCAAATGAGTTATTCCCAGACTGAATAATAAAATTACCTCCATGCCTAAACACTTCAAAACCCCTACTTTCCCCGCCGGATCCATCTTTAGCCTTCATTTTTTAGATGAAATTATATGTTTAATAAAATATTGGATAAATTTTATAAGCCTTTCCCGTATAAGCATATCATGAAAATATGCTTTTTATCCACCTCATTTCCTAGATTCAATGATGACTGGGTACTTCCGAGTCTCGATGTAGAAGCCAGAGAATTATCAAAATGTAAAGGTAATGATGTTATTGTTATTTCGTCCGCTGGAACAGACACAAAAAAATTTGAGTTAAGAGGGAAGGTAAAGATTTATCGCTTCAGTTATTTTATCAAAAAATATCAAACTCTCACTTACACAGGGGGGCTATCAACAAGCTTCGAAAAAGGAATAATCTGCGAACTACCCAGCCTGTAAAGGACGGTCGCTCAGCAAAGCTGAGCTGGATTTCTGGCTGATTACCTTAACGATCAAAAGTAAATTTAGCCATGAATAAAAGCTTTTTTAAATTTATTTAATTAAAGACTATTATAAAAAATTATTTAAAAATACAATAAAACAATTTTGTATGATAGAACCAATGAAAGCAATTACACGAGGTTCAGTTGCCCGTTGAGTGATAATGTTATAATTGATGAGATTAATAATATAAACTCTTTTAATCACATCAAAAGACGGTAACTCTGAAATGATAAAAGAATACCATAACGTTTGTATTTATAGACTAAAATGACTACTCTCCACACTAAAGTGTGGAGTTTCCTGTGAGGGCTGAGCCATGGTGCTCTTCCTGATGTTGGATATAATGCATAGTCGTAGGTATATCAGAATAGCCTATAGAAGTGGCAAACTTGCCACGGCTCCAAAGATGCCCTTTAGGATATCTTAATCTTGCTTTAGGATGATTCCTAAAG
>Ga0209542_10015029_pt1 | contig 13076 bp, 9 predicted proteins | sample RifCSPhighO2_01_FD_184028 | JGI IMG/M metagenome (GOLD analysis project Ga0209542, IMG submission 184028) | Soil microbial communities from Rifle, Colorado - Rifle CSP2_plank highO2_0.1 (SPAdes) (version 2) | ecosystem: Environmental > Terrestrial > Deep subsurface > Rock core/Sediment ... | reverse complement strand
AATAATAGTATTAGGTTTAGTTCAAAATGTCAAATGAAAGATTCATATAACAAAATTGCCCGCATACTGAGAGTTTCTCCGGAACTTCTTTTAAGCTTGGACCAAAAGATGTCAGCGATAAGCGGACAGGACGGGGTAATAGAAGATATAGCCAATCAGAATGACATTCTTGTTTCCAGAACTTTAACCGAGGTCGGCTTAAGCAGAGACTCAAAGGCCGAGGATGTCTATAATGCATTGGTTCACCGTCTTATTTACCTTGACCAGCAGCTTTACGAAGCACTGGAGAAGCCCGATCTTGCTAACATGTCTGTTGCTTGCGGTAAGCTGTGCGAAATGGCTTTCAGGGTATTCACCCCGCCCAGAGGATTTTTTATAAAAAAAGAAAAAATTACGGAGCTTTTGGATAAATATAAACCGGACAACCTTCTTAATCATTTCGGTTATACAACGGCAAAGGAGCTTGTGGAAAAAGAGGGATTTGCTTCTGTGGTGAGCGCTCTTAGATTTACTCAGGATAAGGAGTGGATGCATAAGTTTTTTGCGGAGTCATACGGTTCGTTAACCCCCGATGACTTTGAAGAAAGAGACGTAGAATTAATTGTCCTTGACCGGAAGTGGCTTGAGATAGCCGAAAAGTTTCTTGAAAAGAAGTATCACAACATCAGCCATCTTAAAGAATACGGAGTTATTTTTATAATTCCACTGCCGATAGATACGCCCGGTGAGACAATGCGCATGTTTACTCTTATTCTCCACTATCTCCACGAAGTGCCCTTTTATTCGGCGTTATTCCGGAGGTTTATGAAAGACGGCGACTTTATTCCTAAACTTCAGTCGCTCTTACGGGGTGATGTTTCCGAAGAAAAGATGCAAGATGGAGGCAAAGTTATATGGCGAGTCGTTCAAAGGTACTTGGCCAAAGACGACGAGTTAGATTTCCGTCTTTTTGAGCCTCACGTCAACCCGGAAGCGGAGCATTGGTTTAGGGCAGAAGAGGACTTGGGGCGTTTATCAAGAATGCTTGGGAGAAACGAGGGTCGGTTAACTCTCGGCTATTGGACGGGCCTGGATTTCGTAGGTGACTTTTTCGAAGATGCTAACGGCGAGAAAAAACTGGTAAGCTTTGATCTCGTGGATTTGATAATGTCTGTGGTTAAAAAGGGCCAGATTAAATATCTCTACCACCAGCAGGAAGCATTGTGGAACAAGATATTCTCGGAATACATGGGTCGGGAGAGAATGAACAGGTTAGTTGAGGAAAACATTATAAAAGGTTTTATAACTCTATAAAACCTTTTCAATTTCTAATTTCTAATATCTAATTTCTAATAAAATCCCTAATGCTTCAATGTCCAATGTCTAATTTTTGAGAATTTAACATTTCATTAGAAATTAAGAATTAGTAATTAGAAATTTGGAAAGTATGGAAGAAATAAAAAACAACGCAAAAAGCTTAAACCACTATTTAGAACAAGCCCGACTATCACATACGGCTCTTGGTCATTTTAACTTTGCGACAGCGGATGTGCTGAGAGGAATAGTTGAGGCGTCAAAAGAAGCCAATGCGCCGGCGGTTATGGTGGGCACTTCCGAAGGAGAATCTGATTTCATGGGGATAGAAGAGGCGGTAGCCTTGGTGGGGGCAATGCGGGAAGATTTTAACTTTCCCATTTTTCTGAATGCCGATCATTTTAAAAGTTTTGAGAAATGCAAGGAGGCCATAGATGCCGGTTATGATTCGGTCATTGCTGATTTATCTAAAAAAACATTTGCAGATAATATCGCGGAGACAAAAAGGGTTGTTGAATATGTTAAAACTTCAGGCAAGAATGTTCTTGTTGAGGGAGAAATTGGTTATCTTAGGGGTTCTTCGGAGGTTCAGAAAAAAGTGGAGATAATTTCGGCTGATTATACCAAGCCAGAGGAAGCCAAAGAATTTGTTGAAAAAACCGGAGTTAATCAATTAGCGGTAGTATTTGGCAATATTCACGGTATTGTAACTGACCAAAAGGAAAAACTGGACATAGGGCATTTAAAGAAAATTATAGATGCTGTTCCTGGTGTTTTTTATGTTCTTCATGGCGCGTCAGGCCTTTCAGACGATGATGTAAGAGCTGCCATTCAAGCGGGCATAACCAATGTTCATTTCAACACCGAGTTAAGGGTCGCCTACAAAGAAGGAATACATAAAGCAATGCACGATAAACCCGCCGAGACCACCCCGTATAAGTATTTAGCGCCGGCAGTTGAAGAAGTTAAAAAAGTCGTGACTCAAAAAATTAAGCTGTTTATGGGGAAATAGCCGCTCAAGCCAGCTGAGCTGGCTCAACCCCATTTTCGATTATCCTGTGTTGTGGTCACGAGACCGTCAGGTAATTTTTAACATTGAAATCCTTTAACAAATTCTTCAGTAATTTGTCATTGTTCAGACAAAAATTGTAGCATCCGTTCCTCTTCCGTCCCGCCTGGGCGGGACTCCAGATTTTCCGGCTAAATTTTTGTTCCGCCAGCTGGCGGACTGAACAATATCCAAATTACTCTCAAATTTGTGCCAAAGAATTTCAGTTGCTAAAAATTACCCAACGGTCTCGCTCCCTGGATGTCTCGATTTAATCGGTGAAGTCAGGAAAAAATTTTGCTCCTTGGTGTTCGGTTCTTACCCCAAGTGACAAAATTGCTACAGGTATTGTGAGTTCGGGATGTTAAAATGTGCTATTGACGCACAGCATATTTCGTGGTAGTATGTTTTTAGGAGGTGAACCTTGTACAACTACGGAGTTCTTCGCGTGGATAGCGGAGAAGGAGTCAGACAGCACAACGAGAAGCTGTTGGGTCCTAACACGCTTGGAGTAGAGATTACACGTCCAGATTTAGCGGCTCAATGCGGGTTGGGGAATATTGACCCTCAGCACGACATCTCAAGTCCGCATTCTGACTCTTCTGCAATTCTGGAGTCACTCACTCTTCTCTTGCCACCGAAAGGTGCAACACTGGTTACCATTCGTCCAGACGCCGATTCGTTTGGGGCGATGGCAGTTTTGACGGCAAGGTTTGAGAATAAAGCAAAATTGCTGAACCTCAAACTTATCGAAACGATCCACTTGGTTGACTGCGTAGGTCCTGTCACCGCACAGAAAGTAAATCCTTGGATTCAAGAATATGCTTCGAAGAGTCGCATTATCTCACAGATAAGCAAAGGCGGCTTACAAGTTGCTGAGACGAAAGAACAAGTGCTGGCAATTAGGGATGTTCTTACTGGAAAAATGTCCAGTGAACAGATTGCACGACTGTTAGCAGACAGAAAGTTTAACAATCCCGAAGAATTTCAACTGACTACGATTGTACCTGACAAGGTAATGCTCATAGAGACCAGAGGCCAGTATGGTTTTGCAAGACAGTGGGGGAGCGCCAGATTTCCCGTGACGATTATCTGTGACTATGAGTATACAATGCCTGGCGTAGCTACATATCTACCGCACAAGCGCTGGTCCATAGTCAGGGCTTCTTCCGCAGCAATTAACATAGAAGAGTTAAAGCGGCGGATTAACGAATCAGAGTCAGCCGTACGCGGCATGATGATGTCGGCGCTAAAGGATAAGTGTTTAACATGGGGTGGGCCACAAGGTCTTGTGTCATCACCGCAGGGCCGGGAGTCAGCGCTTAGCAATGAAGATGTGATTGCCGTTGTTCGCGGGCTGATCTAGAAAGAATTAGATTGGGGGCATTTGCCCCTTTTGTTTTAGGTTGATTTTAAATAATATTTTTGGTAGGATAATAAAACTTGAAACTATGGCAACTATACAACAAAAAATTGAACTAAATGCCGGTGTAAGGACGGTTTTGGGGGGCAAGGTTAAGGCATTGCGCAAGTCCGGATATATTCCGGCAATTTTATATGGCAAAGATCAGGAATCCATACCGCTTCAGGTTCCAGTCAAGGACTTTGGTAATGTCTTGAAAGAGGCAGGGGAGTCAACCTTGGTTTATTTGAATGTAGGCGGGCAATCGTACCCGACCATTATTCACGATGTTGCCAGAGACACTTTGACGGATATTATTTTGCACACCGATTTTTATAAGGTCAAATTGGATGAAAAGATAAAAACCAATGTTCCGGTCGTCTTCGTCGGTGAATCGCCAGCGGTTAAAGATCTAGGCGGTATTTTTGTCAGAAACGTTAATGAGCTTGAAGTTGAAGCATTTCCACAGGATTTACCCCACGAAATTACTATAGATATTTCAGCGCTTAAAAATTTCGGCGACCAAATACTGGTCAAAGATATTGACTTGGGCGCTAGTGTTAAAATCGAAGCAGATGCCGAGACGATTGTCGCTACTGCTAAGGAGCCGATATCTGAAGAAGAGCTCAAGGCATCTCTTGAAACTCCGACTACCGGCGTAGAGGACGTAGAAGTGATCAAGAAAGAAAAACCGGAGGAAGTTGCCGAAGAAACGGCGGAAGCGCCGGCTGCTCAAGAAAAATAGTCCCTCAACCCCATACCCATTTGCCGGCCTATTGGTTACGTCCTCCGGATCTCCCGCGGACAAATACTAAAATTAACTCTCAATTTACTTAATAAATTTCAGCAACCGTTCCTCTTCCGTCCCGCCAAGGCGGGACTCCAGATTTTCCGGCTAAAATTTATTGTATAAGCAAATTATTAGTTAATTTTAGTATTGTGTTACCCACGGGAACCAAACGGCCTCAAATGGGAATGGGGCTTCGCTCCTCGGCGTTCTGTTCTCATTCTAAGTGATAAAATTGCGACAGGCGCTGCTTGCTTTGATGGTTTTTTGAATAAGCAAACCGGCTTGCGTCTCGCGTATTGAAAAATCAGCCAAAATAGCGGATTTTCGCGCTATTGCGTAATTGGTTTTGTTGTGGTATAATTAAGGCATTCTTCAACAGGGCTCAAAAGAGCCCAACAGGGAGGTTCAGAGATGGCCAAGAAAAGATCCAAGGTCGTGACGATGGAGCGGTACTCCAATGAGGCGCATCAAGATGAGGTCTTGCTCCGCTTCTCCGGTGGAGGAATCACTGGGGAAGATTCTGATTTCCTGGCAGATCTTCTCGAGGGCATCGAGGGAGTCGAGACCGGCGAGGTTGTCGTGACGCGATGGTATGCCTATATCAGAAAGCACGACGACGCGAAGTGGTCAACGATCGTGCCGGCCGTGAAGAAGGTTCTGACAAAGGTCTTCGGCAGAGGAGTGCGTGTCATCGAACAGACGCGCCGCAAAATGTCGGAGGGTGTCGAAGTGACACTCATGGAAGCCAGCGCGAAGTCGTTTCGAGAGACATTTCGAGGATGCGCGTTGACTGAAGATGAGTGCGATGCCCTTGGCATCGACTTCTACCAACACAATCTCGAACTTCGCGGTGTCGACTACTAACCGAAGTCGCAGTGTCCCTCAAGCCCGTAAGTAACCAAGTAAGATTTGGTGAAAGCGGGCTTTGCTTTACTTAGACTTAATTTTTACCCAATTTCATCGACTAACATTTGAACATCCAAGGAGCGAGGCCGTTGGGTAATTTTTAGCAACTGAAATTCTTTGGCACAAATTCAAGAGTAATTTGGATATTGTTCAGGTAACAAAAATTTAGCCGGAAAATCTGGAGTGGACAAAATGTACTATAAAACTAGCATATGCTAATTTTATAGTACATTTTGACTTATTCACGGAAGAGGAACGGATGCTACAACTTTTGTCTGAACAATGACAAATTGCCGAAGAATTTGTTAAAGAATTTCAATGTTAAAAATTACCTGACGGCCTCGTGACCACAGTACAGAGCAACTGAAAATGAAGTAGGGTTGAGCGACTATTTTAACCCCGCTTCGAGTTTCTCAAATATCTTGTCCATGTCGCCGTTGAGGATGCGGTCTATGTTGCCCCAGCTTTTTTTGACGCGATGATCAGTGATGCGGTCTTGGGGGAAGTTGTAGGTCCTTATCTTTTCTGAACGCTCGCCTGTACCGACCTGCTTTCTTCTTTCCTCAGTTATGTTGCCGGTTGCTTCCATTTTTTTAATCTCCAGTAGCTTCGAGCGGAGTATTTCCATCGCTTTGTCTCTATTTCTTTGTTGGCTTCTTTCGGAACGCGAAGAGACGACTATCCCCGTCGGTTTATGAGTAACCCTGACGGCGGTTTCAACCTTGTTTACATTTTGTCCGCCCGGACCGCCAGCGCGAGAAAAGCTCACCTCTATCTCATCAGGTCTTATTTGCAAGTCGCTTTCAGCGGCTTTTTGCAGGACTGCAACTGTGGCCGTTGAGGTGTGAACGCGTCCCGACTTTTCTGTTTTGGGAACCCTCTGAACACGGTGAACCCCCGATTCGTTTTTCATCTTAGATAACACATTTTCTCCTTTTATTTCAAAAACCATTGATTTGTATCCGCCCAAAGTATTCTGATTATAGTCGATTACCTCAAAACCCCAGCCCTTTAACTGGGCGTATTTTTTATACATACTGAAAAGATCCGCCGCAAAAAGAGCGGCTTCGTCACCGCCCGTTCCTGCCCTTACTTCTACGATGATAGAGCTACGGTCCATAAATTACTTTTTGGTTCTAGTTTTGACAGCAGACTTTTCTAAGCGTTTCTTAAACTTTTCGACTCTTCCTCTGGTGTCCAGTATTTTTTCCTGGCCGGTATAAAAAGGATGACATTTAGCACAGATTCCGGTGTGGATCTCCGGCAACGTCGAACCGGTTGTCCATGTGTTGCCGCAGGCACAGCGAGCCTTAGCGTTTGGGTAGTATTGTGGATGGATGTCTTGTTTCATGATTATCGGGTATTTTAGCACATGCAAGTCGGTTGCGTCAACTCATACTTGTGGCTTGATTCCGAAAGGTTTATTTGATAACATGTTTCAGTATGTCTGAATTAAATACACAAGTTCTACTAATACCTTACGAGGACATGTTAAAGGCTGGTATGCATTTCGGCCGTAAAAAGACTGTTTTTAATCCTGCAATGGAAAGGTATGTTTTTACTGTTAGGGATGGCATATGCATAATTGACCTCTTAAAAACCCAAGCTCAACTCAAAAATTCTATTGAGTTTCTAAGGAAAACAATAAGTGAAGGCAAATTGGTGTTGTTTGTTGCTCTTACCAAGCAGTCTTCTGAATCAGTGAAGGAGTTGGCGGAGTCATTAAATATGCCCTATGTCATTGATAGGTGGCTGGGCGGAACTTTAACCAATTTCAAGGTTATGGGTGAAAGGATAAAAAGGCTTGAAGAAATGGAAAAAGCTCAGAAAGATGGAGATCTGGAAAAATACACAAAAAAAGAGCGAACCGTTTTTGCTAAAGATCTTGAAAAAATGCAGACAAAATTCGGAGGGCTTAAAAAACTAACCAGGCTTCCTGATGCAGTATTTGTTTCCTCTCTTAAGGAAAGCGAACTGCCTGTTCACGAAGCCATGAGATCCGGTGTTAAAATAGTTGGTATTGCTAACACCGACTCTAACCCAGATGAGATCAGTTATGTGATTCCCGCTAACGACAGATCAAAAAAGTCCGTCGATTTGATATTGGAAGCAATTAAAAACGAGCTAGTAAGCAAGTAAGTACATAAGCTGATAAACAAAAATTAACCATTATTTTCAGTAGCTTATCGGCTTATTGATTAAATTTTTTTATGTCAGACATAGAAATTGTTAAGCATCTGCGCGACATAACCGGTTTATCTCTGGGACAAATTAAAAAAGCTCTTGATGAGGCCGGAGGCGATAAAGCAAGGGCCATGGAGATTCTTAAAGCCCATGGCGTTTTGGTTGCAGAAAAAAAGTCATCCCGCCAAGTTAAGGAAGGGGTGGTTGACGCATATATCCATTCCACAAAAAAGCTTGGCGTACTTGTCGAAGTTTTGTGTGAGACCGACTTTGTTGCCAGAAATGCGGAGTTTCAAAAGTTAACTCATGATCTGGCCATGCATGTTGCAGCCGCTAAACCCGGAACAGTAGAAGATTTTTTGTCTCAGCAATTCATTAAAGATCAAGATATTACTGTAAAGGAGCTGATTAATCAACATATCGCCAAGCTGGGAGAGAACATTCAAATTGGGCGTTTTGAAATATTTGAAATATAGTGTCCGACACGGTTCATAAATTTGGAGTATAATATATGTACTTAATTATTCCTCTTATTTTAATAGTTACTTCTCTGGGTGGAGCTCTTTTTATTATATGGCGTAAGTTGCCGCATCTTAAAGAGCTGACCATGTCTAAGGAAGTCTCTTCAAACGGATTTAGCCTCAAAAGGGACTGGTGGAATATGGTTTATGACTTTTGTCCTGAGGTTGTTGATTCGATAAAAAACATAAGGGTTGATGAATATAAAGAAATGTGGCTTGTTGAAATGGAGAAGTTTTTAAGGCGGCTGCGGGTTGTTTCGTTAAAAACAGACAGGTTGTCCGGCGCCCTTATTAAAAAAATAAGAAAAAACGTTTATTCCAGCGGCAGTTTAAGTTATGCCGCGACAAAAGAGGAAAAAATTGAAAAAAACACAACAGATATGCCGACCCAGGAAAGTAGTCGGGAAGAGTTTAAAAAAACCGAACAGAGGTTAATACTAGAGATAGCCAAAAATCCTAAAAATGCAGTGTTATACGAAGAACTGGGCGATCTGTATTCTGAAGCGGGGGAGTATAAGGATGCTAAAGAATCATACGAGGCGGCGATAGAGCTGAATTCAAACGATGAGAATCTCAAGAAAAAGCATTCTCAAATGCTGGAAAAACTGGTATAATACATCTCAAAACCAGTGCCACCTTAGCTCAGTTGGTAGAGCGCCACTTTTGTAAAGTGGATGTCCCCGGTTCGAGCCCGGGAGGTGGCTCCACAATTTGTTTGACAAATTGTCAAGTTGGGGGTGTACTCAAGTAGTCAACGAGGGTTGGCTGTAAACCAACTGGCCGTTCGGCCTACGTAGGTGCAAATCCTACCGCCCCCACAAAATGATTAAAAAGCAAGGCTCAAAATATTTAGTAGTAGCCGAAAGCGGAAGGAAAATGGGAACTTATAGTACGAAGAAAGAAGCGGAAAAAAGGTTGAAGCAGATAGAGTTTTTCAAACATTTAAAACCAAGTCCCCGGCAGGGAAGCAGGTCTGGACTAAAAAAGAAAAGTTTATTAAAATAGTGCCGGAGTAGTTCAGTGGCAGAACGTTACCATGGTAAGGTAAATGTCGGGTGTTCGATTCACCCCTCCGGCTCCAGGATAGGTCGCCCCGTCTTGGCGGGGCCAACGGCTCAAGGAGTCAAACTCCTTTTGGAGTGAGACGACGCAGCCAAGTCTGACTTGGCAATAGATAAAATATATAAATTAATTAATAAAACATATGCCGCAGGAAAATTTACTTAGATTAAAGTGTACAATTTGTAAGCAGGCAAACTATTATACCACCAAGAACAAGAAAAAAGTGGAAAGAAAGTTGGAGTTCAAAAAATTCTGTAAGTGGTGCAAGAAAAGCACTCCGCATAAAGAAGCCCGAATGACAGGTTAGTATTTGTATTTTATTGAATCAAAATAACAAACCCGCTTGAGGCGGGCTTGTTATTAAGGTAGAATTTAACAGGAGTCGCCCTTATGGCGCTCTCAAGGGGGCATCGTTCAACGGTAGGACAACTCTCTCCAAAAGAGTCGATCTGGGTTCAATTCCTAGTGCCCCCGCCAATCAGCAAAACGGCCTTATGGCCGTTTTGCTTGTCATTACTAAAACTTTTGTTATCATGGAAGCAGTTGCTTTAAAATCTTAAAGGAAAAGGACATTCATGGAGATTCAGAAAGGCGCGAAAATCGGATTCGTTTCTCGAATTGACTTTGGTTCCAAAGGGTTTCGTCAGTCGGTAGTCAGCGCCGGTTTTGATATTTTTAGAAAAGAAGGCACTCATTTCAATGTTTTGCCGGGTGGCCTGATCGCGGAAAAGGCCGTCTGGCGAAAAATGAGGTCCTATGTGAAGGATGTCATAGAAACCGAAAGAGACAAGATTCGTGATAGAAATGAGCGAATCAAGAGGTTAAACAAGAAGAGAAAGAAGCCGTTGGCTCTGACTCCGCTTTTGACCGGTGAACATCTTGTCGTTAAGAAATCGGTTCTTGAAGAGGAATTCTTGAAAGGAGTGGCGGAACAGTTGGCCAAGATCATCCCGGTCTTAACCGAACCCGATCCGGAAGACCCGACTAAAGAAAAAGCCGTCGAACTGTTTATTATAACTAGTCCCGCTTTTGACGGGGAGATTGGTGAAAGAGTTGCTCAACTTCTTTCCGAAATAAGAAAGGATATCCGAGTATGGAATGTGGGCGGAGACAGGTTCCCGGTCAAATACGTCAATAAACTTTTGTGGGTCCTGACCCCAACAAAGGCAGTCTGGATGAGAGGCGATTATTACTCGACTCCTGTGGAGAGAGTAATTAAGGACAAGATCAAGCAGACGTCTCAGGATTCGCCGGATATATATGTTGTGGGTTGTTTCGCCGTAAGTATTCTTAAGCCCAAGGGCGAGTTGAAATATCAATATTGCGCCGTTCCGGCATGCTGTCGTCTGGAAGAAACTAGGGTGAATGAGAACCAAATAGGGGTCAGTATTCTTGAATTTCCGGCTGATGGAAGTCAGCATCTTTTCAGAACCTATAGCTTAAAAGATCTTGTTTCAAAAGAACTGAGCTTTATTGTGCCTCCCAAGGGTGCCTCCGGTGCGCAGAAGAAAATGATAGAAATCATGAAAGCCAAAGGATGGGCTACTCGCGGAATTCTTGTGAGTGAGTTAGGTATTTCAAGCCAGGAAGTTGATAAGGCCCTGGAAAGTTTGATGAAAAAGAAAACTTTCCGCCGAAATGGAGAAAATTGGCCCGGCATTATCTATCGTGAAAAAAGCAAAAAATATTATTTCAGTCTTGACTATGTTCAGCGATCTTTAAAGTATGCGACTTCAAGCGGACCTTTCAACGAAGACAGGATCGTGTCATTTGCTTGTATGCATGCCGGTTCCCGCGAAACCGACTACCAGTTCTTTATGAACGAAGTTCCGAAAATTATTCTTAAGCAAAACTCACATATTCTTATTGATGCCGGGGATACCAAAGAAGGCCTAAAGCACGATTTGGATAAAAAGGGAGAAATTTTACCCGGATTAGCCAATAATACCAGACAAGAAAAATATGCCGCCAACATGATTGGCGGAGTGATATTCAAGGTTTTCCAAGAAAGATTTTCTCCTCTTCTCAAGGAATGTGAGAAGGATAAGCTTACTACTGATAAAGTTTATGAAATAGTAAAGAAAGCCCTGATTACCTTCATATACATCTTGGGCAATCATGATCTTTGGGAGGCGGGAGACGGCCACGAACCGCTTGTCGTTTTTCAAGGAACACTGGTAAGGTTTCTGACCGACCACATTCACGAACACTTGACCGCTCAGAAGCTTCCGTATCAGCCATTAACGAAATTGGTTGAGAGTAAAGTTTTGTGTCAAGAGACTTTTGTTCTTTCCTCGGGACTGAAGATGTCTATTCAGCATCCCCACATGTCACGGGCAAAGACGACCTCAATCCGGCCTCAAGAGATGATGGATTACGGAAAGCGCCAGGGCTGCCAAATCATTATTGGCGCTAATTTCCATGTTGGCGAAAGTGTTGATGAGTGGGACCAGGATTTAGGCCAGTGCCATTCGCAGGAAATCGGCACCATGAAACATGGTTCAAACTTTGAAAGACATAAGATGAAAATGGTTGACCAAGGAGTTGGGTTTTTGCGGATACTTTCTCGCAGAGACGACTATTTCAAAAGTCCAAACAGGGTTTTTATGACGGAGAAAACTTTTTACGGTGCAGACCAGCCTGTTCAGCCAGTTGATGACCTTGCAATAGTTAATTCGTATATTACACGATGGGGGATCGAACCCATTAAGTAAATTAAAATCGGCATTGCCGATTTTTTAATTACGACGCTTTAAGCCAAAGTTCTGACGGAAGTATTATAGCCTTTAGTAAATATCGATTTTTAGCTTTCTGGCCTTTTGCTTTGACTGGTCTATTCGTCTCATTATAACTTCAACATCCTCGACTTTATAAAGACGGTAGTTGTTCATTGGGTTGCGGTAGGCGACGAGCTTACCCTTTGTGTCCCAGTTGCGGACTGTTAACGGGGTAACGCCAAGCAAACTTGATACTTCTCTGACTGTTAAAAATTTCTTAGGCACTTTTTCTAATTTCTAATTTCTAATTTCTAATTTCTAACAAAATGACAGCTAGAATTAAAAATAGATTCTAGAAAACGGTTAGGTTTATAAGTTTTTATGAATCTTTTTTATCAATGTTTATAGTGGTTTTGTAACTATATTGTAATCTTTACTTAAATGAGTCGTCAATGTTGATAACTAGTTCTACGAATCGCCGATCATAAATGGTTCTACACAAAATAAGTTCTTAAATTCGTGTGGACCAAGTCAGACTTGGTGGGCGTATTCTTCGTAGTACGCTATTTGCGTGCCGGTTATCCACATTTCTCACTTCTACCCCCCCCGTTAATGGTATAATTAAATGAGGAAAAACTTAATTTTTATCACTAATAAGTCCGACAGTTAAAATTAAGAAATTATTTGTAAGTTTTTAAATTTGGAAATTATGAAATTTGGAAATCAGAAATTAAAAAACCTGGTTTTTTCTCTCGCGGTTATTCCTATCGCGTTTTCATCAAACCCTGTTTCTGAACTTAAAACATGGTGGAACGACTTTGACATATCGTCAAACCCAAATCAGAAACTTGAATATCAAAATTCAAAAACCGCAACTCCTCAATTTCTTAACTTCTCCCTTTCTCAATTTCTTTCCGCCGTTCCCAGCTCTATCGCCCAAAGCATCAACGTCGCCGCCGACCAGACTGCCCTCTCATTGTCTCCCATCAAAAAACTTGTTGATCAGTTAATATCCGACACCAAGATTAAAGTACCAACTCCACAAGCAACCCCCATCCCTGCCGTCATATCAGCCCCCAGCGCCTTAACGCCGATTGCCTTGTTGCCTTCGCCGAAAACGGAAACATCCGCGCCAAACATCGTTGAGCCAACG
>Ga0209542_10015026_pt1 | contig 13077 bp, 17 predicted proteins | sample RifCSPhighO2_01_FD_184028 | JGI IMG/M metagenome (GOLD analysis project Ga0209542, IMG submission 184028) | Soil microbial communities from Rifle, Colorado - Rifle CSP2_plank highO2_0.1 (SPAdes) (version 2) | ecosystem: Environmental > Terrestrial > Deep subsurface > Rock core/Sediment ... | reverse complement strand
CAACAGCTACCGGATCAAAGCGGACGAGTACTTTGTGATGGGAGACAACCGGCCGGAGAGTTCCGACAGCCGCGTATGGGGAGCGCTGCCGCGCGACAATATCGTCGGCAGGGCTTTTGTACGACTACTCCCACTCAACCTCATAAGCATCTTCCCCGGAAGCGTGCCTGAACAATAATATGCAACTACATACCAGACCATCGCCCGCATCATTTTTAAAACACGCGGCCGATGTGGCAACCTTTTACGGATTCCGCCCGCTACGCGAGGTTGAACGAAGAGTGCCGAACCTTGAGCGCCGCGCGCACTCGTTTGCTATCGCCTCCTCCGCGTGCGTGCAATGCCACGCGCTGCACCAGGGCGAGCCGGTGCTCGCCTACTGGGCATCCCCTTCGCCGATGCATCTGCCGGTCGGCAAGACAGGCCTGCTCGGCGGCAACCTGCGCGAGACCGGCGAGTTCGGGCTCAATATTGTTGGCGTTCCGGAGAGCATCGCGGAAGTGGTGCTGCTCAAAACAGTAGCGACGGTCATTACCGAGTGGGGCGCGCAGATCGCGCGCGTGCGGCTCAATGCCTTGGGCGATAAAGATTCAAAAATACGCTTCGAGCGCGAGGTGTCGGTGTATCTGCGCAAGCATGCCGGCTCCTTGCACGATGAGTGCCGCGAAAAGCTCGCGCGCGATCCGATGGCGCCGTACCGCTGCGCGAGCGACTCCTGCAAAGCGGTTGTCGAGGGAGGTCCGCGCGCGATGAACTTTTTGTCCGAAAAGAGCCGTCTGCATTTTAAAGAGGTGCTCGAACTGTCCGAGCGGCTCGCGCTCCCCTACGAGTTCGACGACCTGTTGATGGGCGACGAGCGCGAGCCGCGGATGCTGTTTGCTTTCGATCTTAAAGACGAGGACGCGACCGTGCTCGGCAGTACCGGCGGGCGTTTTGACGACCACTTCCGCACCTACGCGCCGCGCCGCGAGGTCGCGGGCGTATCGGCAAGCATCTACTTCCGCAAAAAAGGCATGCTGGCGGATAATTTTAAATTGGTTTCTCCGACGCAAATCCCCGCGGTGTACTTTATCCAAATCGGCCTGCGCGCCAAGATAGAGGGCTTAAGCGTCGTCGATGTTTTGCGCCGCGCGCATATACCGGTGCTCCAGTCGTTTGACTCGGCAAAATTCTCTCCGCAATTTGCCTCCGCGCGCGCGGCAGGCGTCTCGCACCTGCTTATCATGGGACAGCGCGAGGCGCTCGACGGCACTATCCTCGTGCGCACCATGGACAACAGCCGGCAGACCATCGTCGGCCTCACCGACCTCCCCCGCTACCTCAAAACCCTTAGGTAGGTTTTGCAAAGCCCCCGTCCCTGTGGTATATTCATTCGCGCAATGGCTGCAAATGCGGAAGTAACTAAAAACGAGGGCGAGTCGGCTATCAACCTGATACGCCGTTTTTCCAAGCGCGTACAAGGCGCCGGCGTTATCCCACGCGTGCGCGGCAACCGCTACTATACTCGCGCAAAATCCAAAGCGGTGTCCCGCAAGGGAGCGCTCAAGCGCATCTCGCGCCGCGACGAAGTCGCGGAACTCATCAAGCTCGGCAAAATGCTCGAGAAGCCGGTCCGTGGAAAATTCCGCCGTTAAAAAAATAAAGAACGCCGTCCTCGGCGCCCGCTACGACCTTTCAGTCGCTTTTTTAAGCCCTGCAAAGATGCGTGCCATCACTCTGCGCACAAAAAAGAAGGATAAAGTCTCCAACGTGCTTTCCTTCCCCCTTTCTAAAACCTCCGGCGAGATCTTAATTTGCAAAGCCGCCGCAAAACCTTATACGGTGGAATTTTTGTTTATCCACGGACTTTTGCACCTCAAAGGGCTTAAACACGGTGCTATAATGGAACGCGAGGAGGACCGCTTATTAAAGCGGTTTGGTTTCTCGCGTACTAATGGCTAATCACGTAACCGGCATAGACATCGGCTCCTACCACGTCAAGGTGGTTATTGCGGAGCGCTCGGAGGACCCGCGGCTGCCGCCGCGGATTTTGGGTACCGGCTACGCCGAGTCGCGCGGCATGCGGCAGGGCTATATCGTTTCCATACCCGAGGTATCGCGCTCTGTTGCGGCAGCGGTGGCGCAAGCCAGCAAGGCCGCGCGGGTCAAGGTTAAGCGCGTGTACCTCGGCATCGGCGGCATTGGAATAGAAGAGACCTTCTCGCGCGGCGAGACGGTCGTCGAGCGCGGCGACTCTGTAGTCACGGCGCGCGATCTGCCTCGCGCCGAAAAAGCGAGCCTTGATGCCCTTCCTCCCGCCGCGCGCCATAACCGCATCGTCATACACCCAATTCCCTTGCGCTACAGTGTCGACGGAATAAAGGTCCTCGGCAAAAACCCGATAGGCATGCATGGCCAGCGAGTCTCGGTTGAAATGTTTTTTATTACCTGCCTCGAGCGGCATATTGCCGACCTAAAAGCCGCGGTAGAAGAGGCCGGTTTTGAAGTGGAGGATGTATGCGCCGCCTCCTTGGCGGCATCGTTTGTCGCGCTCTCCAAGATGCAAAAGCGTGTTGGCTGCGTGCTTGCCAACATCGGCTCGGAAACGCTTTCCATTATTGTGTTTGAGGACTCGGTCCCCATTTCTATCAAAGTGTTTCCCGTCGGCGGCGCGGATATCACTAACGACCTCGCGCTTGGACTGCGGATACCTCCGGAGGATGCCGAACAGCTCAAGCAGGGCGCCGTGTTGGGCGCGCCATACCCGAAGCGCAAGATAGACGACATTGTCGCGCACCGCGTCAGTAATATGTTTAAGTTGGTAGAAGCACATCTCAAAAAAATAGGCAAAGACGAGCTCCTTCCGGCTGGTGTTATTTTGACCGGTGGAGGGTCCTCCATACAAACCGCGGCCGATTTGGCCAAAGCGGTACTACGGCTCCCCTCGCGCACTGCGCCATTTGCTGACGGCGCGCAGAAGATGCAGCTGCGCGACTCCAGCTGGTCGGTCGCGTACGGTCTTACCATCTGGGGCTTCGACGGCGGGAAGGATTTGGAGGTTGCCGACGACAGCGGCCTTACCGACTTCTTCAAAAACCTCTGGCGCTGGTTTAAAAAATTCCTCCCGTAAACTAAGTAGAGTACAAAAGGACAAGGCGTCAATAGTTTTCACGAACGAAGAAAAAAGCCATATACAGAGGGCTTTTTTAGGTAATGCAGGTACACACCTGCCTGTGGATTTTTGCTTGCTTGCAAGTAGTTGCGCGCCAGTGTTACAGTGATGCGGCATTTTATCAGGAAAATCTTTACATTATTTATGCCGCAAGTACAACCGGAGGTAGAGGCGTTCGCGCGGATTCGCGTCATCGGCGTGGGGGGTTCCGGCAAGAACGCCGTCAACCACATGATCGACTCTAAAGTGCGCGGAGTGGACTTTATCGCCATCAACACCGACGCGCAGGATCTCCATCACTCGATGGCGAAGAAAAAGATCAACATCGGTAAGAACCTTACCCGCGGTTTAGGCGCCGGCATGAACCCGGAGCTCGGCAAGCGCGCCTCCGAAGAAACAAAAGAAGAGATACAGCAGTCGCTCAAAGGCAGCGATATGGTATTTGTCGCCTGCGGCATGGGCGGCGGCACGGGCACCGGTGCGGCACCGGTTGTGGCACGCACGGCCAAAGAGATGGGAGCGCTTACAGTGGCGGTTGTCACCAAGCCATTTTCATTCGAGGGCGCTCAGCGCATGCGCATAGCCGACCAAGGCCTTGAAGACCTGCGCAAAGAGGTAGACGCGCTCATCGTCATCCCCAACGACCGCCTGCTAGCCACGGTAGCCAAGGACACAACGCTCAAACACGCCTTTGCCATGTGCGACGACGTTTTAAAGCAGGCCGTCGAGGGTATTTCTGACCTTATAACCAACCCGGGCATCATCAATGTCGACTTTGCCGACATTAGGGCGGTGATGGAAAACGCCGGCTCAGCGCTTATGGGTATTGGGGTGGCCAGCGGCGAGAACCGCTCCGCCGCCGCAGCCAAGGCCGCCGTCTCCTCTCCCCTGCTTGAACTCTCTATCAACGGCGCCAAGGGCGTTTTGTTTGCCATTGCCGGCGGAGATGACCTCGGCATGCTCGAGGTGCATGAGGCCGCAAAAATAATTACCGAGTCGGTAGACCCGAACGCCAAAATAATCTTCGGAGCCGTCCGCGACGAAAAGCTCAAAAAGGGCGAGGTGCGCGTTACGGTTATAGCGACCGGATTCCCCGCCGCCGGCGTGGCGCCCCGCGGCACGCCGCTCTTTGGCTCCTTCCGCGAGAACGAAAAAGAGGAGACCCCGCTCGGCAAAATCTTCAACTCCCCTGCTGCTAAAGAAAAAGATGAGGTAAAGTCCGAGCCGAAGCTCACCCCAAAACCCGCCGAGGATGATGACGAGTGGGGCGCGGTACCAAGTTTTCTTCGCAGACCAAAAATTAAGTAAACAGTTTACAGCGGACAGTCTACAGCAATTCAAGACTGTAAACTGTGAACTGTTTACTGTAAACTATTCTGTATGTTTGATTTAGCGATAATCGGCGGAGGTCCTGCGGGCGTGGCGGCGGGCGTGTATGCGGCTCGTAAACGACTCAAGACTATATTTATCGCCGAGACCATTGGCGGGCAGTCGACCGACAGCCAAGACGTGCAAAACTGGATAGGCACGCCGCACATCAGCGGCGCCGACATGGCCAGGCAGCTCGAAAAGCATCTGCGCGAGTACGCCAGCGACGCGCTTGAACTCAAAATCGGCGAGCGCGCAACCAGTGTCACAAAAAACGAGGGGAGTTTTTCTATTGCAACAGCCGCAACCAGCTACCTGGCGCAGACCGTTTTTGTCGCTACCGGCGGGGCGCGCAAAAAGCTCGACGCCAAGGGCGCGCTTGAGTTTGAGCATAAAGGCGTTACTTACTGCGCCTCTTGCGACGGCCCCATTTTTTCCGGGCAAGACGTGGCGGTGGTCGGCGGCGGCAACGCGGGGTTTGAGACCGCCGCGCAACTGCTGGCCTATTGCAAGTCGGTGACACTCATACACCGTCAACCGGACTTTTTGCGCGCCGACAAAGCGACCGTCGACACCGTACTCGCCCACTCCAACATGAAAACGGTCGTCAACTCGACTCCGGTTGAGGTCAAAGGTGACACGTTTGTAAAAAGCATTTCAGTCAAAGACAACGCGAGCGGCAACATAACTGAAATTCCGGTAGTGGCCGTGTTCGTCGAGATAGGAATGATACCCGCGACCGACCCGGTCAAAGGTCTCGTCGATTTGGATGAGTGGGGCAAAATAAAAGTAGACGCCAAAAATCAACGCGCCTCGGTGGTGGGAGTATGGGCCGCGGGCGACTGCTCCGACGGCCTGTACCACCAAAACAACATCGCCGCCGGCGATGCCGTCAAAGCGCTCGAGGACATCTATTTTTATCTCAAAGCCGCGAAGTAGTTAGAGGTTGTGGCGGTGGTCGCTTTTTAACCCTTCGATATCTTTTTCGAGATGGTCGAGCTTGGCGACAATCTCCTTGGTCTGCGTGTGCTCGGCTTTTAGGATATCCAGCTCGCTTTTTTCCACCAGCTTCTTTTCTTTTTTAAATCCGGAGATAATGATGCTGTCGCCGATAAAAAACGAAACGAGCAGGCCGCTTACCAGCAGTATGATGACGCCCATCACGATGGAGCCAAAGCCGTAGAGCCCCGGTATGAGCTGCGCGACCTCCCACACCCCCTTCCATAAAAGTATGATGCCCACCGCGCCCACAAGCGCGTAGAGGATAGGATTGTGGCTAAGTTCAATCCGCACAAAGTCCTCAAGCTTGTCGAAGAAAGAAAGAATTTTTTTGAACGCGGTCATGCACCCAGTATACCAGTACTCTTACCGGTACAAAAAGATGCCGTATACGATAGTAAAGTTCAAAATCCCCACTAAAAAGTTGCCGATGTATATGGGCGGCTCGCGGTGCACCAAACCGTACAAAATCCAAAAAAAGTTGAGGCAGCCCAAAAGAAACCATGTCTCGATAGAAAGTCCGGCAACGGTTTTGTTTGTAAAAAGTTGTAATACTTGAGGTAATAGCACCAGTGGTGTAGCCATGGCTATGGCGTACATAAAATAGTCAAACCAACTCCTAGTCATCTTCCTGCTTCGCTTACTCAAGTGATGCAAACCGAAGTTCATACGAACAAGTTTAGCATCTGTTTTACTTAGTGACCCCGGCGAGAGTCGAACTCGCGTTCTTTGCTTGAAAAGCAAATGTCCTAACCGTTAGACGACGGGGCCGCGGAGGAGGTGGGATTCGAACCCACGATACCTTGCGGTATACTGGTTTTCGAAACCAGCGCGTTCGACCACTCTGCCACTCCTCCATGTAACGCAAAATATGCATGCATATTTTCTGCGCTCGCTCGGAAGTAAAAACGAGCTTTTACTTCTCTCGCTCGCTTGAAAATAGCACTTTTTTGGCTTTTTTGCTATTGTGTTTGTGCGCGCGGTTAGCTCAGTTGGTAGAGCGCCACATTGACGTTGTGGATGTCGCAGGTTCGACTCCTGCACCGCGCACTCGATGAAAATTTTAGCCATAGAAACTTCCTGCGATGAGACGGGGATTGCTTTAGTAGAGGGAATAAAGACTCCCGACGGTTTTATATTTGAAACAAAAAAGGCGGCGCTGCTCAGCCAAGCACTGCTCCACTCGCCATACGGCGGCGTCTACCCCAACCTCGCCAAGCGCGAGCATTTAAAAAACTTGCCTGCGCTTTTTGAGCAGTTTAAGGACGAGCAGTATGATGCAGTGGCGGTAACGTACGGCCCGGGGCTTGAGCCCGCGCTGTGGACCGGCATTGAGTTTGCTAAAAAACTTGTGGTGGAGCAAGGATTACCCCTGCTACCAATAAATCACATGGAGGGCCATTTTATATCATCTCTTGTACAAAACGGTAGGCTAGAAAATATACAACTACCGGTGCTTGCATTGCTTGTTTCGGGCGGACATACGGAACTTGTGCTAATGAAAGAGTGGTTTACGTACGAAATAATTGGAAAGACTCTCGACGACGCGGTGGGCGAGTGTTTTGATAAAGTGGCGCGCATGCTACAGCTTGCATATCCAGGCGGTCCGGAAATATCCCGCCTGGCTACGCAAGCAAGATCCAAATCACAAATTTCAAATATCAAATTGCCCAGACCAATGATTAACTCTGGCACCTGCGACATGTCATTTTCTGGTTTAAAAACAGCTGCCTTATATGCTTTGCGAGGAAAAAATTTAACAGAGGACGAAAAAAATGCGTTTGCGGCAGAGTTTGAGGATGCTATAGCCGAAGTAATGGTAAACAAAACCCGCAAGGCGCTGTGGGACACCGGGGCAAAAACATTTGTCATCGGCGGTGGCGTGGCCGCCAACCGCTACCTCCGCGAAAAAATAGAAGCTCTGGTGCTTGAGGAATTCCCCGATGTAGAACTGCGCCTGCCCGAGCTCTCCATAACCGGCGACAACGCTATCATGATAGCGGAAGCTGCCCTCGCCCGCGCCCTCTCCGGCCTCGACGATGCCGCCGGTCCCGACATCCGTGCCGTTGGAAATCTTTCTATAGCAAGCTAGAATAGCCAAATGAACACAGGAGTGCCCGAGAAGTTTTTAAAGCCTTACGATGCAGGAGCTGTCGAGGCCGCTATATACAAAAAATGGGAGGAGTCGGGGTATTTTAATCCCGACAACTTGCCCAAGCTTGCCGACGGGAGCGAGCGTACCGAGCCTTTTTCGATAGTGCTCCCCCCGCCCAACGTCACGGGCACCTTGCACCTCGGGCACGCGGCAATGCTGGCGGTCGAGGATATTGTTGTGCGCTTTGAGCGCATGCGCGGCAAGAAAACACTTTGGATACCCGGCACCGACTCGGCGGCAATCGCGACACAATCGAAGGTCGAGGAAATTTTGTATAAATCAGAAAAGAAAACACGCCATGACATCGGTAGGGAGGAATTGCTGGGGCGCATTGATACGTTTACCGACGAGAGCAAGACTACCATCATCAACCAACTGCGCCGCATGGGCGCGAGCCTCGACTGGTCGCGCTACGCCTACACCATGGATGCTCCGCGCTACAAGGCGGTTATGGAAGCGTTTGTGCGCATGTATAACGCGGGGCTTATCTACCGCGGCAACCGCATCGTCAACTGGGACCCTAGGATGCAAACTACCGTCTCCGACGACGAAATAGAGCGCAAAGAAGAAACAACGCCCTTCTATTATTTTAAATACGGGCCGTTTATCATCGGCACCGTGCGCCCGGAAACAAAATTCGGCGACAAATATGTGGTCATGCATCCTGACGACAAGCGCTACGCGCAGTACAAGCACGGCGACAAAATAGACTTGGAGTGGATTAACGGCCCCATCACCGCCACGGTTATTAAAGACGAGGCCGCCAACATGGAGGTAGGTTCGGGCGTGATGACTATTACCCCATCACACAGCGCAATAGACTTTGAAATCGCCCAGCGCCACGGGCTCGACATCGAGCAAGTTATAGACGAGCGCGGCATCCTGCTCCCTATCGCGGGCGAGTTCGCGGGTAATCACATTAAGAAGGCCCGCCCGCTCATTGTCGAAAAACTGAAGTCAAAAGGCCTGCTCGAAAAGGTGGACGAGAAGTACACCAACAATATCGCCCAGAACTCCCGCGGCGGAGGCATCATTGAGCCGCAGATAAAGCGGCAGTGGTTTGTCGCGGTCAATAAGGAGTTCGACCAAAATGGAAAGAAGACGACTCTGAAGTCGCTGATGCGCGACGCGGTCGCGGGCGGTAATATTAAAATTACTCCCGACCATTTTGAAAAAATCTACTACCACTGGATAGACAACCTGCGCGACTGGTGCATCAGCCGGCAAATCTGGTTTGGACACCGCATCCCCGTTTGGTATAAGGGCGAGGAAACGTTTGTCGGAGTTGAAGCGCCAGCGGGCAGCGGCTGGGAACAAGACCCAGACACTTTGGACACATGGTTCTCCTCCGGACTATGGACCTTCTCAACGCTCGGCTGGCCCGAGGATACGCCTGACCTCAAGTTCTACCACCCGACTGCCCTGCTTGAGACCGGCTACGACATACTCTTCTTTTGGGTGGCGCGCATGGTGCTGATGAGCGGTTTTTTGCTCGGCGAAGTACCGTTTAAAAACGTGTATCTCCACGGCCTCGTGCGCGACGGACAAGGGCGTAAAATGAGCAAGTCGCTCGGCAATATCATCGACCCGCTCGACATGATAGAAAAGTACGGCGCCGATGCGGTGCGCTTGAGCCTCATTATGGGCGCCTCGCCCGGCAACGACCTGCGTCTCGACGAGAACCGCATCCGCGGATACAAGCATTTTGCAAATAAAATTTGGAACATAACCCGCTTTGTGCTCTCGCAAGAGAGAACCGGCGAGATAAAACCTGAAATTAAAAAAGAGCTTGATACACTGACTGCAGACATAACGAAAGATATCGAGCAATACCGTATCGACCTTGCTGCTGACAGGCTGTATCACTACATCTGGGACCGCTTTGCCGCGGAAATAATAGAGGAGAGCAAAGGCAAGCCAGAGTACGGCGCGACGCTCTATTACCTCCTTGAAAATTCGCTGAGGCTCCTGCACCCGTTTATGCCGTTTGTTACTGAAGAGATTTGGGGCAGCCTGCCGGGTAAAAAAGGGCTTATAATGGTTGAAGCATGGCCTCGCCTATAATTTTTATCGCGATGCTCGGCGGCGTACTCCCCGCTCTCCTATGGCTGACGTTTTGGCTGATGGAAGATCGCTGCGAGCCGGAACCCAAGCGTTATCTCCTGCTGACCTTTATCGCCGGCGGAGCCATGGTACTCGCGGCGCTGTGGATAGAGCAAAAAGCGATGCTCTATTTTACCGGCACCGCGCTTTTGTTTGTTTGGGCGGCCGTTGAGGAGCTACTAAAGTTCGGCGCGGCGTACCTGGTGGCTCTGCGCCTGCGGGTTTTTGACGAGCCTATAGACGCGGTCGTCTACATGGTTACCGTGGCGCTCGGCTTCTCCGCGTTTGAAAACATGCTGTTTCTTATGACACCCCTTCAAAACGGCGACGTACTGCAGACGATAATCAGGGGCGACCTGCGCTTTATCGGCGCGACGCTCCTGCACACGCTCTCCTCGGCCACCATCGGCATAGCTCTGGCGCTCGCTTTTTACAAAAGTGCGGCAGTTAAGAGGATGGTGGCACTCGCCGGAGTTATCCTTGCAATCGTGTTGCATACGCTCTTTAATTTTTTTATACTAGGGTCAGGCGGAGACGCGACGTTTTGGATATTCCTCTTTATCTGGTTCGGCATCGTGGTCATGCTCTTTATGACCGAGCAGATAAAACAGCCTGCGCGGGATTACTGTTAGAATAACTATATGGCAAAAGAAAAAAGATCCTTATTCGAATGGCTGACCGGCAGCCAGAGCGACGACTTTACCTTTGATGAGCTCGAGCAGGGCGGCGCCTCATATGCGGCAAAACCCTCAAAAAGCAAAAACATTCCTCTTTCGTCATCAGAGCCCGAAGAGATAACGCAGGACGAAGAGGCCGGCGAGCTGGCGGTAGATGTCTACCAGACCCCCACCCATATTGTTATTAAAGCCATGATAGCCGGCGTGCGCCCCGAGGACTTAGACGTTTCTATCACGCGCGACATGGTCACTGTCCGCGGCAAGCGCGAGCGCCATACCGAGGGCACCAACGGCGACTTTTTCTTTCAGGAACTCTATTGGGGCTCCTTTGCCCGCACCATCGTGCTCCCGCAGGAAATAGAAATAGAGGAAGCCGAGGCCACCGAAAAGCACGGGCTTTTGATAATCCGCCTCCCCAAGCTCGACAAGGGCCGCCAAGCGAAACTAAAGGTCAAGTCTAACTAAATGGTGCCTGGGGCCAGGTTTGCACTGGCGACCCTTCCCTCTTCAGGGGAATGCTCTACTAACTGAGCTACCCAGGCAGTAAAAAGATATTAGCACATTGTGCTTATTGAGTCTTGTTGCCAAACTGGGCAAACCAGTCTTGCACTTGGACTTGGATATCTTTAGTGTCCCCGTATGTCTGCATTGCTTGGTTTATGTACGGTTGTATAAAGTAATACGACGCACCGGTAAGTCCGAGTATTGTAAGCCACCACAAGATGCTTACAAACGAGCGCCAGCGCTGGCCGCGGCGCATGCCGTGCATCATACGGTTTGTGTCTACGGTAAGCGTCTTAAGTTCCTCCACCTCCCTTTTTAACTCCGCTATCTCCGGGTCCATGCAAATAGTATAGCAGGAGAAAATTTGATACAGTTTGCAAACGCCCTCGTAGCACAATGGATAGTGCAGACCCGTCCTAAGGGTACGATTTCGGTCCGATTCCGGACGAGGGCAGAGATATTTACGCCTCTAACCCAAGCTTGGCGGCGATTTTTTGCCTGTCAAAACCTACCATGGTGTCGCCGCCGATGACGATAACGGGGACGCCCAGCTGGCCGGTCATCTTAATCATCTCCTCGCGCCTAGCCGCGTCGCTTGCCACGTCGTAGCCGGTATACTGCACTCCTTTTTCGGTAAAGAACTCCTTGGCCATCTGGCAAAAGTGGCAGGTCGGCGTCGAGTAAATGGTTACTGATTTTTGTTCCATCCCGTTAGAAGTTTAGTTAAATAATATTACTATAGGTTATATATTCCCCCGTTACTCTACTTGATACGACTTCTAACGGGATCCATATATTTTGATTATAATTTTACTTTGCCTCCCGCGCAACTTTTAGCGCCCTGCCCCATAGGCCAAGCTGTTCGAGCATGCTCTGCGCGCTCTGCGCGTACTGGTCCAAAGCGCCAGCGCTTAAGTTCCCCTGCTCATCGCTCAGCGTCCACGGCGCCATAATATGCACCGAGGTGCGTACTGAGGCCATTTGGAGCTCCGCTACAACGAGGCGCAACTGCTCTACGGAGCGCGCGCCGCCTACCGAACCGTAGCCGACAAATCCTACCGGCTTATTGTTCCACTCCGCGTAGGCGTAATCGAGCGCATTCTTAAGTACCGCCGGATAACCGTGGTTATATTCGGGCGCCATAATTACAAACGCGTCCGCCTCTCCTATTTTTTTTGCCCACGCGATAGCTTCGGGATAGGACACCTTACCGCCGGACGAACTGAGCGACACTGGCTCGTTAAAAAACGGCATTGGGTAATCGCGCACATCAAGAACTTCTACTTCAAACCCCACTTGTTGTTTTGCCAGTTCGGCAACCCATGCGGCCGGCTTGTCGCCAAAGCGCCCGGGGCGCGTCGAACCGATAATAACCTTAACGTTGAGTGTATCCATAAGCGACCAGTATACCAAAAAATTAGTGCGAGTGGGGAGAATCGAACTCCCGCCCGATGCTTGGGAAGCACCAGTTCTGCCACTAAACTACACTCGCTCATGACACTCGCTAACGCAAATACTTTACCACACGGTAAGCATCTGCCAGAGCTTCTGCAACAGGTTAGGTTCCTGCCGCAGGACCTCGCTGCTGGTGGCTTGCCTGACGATATTTATTTGCCCTTCGCCGGGCCGCGCGACGCCATAGCGCTCGCGCACTTCGGCTTCCAATCCCCTCTCCGATGAGAGCGCTTGCACATCGATCTCAATGTTTTGGCGGCGCGTCCGCACATCCTGAAGCTGCACATCCGCCGCCGCGCGAGCGGCAGCGGCCTCGGCAAACTTGCCGTACATGTCCCACGCCGCGCGCGAGGCTACCGCGGCAATGCCAACGAGCACCATAATGCCCGCCACGCCGGCTGATATCCTGAGCAGTTCTGCCCCGACCGTGCGCCTCTTTTTAAACTCTCGCATATACCCTATAATACTCTTATGTTTGGAAAGAACCGAGACCGTTTGCTTAAAACAACCAGTATTGTCATTGGCGTGGTGGTTATCATCTCGATGATACTCGCCTACTTTGCACCTACGGTCTAAGACCTATTCGCCTGCTTTTTTATTGGTAAAAGGCTATTCGCCTTTTACCATCTTGAGAAATACCTCCTCGGGTATGTTTACCTTGCCGC
>Ga0209542_10015025_pt1 | contig 13077 bp, 12 predicted proteins | sample RifCSPhighO2_01_FD_184028 | JGI IMG/M metagenome (GOLD analysis project Ga0209542, IMG submission 184028) | Soil microbial communities from Rifle, Colorado - Rifle CSP2_plank highO2_0.1 (SPAdes) (version 2) | ecosystem: Environmental > Terrestrial > Deep subsurface > Rock core/Sediment ... | reverse complement strand
AAACTCTGTGGAACTACCGGGTTATTCATCACTCCGCCGCCTCCGCCATCGCAAAGATTATCCCCTGGGCGATGTTGGCATTGGAGGGAACGATGTATGGACTTTCGAAGTGGGCTGCGATGGTCACGGCATTAAGGAAGGCCTTCTCAAGACCCCACGAGTAGTGATGCGGCAAAGGATACTGTTCCTCGCGCGCGCGAAACGAGAGCGGCTGAATCCGCCAAATAAACTCGGTGAGATGCTCCGCGTACGTTTTATATGGGTGGGCGGCGGAATCCTCGTGCGGATCGAGCTGGATCTTTATCTGCCGCATAATATCAATCACCATCGAAGATCCATACACAAGCGGGGTGCGTTCACCAGGATCGAGCGGTATCAATTCACGGAGAATTTCTTCTTTCATCTGGTCGATATTTTCCGGGGTTGTAAAACTGTCGGGATCATGCGGGTTCCGAACAAATTTTTCATGCAAGCGCACTGTCCCCGTTTTCATCATGTGGGTCCGGCGGAGTTCCTTTTTCGTGCCAACAAGCACCTGAACACTCCCGCCCCCAACATCGATCACAACGTACTCGCGATCGTTGGATAAGAACGTCCGCATAACCGCCTTAAAGAAAAGTTCGGCCTCATCCTCCTGCGAGATGCTTTCGACTTCAAAGCCGGCTTCTTTCCGGATTCGCGCGAGGATGTCGTCCCTATTTTTCGCGCGGCGCATTGCGTGTGTCGAAACGACACGAAACTTCTTCGCGTCATGCCTCTCCAATTCGTGCCTGATGCGGCGGAGTTCATTAATAGTCTGCCGGATGTATTTTTCTTGAGCAAACCCGTCGTATTCATCAAGCCCAACACCAAAACAGGTGAGAACGTTGGAAGAATAGATACTTTTGAGAACACCGCTTTTTGCAACCGAGGCGATCTCGGTCTTGACCTTGAGCGTCCCAATGTCAACGACGCCGTAAACATCTCTCATAGGAGTAATGATAAAACATTCCTTTTCAACGGAAAAGCTTTACCGCCAAGACAAAGGGCGCGGTATATGGTATAAGTGGATACACATTCCGGGATCGTCTAATGGCAGGACGCTTGGCTCTGGACCAAGAAATTGGGGTTCGAGTCCCTGTCCCGGAGTTAAATTGGCAATGGATTACTTTTTGAAATAGTTATGCCATCACCAACACAATCAAACGACAGGATTGACTACGCCGCTTTAGTGGCACAACACCCCTGGACTACCGCAAGAGATCGCAAGTGTATTTTAAGTCCGGATAGCGATGGAATGCTTTGCGGGCTATTGGTTACGAACTTTCTTAATTGGGAAGTGGCCGGTTTTTACGATGGCAAAGTACTAATTTCGAAAGAAGGGGTCAATTTTAATGATTGCGTATTTCTTGATGTCGAGATTAACAGAAGAGGCATTGGAAGTATCGGTAATCATTTAGTCGAATTTAATCGCAATCTCACTATAAATAATTATAATTTTGATGAGTGTGTCCAACCAAATATATTACGAGGATTTGACGGGAAAAATGCTTTTCAACGAAAATATCCTTTTGGGACCATCCATTTACTGCTGGGGATTTTACAGGAAAGTGGAGTAATTAGTGATCTTCCAGATACTGCCGTCAGCCCACTACTTTTCGCTGATGGCGTAGGAAATAATCTTTTTGGATATCCAGAGAATTGTCTTAATTGGATCAATTATCTAAAAATCAATGAGAGTAACCATGTCTTAAATAAATTTTTATGCGAAAATGATTTAAATTTCTATCAAATAATGCAGTACCTTGAACGTTTTTTTGTAATGCGAGACAACTTCAACGCAACGGGATATTTTAATGGTATAAACTTTGTGCAAGGTGGTAATAATAAAAGAACTGGGCACAAGATTAAGATAACCAACGGCCAGGGTGCGCAGATTAACTTAGTCAATAATGGTTCTCATTTTGATCTTCATTCATCGGAATCACAGCGAGTTCAGGGATTTATACGAGAGATTGCAAGAATGATGGGGTGGCAATACTTGGAGAGACAATGGAACTGGAATAATTTTAATCTCAAGATCCTCCAAAAAGGCATGCTGTCTGGCGAATCACCAACTGCAAACATGCGTCTCAATAATCAAACCTACAAAGCATTATTTGATAGAAATCCTTTCTCGCTAGCCATGACAGCGAGCAATAGAATAGAATATACAATCGAATAACCCCAAGATTATTCGAAAAGTGAATTTCCAATCGTTTTAATACGTTCCTCGGCTAACTTGCAGTATTCTTTCGAAATATCTATCCCGATGTAGTTTCGGCCTAGTTGCTTTGCGGCAACGGCAGTTGATCCGCAGCCAATGAACGGATCAAGAACCACTCCCTTTGGTGGACAAAAACATTGGATAAAGTCTATTGGAATCTTATCTGGAAATGTTGCCGGATGTTTTCGTTTTAATAGATTTTTGTCTCCAGCATTTAGATAATTCCACACAGTGCCTCGGCATTTCATTCCATTTATTTCTCTCGTGATAGTTTTAGTTGTCGTTCCGTCAGTACGGCGATTACCACTTCCTGTCATTGTTTTTCCACCATGTTTTGATGGTACCTTCAATGGCTCCTTATTAAAATAGACAGGACGGTCTCCTTTTAGAAAAATCGGCATATACTCATGATCTACACGAAATCGTTTCGTCCACCAGGCCCCCTCTGTTCCGTATTTTCTGTAAATTACAGTTTCAAAAAGTTTGAAGCCAGCGTTATCACACCAATCTATAATTGTCTTGAATGATGTGAGAGTTTTTCCAAAATTGCGGGTTGAGTCTTGAATAACCATCGCAGCGATGCCCCCCTCTTTCAGAATTCGATTAAGTTCTTTCCCAACTGCTGGCAAATTGAGAGAGAAACCATTATAAGTCCTTATGTCGTCATACGGCGGTGAGGTTACAACTAAATCTATGGAATTTGACGGAATTTTTTTTAAGACTTCCACTGCATCGCCACAAAGAATTTTATTTAATGGTAGTTCGTTATATTTTCGAGTTTCTTTATATTCGGGAAATTGTATTGGCGATCTTATTTCTTCGCGGATAACATCGAGTACAATTCCTTGTATTGAAACATCTCGTCCATTCCGAAAAATAAGTGGCTCCATGTTTTTATTCGCTGGTTGTAAGCGGATATGCCCCTTCTCTTTGTAAAATTTCTTTAACGTTGCCTCGTGGTTATCTATGAGAGCAACCACCTTTTGTCCATTCTCGGCGGTTTCCTGCTGGCGCACCAAAACCACATCGCCATCGTTTATGTTTTCGTCAATCATACTACTACCGACTACACGGAGAGCATAAACTTCTGACGAGAAAGGAATTTTGCTTTTGGGAACAGCAATCATTTCTTTATTCTGTATTGCTTCTATTGGTTGGCCGGCGGCGATAGTCCCTAAAAGAGGAATTTTTACCATTGTCTCGCGGCCAAACGTTTCAATAGAACGCGGCTTGTTTTCTTCTTTGGACAAAAGTCCCAAATCGCGGAGTTTGGAAACGTGAAAATGAGCGGTTGAAACTGACAAGAGTTTTAATTTCTTGCGTATCTCGTCGAGAGAAGGGGCATATCCTTTTCGCCCTTGATAATCGGTTATAAAATCAAGGACTTCTTTTTGCCTTTTTGTTACCATAGTGATATTATAGAAAATAAATCGAAAGTATAAAAGGGCGAGTTATCCACATAAACAATATGTCAAAACGAAATAAGAAATATAAAGGGCCAAAATCACCCAAAAGACCGGATGGCTTCCATAACTATGTGGACTGTTTGAAATGGCTTAAAAAATCAGTGTATGTCGTTATTCGTGGAAGAAAAACAATAATTGAAGAAAAAGAGGCTATAAATTGGATTACGCTTGGAAGCGGGTTTGTGGTTGCCCCAAATCGTTTTTTAACCGCTGGCCACGTCATTAACGATCTAGAGAAAGGTGAGTTATTTAAACATCAAGAAGGAGATAAATATTATCTTCTAAGACACGATGACGACAATCAATGGCATTATAGAATTTTTGAGCCGAAATTGGATCAAGAAATTTTTGTCTATCCAGATATCGATCTAGCAGTGATCTATCTCGATGAAGAATTTTACAAGAGCGGAGACAAGGTTTTTGTAGATAAAAATGATTTTATCAGAATTTCAAAAGACTTCTTGCCAATCGGCACAGAAGTTGGGGTTTTGGGTTATCCGTTAAGTAAATTGGAATTTGAGAATCGCGATTTGAGCAAACCACGTATTGGGAATATGTTATTAAGAACTGACAAAGGTGTAATAAATTGTAGATACAAAACATCCGAAAAAAATTCGTTATATGAGTTTACAATGGCTTTTAACCCCGGTAATAGCGGTGGCCCAATTTTTGATATAAAAACTGGGCGTGTTGTTTCAATCGTTAAAGGTTATCGATCGTCGCAAATTAATACGAGAGAAACTCCAATAACAGAAGAAGGGGCGAAACAGTTGAAGGTCTATAAAGAAAAAGCTTTTATAGAAGTACTACACGCAACATATTCAATGGGATTTGCGACACCTTCATTTTTGGAAGTCTTGAAACAACACGCTATACTAAATTAATTGGCGGTGACTCCTAAATTCTATAATTTTCTAAATAATGCCAGCTACTGTATTTTTTAAATCGTCTTCAGCTTCATCCAGCTTTTCTTTAAGTTGATCATATTTAGTTACTTTTTTCTCCACAAGCTCATTTTGTTTTTCAAGAGGAATATAATCTATATAATACTTTTCTAAATCGGGCTTTGTGATTGTCAATTTGGATGTTCCATCAGCTAAGTCGGAAACAATTCTCTTTCTCATCGCTGAAAAATACCAATTGTAAAACTCTAGATTAATTTTATATGGAGAATTTTTCTTGGGTGTCATTACGAGACACAAATTACTTGCAGTAAATTTACCTTTAATGTAATGAGTTCGACCCAAAGATCCGCCAGCCGCTACCGCATAGATAATAGCTTCTGTATCATGTGAAAAAACACTGTGCTTTTTCCATTCGTTAGATGCTGTTATAAAATCATAATCACCCCCTTCATCAGCATCATCGCTTGCTAGTGTACCTTTTTGTAGGTCAAACAAAGTACCAATCTGAACCATCTCATAATTACTTTTTCGTTTTGTTTGTATACCCGCACAATTAATGACCCCTTTTCGATATATTTTCTTTTTTTGGCATACCCCATCTATTTCCTTTGAGTTATTAATTATGTCAAGAATATTATTCTCGATGTCATTCCATCTATTAAATTTATCTACCCTTCCTTTGTGCTGAATGCTCTTAAATCCGTCGTCTTCAAGATCATAAAATAAAACGTCATCGTTCTGGCTGTGAGGTGTCTTGGTAAAACCAAAGATAGAAGTATTAACGGTTCTCTTTTGTTCCGTAAACAGTGCTAATGGCATTTTAATTACAAAATCAAGTTGAGCTACTTCTAGCAATTCTTCGGTTAACCCATCCTGATTATGTGTAAGTGTGGGGGTAGGCATTATTATAATTAATTTTCCATTTGGCTCGATATAGTCTATTGCCTGCTTCGTAAATTTAATCGGATTATTGTTTTCGTAAGGAGGATTGATGATGCACTTGGTAGGTTTAACTTTTCTAATATATTCCAAAATATCACCGTCACTACTATTCACGATACTACCTTGACGCGTATCCAGTAGACTGCTTCTGAAGAGCAGATTAGTCCTTCCATCGCCGTGTAAAAACATGTTCGAACATGCTAACGCAAAAAGAACCGAATCATTTTCAAAACCAATAAGTTGTTTCTCTTTTATGAGGCTAATCTTTGACAGGTCTCCTTTAGCCAAAGAGGTCATCATCTCCATAGATTCCATTAAGAAACCACCGGAACCAGTACAGGTGTCCAAAACAACATCATCTTTCGTCAATCTAGCTAGTTTTACCATCAGACTTTTGATATGGTCTGGCGTAAGGATGATGTTTTTATTGTCAATTTTTCCAGCCCTCGAAAGAAAAATCTTATAGGCTTTTCCTAAAATGTCTTGTTTTTCTTCATTTAAATATGGTTGGAATATTTTTGTTTCGATTGTCTCAATAATATTTTTATACTCAATAAGGGAATAATCGATATTCTTTATAAATGAAAACTTGTCTCTCCAGCTGTATTCTTTCGATAAATTATTTATTTTACTCTCTAGCTGACTTGATATTGCATCAACTATTGCTTTATTAAGGTTATGAGATTCCAATACAGTTGCTTTGGTTGTGGTAAGCTCTTCTCTGGATGGCGCTTGAATTCCTTTGTACGTATTTCTAAAGTTACTATTTGTTAGAGCTATCATTAAACCAGAAAAGAATAAACTTCTGTCGGTATCTCTTATCTTATTTTCATTATTGAATTTTTTGTTTAGGCTTTTTAATATTAAGACAAGACTCTCATCAGATACACTTTCACCATATTTATTTTTGTTAAAAGTTTTTTCAAGATCCACTAGGGAAAGTAGTTTGTCCTTTACGAGGAAGCTCTTTAGTTCCTTACTACCTAAGATTTTAAAGAAGTATGTTACCTTAATTTGATTTAGCTCTTGCCCAGAAACAGCAATACCGACAATATCTTTGTGGATTTTATTATTCTCCATGTAAAATTTAACATCTTCTTCTGCTTCCGAGTGTTTTAACGGTTTGGCTTCAACTATAATTGCAAAACTTTTGTGGTCTAGAAAAAAATCAGGATAACCGCTATGTGATGTGCCCTTTTTTGATGTAAAACCAAACTCTGAAGGAATAGCAGATTTTTCTATAAAAACATCAGGGCCATAAAAACCTCTAAATAGATTTTCAGCTTTTGTTTCACTAATTTTAGAAATAGAATTTGCTAATTTTGCCATATTCTTTAATTAATATCCGGCAAGTCTCTTAGCCGTTTGCCTTTATATTGCCAATAAGCAGCTCCTTGGTATGCGCCGCTTTCATTTAAGCCTCCCTTTTGCTCATATATTTTGTATGTTAATGGTGCAAGTTTCCAAATTTGTTCACCATATTCCACTTCACGCTCGCCGACCACTTTTGCGGTGATTTCGTTGTCAGCTATAAAAACAATTTCTTCTCCGTTCTTGACACCCTTTTTATAAAAACTAAACCTTGCTCCTTGCTCTCTAGCTTTTGAAACTTCGTCAAATTCCTTTTCTTTGTTTACATCTTTTGGATAAATCACTTTGCCATCGAATGATAGTAAAAGTTGTCGCACTAAATCATAATCAAGGGCAAATAACTCACTGTCCCCAACACGATGTTTATTAAAAATTTCCTTTAAAAGATTTTCTTTGTCGTTGTAATCTTCAAGTTCAATCGCAAAAAATCTTTTGAGACCAGAAACATTATAGTAACCATTTGCCTCAAGAAAGCGCATTCGTTCTTGAAAATTAGCAGTGCCAGTTTGGCCTATTTTTATCAAACCAGAAACGGCTGTTGTCATTATGTATATAATTCCTTTCATAATTTTTATTTCATTAAATCGTCAACGCTAACACCCAAACCTGTAGCAATTTTCATAACCGTTTGGATTGACGGTTTCGTTATCACATTTGATTCAATCTTGGTCAGTGTTGTATAGGGAATATCGCACTTTCTCGCAAGAGCGTCTTGTGTCAATCCTTGCTTTGCTCGAAAGACTTTTATTTTATCCCCAATTTGTCTATTGTTCTTACTTTCCATAGTATGATAGTATAAGTATGAGCGTTGAAGCTAACCCTCACAACCATACTAACATGAATCTTATCTTTTCTCAATTTGTCGCCGCCAATTTTTTCAAAAAAGAAAGCCGAAGCCCGCGCGGATTCCTCCCCAGACCCCTCCTCCGCGCGGGCGAGTCCGTCGCCCCGCCTCCTTTGCCCCAAAAAAAAATAGTGGCGGGGCGCATCATTTCAGATTTCGCTTCTTGGATTTGTGTATCAGATTTGGCAAAATAATCTCAAAAGTTTGCGAAGGTTTTAATTCGGGAGCACCTGCACTAAATCTTCAGATACCGCTGGGTGGCAACAAAACTGGAAAGCACGCCAAGCGTGACGCCAATCAAGAACAGCATCAGAAAGAACTGAATAATATTGCCCGCGTAGTATGCAAATATATCTATCCCCCCGAAAAAAGTTTGTGCCTTCGGCCCAAGCCACAAAGTCAGCGGCCAAAAGAGAAGCGTCGTTATAACCGTTGCAAGAAATCCGTGCACCGCGCCTTCAATGAGAAACGGCCCCCGAACATACCAGCTTGACGCGCCCACAAGCCGCATGATGCCGATCTCGTCCCGCGATGTATATATGGCAAGGCGAATCGTGTTGAACGCAACCAAAAAAGCGATCGCACCAAGCACTATGCTCACGCCAAGGCCAGCTTTTCTTGTTGCCGACAATGTATCCGAGAGCCGTTTGAACACAAGCTCGTGCTGGCGAAAGTTTACTTTATCAATACCGCGGAAGTTTCCGTTTTTCAGAAACACGTCAATCGCTTCATAATACGACGGGTCTTTCGCCTCAACTTTGAGACTCGCGCCCAAGGGATTTTCGCCAAGCTCATCAAGCGCGCTCGAGATCAGCGTATTGTCTGCGTGGCGCTCTTTAAAAATCTCAAGGGCGCGCTGGCGAGAAACATATTCCACGCCCTGGACCTCCGAAAGTTGCTCGAGGGATTTCTTAACATGCAGAATCTCGCTCTCTTCGGCATCGGGCAAAAAATAAACACTGACATCAATTTTTTTTTGAACTTCGGCGAGGGTTGACTCAAGAAGCACTTGGAAAAGAATCAAAGAACCCGCCATAAACAGAGCAAGCACCATTACTAATATCGTCGCAACCGAGACCCAACCATTTCGCCAAAAATTAGTAAGCGCCGCAGTAATTATCCTTCGAATTTTTACGGTAAACATGTTTTTATTTATAATACGTACCGGCCGCGTTTTTCATCCCGCACGACTCTGCCGTTTTCAAGCGTCACCACGCGCTTATCAATAGTATCTATAATTTCTTTGTTATGGGTTGCAAGCACCACGGTCGTGCCAAGCTCATTTATTTTACCAAAGAGACGAATAATCTCCCAAGAATTAATGGGATCGAGGTTTCCGGTGGCCTCATCTGCCACAAGAACCTCGGGCCGATTGACAAGCGCCCGCGCAATCGCAACGCGCTGTTTCTGCCCGCCAGAAAGCTCGTGTGGAAAGTAGTCAGCGCGGTCCGCAAGCCCCACAAGATCAAGCACATGAGGCACATCTGAAGCAATTTCCGCGTCATCTCGGCCTGCCGCTTCAAGCGCAAACGCAACATTTTCGTAGGCGGTTTTCATAGGCAAGAGCCGAAAATCTTGGAATACGGTCCCGATTTTTCTCCTCACAAAAGGAATTTCCTTGCGAGACAACTTATGGATATTCTGCGATTCGAAGAAAACTTTTCCGCTCGTTGGCCGTTCCTCGGCAAGCAACAATTTGATAAGCGTCGATTTGCCCGCCCCCGATTGCCCGACAATAGAGACAAATTCTCTTGGCTCAATAACAAACGAAACGCTATCAAGCGCCACCGATCCCGCGTTATATATTTTAGATACGTTATCGAAGTAAATCATGTTCTATAAATTGGTCAAGATCCCCGTCGAGCACAGCATCAACATTGGACATCTCAACGCCCGTTCTATGGTCTTTTACCATTTGATAAGGATGGACTACATATGACCGAATCTGGTTTCCCCACTCTATCTTGACAGGAACTTCTCCTTTAAGTCCGGCGAGTTCGCGTCTTTGCGACTCTTCCCGTATTGTATACAATTTCGCACGAAGAATCGAGAGCGCCGCTTCGCGGTTTGCGGCCTGCGAACGCTCGGAGTCCGCATGCACCGCGAGACCCGTGGGTTTATGTACAAGCCGCACGGCGGTTGAACGTTTGTTAACATTTTGCCCCCCGGGACCCGATGAGCGCGCAAAAGATATTTCAAGGTCATCGTCTTTTATCTCGATATCTGCTGTTTTTGGCAAAACCGGCAGAACTTCCACATACGCGAAACTCGTATGACGAAGTTTTTTTGCCGAGAAAGGTGAAATTCGCACAAGTCGGTGCACGCCCATTTCGCCACGCAAGAGGCCATAGGCATACTGCCCCTCCATTTTTATTGTCGCATTTTTGACTCCGCCATGTTCGTTTTCGTGCACATGTATGACCGCAACCTGCCATTTTTTCCGCTCGGCAAAACGGCTGTACATTCTATACAAAATTCGCGCCCAATCTTCGGCGTCTTGTCCGCCTGCACCCGCATAGAACGAAACAATCGCGCCCGATTTGTCGTACGGGCCAGAAAGAAGCGCTATGCGCCGAGCTCTTTCAAAGGAACGCTCAAGCGCTTCTACTTCTTGGTCGGTGCTTGCGTCTTCCGCGACAGCCACAAGTTCTCTTAATGCGCCAATATCTCCAACAAGATTTTCCCAGACAGTAATCTGATTCTTTATATCTTTGATTTCTTCCCCTATTTGGCGCGCATGCTCGCGATTTTGCCAAAAATCTTCTCGATTGGTTTCCTGTTCAAGTTGGATTAATTTTTCTTTTTTTCTGGCCAAGTCAAAGACGGTCCGCCACATCGCGGACTTTTGCTTCCAATTCTTCCAAACGCTTTGTAGTTTCGGTCATAGAAAAATTCTAGCACGAAACTGTTTTTTTACAAATGTTTAAGCCGGAGGCGAGAGTCGAACTCGCGACTTACTGTTTACGAAACAGTTACTCTACCACTGAGTTACTCCGGCCTTCTGTAACAAATATTCTGCCCTCTTTAGCTCTTTTACTCAAAACTCGATTATGTCTGCCGTTTCCTCTATTTAGCCCAGCATATGTAGGAGTCAACGAATCACAGTTGGGACAAAGTAGTCGAAGATTACTCTCGACATTATTGCGCCAATTACCATCAATGTGATCCGCAACCAACGGGACTTGCCCAGTTTTGATGTTAATCTCCGCCCATCCACATAAGCAACATCTATCCCCAAACTTTCTTCGCAAGTATCGTTTAATATATCCTGAAACTATGCCGAGGCCTTGCAACCCATTCTCCTTTCCACCTTTCCATTTTTTGATATAAAACTGATACTGAAACTCCATTTGACACACATTGCTACAATATTTATATTTCGCGCGGGGTGTTTCTTTGCTACAACTAAGACATTTGCTCCTGGGTTTTTTAGGCATCGGCATACATCTAGTATACGCCGCCTACGACCAGTGTCAAGATTGGGAGTGGTGGTAATTTGAGAGTGTTACACTACCAGCCGAGCTAAGATAGCATTTCTCCATCTTAAACGATGCGCGAACCTATTTTAGCAACAATCCCGAATGAAGCAAAATGGCTTGGCTCCGCGCTACGTACAGGCGGAGCTTTTTAGCAAAATCTAGTTTACAAATACTACGGATTAAGCCCCATATTTCCGAGAAAGCTCCGAATGCCCGAACCAGTTACTGGTATAACCGTCTCCTGAACAAACTCCATATCAGCACTAAATGTTTTCGAGAAAAGATTTGAGATCACCTGTTTTATCGAATTAGAGCCATAATTATTCGCGAGGTGATCCCAGAAGCAAGCGCCAGTGTAGTAATAGTAAATTGTCGGTTGCGTCCAACTTATATCCGTTACATTTTTATATGGGAGATCAACCGTACCGCCCGAAAATCCAGCCGCATTGAAAGAATTGTTATCACATGAGTATAACGATCTCGATGCTAATGTTCCGGGTAAATCTCTTGTTTTTTGCTCGATAAACGTAGCCAGACCTTCATTTGCCCAATGTGGGATGGATGTTGTGTGAACATATCGATGTGTTTCCTCGTGTCCTCCTTGGCACGAGTTTAGATCAACTGATGGGTTTTTCCAAAATGCGCTAGATGAATACACCTGCTGCTCAAAAACGCTTTGCGCTGTCCAATTAGTAATTTCAAAATCTGGCGGTTGTCCGCAACATGATGCAAATTGTCTTGTCTCATCAATTACGGTTATATCGACAATCTGAGAACCAATTTTTGGATTCTGTCCGATAATATTTTCAATAAACTCGGAACAGACTTTCAAGTTGTTCAAACGAAACTTACCGTAGTCCTCAGCGTTGGTATCAGGAAGTACAACTTTATACTTTTCACTTGTTAGAACAAGATTCCCAAAACCATCGGTTGATTTAGAATATCCTGGCAACGAAAGTCCATCAAGTTGCTGTTTCCAAGATGGTGTGCAGGATTGCTGTAGTGTTGGTTGCGGCGTACTCGACTGCAAACAATCTAATGTTAAACTGCAAGTTCTGCTCTGACTACCATCAGCAGAACATAAACTCCAATCGCCACAGGACCACGCGTCCTCTGTACACGGTAATGTACAACTTTGTTGGGTTACTGGTTTTACTGATACTATCAGTGGACAATCTTTTGTAAGTGTGCAGTTTCTAGACTGCTTACCCATAGACGAACAAGCATCCCACTCATCACATATCCAGACATCCTCAGTGCATTGAGGCGAGCACGTTTGTTGCGTTGGAGGTTTTGGTGTTACTGTTGTTGGGCAATCATACTCAAGAGCACATGTTCGTAGTTGTAACCTACTATCTGAACACGTCCCCCAGTCGCCACACTTCCATTTGTCATTAGTACATATTGGTTGTGTCGGCTTCTGCTGTAATGGTTTTTGTTCAACTTTCTTATCTGGAGTTTTAGTGGTTGTTGTTTCTTGCTCATCTTCCTTTTTCACCGCGGAAGAATCTTCGGTGGTATCTACTGACTCTTGGCTTCCTAATTCTTCGGGTGTTTCGGCCGGTGGAGTTATGCTCTCTTTGTTTTTAGGAATTTCCGATTGGTAATAATAAACTCCTCCTATGGCTACGGCGCCAACAATTATGAGCAATAAAATGATTGGCGCGAATCCTTTTTGACGATTCATGCTTTTATCCTATCACGGCTATAAAATCGTGTTTCATCTTCGTATCAAAATCTCGAACGTTCCGTAATATGCGGGATACGAGAATTGAACTCGTGTCTACTGCTTGGGAAGCAGTCATTCTGCCACTAAACTAATCCC
>Ga0209542_10015024_pt1 | contig 13078 bp, 16 predicted proteins | sample RifCSPhighO2_01_FD_184028 | JGI IMG/M metagenome (GOLD analysis project Ga0209542, IMG submission 184028) | Soil microbial communities from Rifle, Colorado - Rifle CSP2_plank highO2_0.1 (SPAdes) (version 2) | ecosystem: Environmental > Terrestrial > Deep subsurface > Rock core/Sediment ... | reverse complement strand
CCTCTTCGCGATTCAACTGGTCAAAAAGAATGGACTGCACGATCGAGGTTAGCGTCGCGCCTGTTCGCGCTATCTGCTGCCAGAAATGCGAGTTCGAATACGAAGGAGGGATTGCAATGGTCCCGCCAGCAAGAAGGGTGGAAAGGCAGAATGTCGTGGAATTTATATGATGTAGCGGAAGATTTACGAGGAATATATCCTCCTTTCCTATAGCGAGCCACTGCCGTATGCCTTCGGCATTTACTATCAGATTCTTGAGGGACAACTTTGCGCCCTTCGGGTGCGCTGTCGTACCAGAAGTGAAAAGAATTAGCGAGAGGTGCGAAAGTCCCGATTCCCAATGAATTGTCTTATGAACTTTATTTGGAAATTTTGAAAATTCGATAATCTTTATTCCTTTTAGGAATTTTCCATCAATCCCATTCAGAGCACCGCGTTGAGCGATCAGCAACTTCGCATTGTTTATATTAATCTTATACTTGTACTGCTCGGCAGTATCTCGCTTAACATCCATAGGGACGGTCACAACTCCCGTACTCCACGCTGCCCAAGAAAGTATCAAAAGCTCCGGGGAATTTCTGAAGGCGAGTGCCACTCTATCGCCCTTCTTTAGCGACAAATCAGAAAGATATTGTGCAGCTTCTTCAATTCTTTTCGAGAGTGTCGAATAAGTTATTTCTTCGAGGACCTTTCCTTCTGCGTCGCAGCTTATTAGCGCAATTTTTTTTGGAGTCTGCTCCGCCAAAGAAAAAATACGATCGCGAAGACTATTTACTGCAGAATGCTTCGTCATAAGCTGTAATTATACCCGCGCAGCAGCTTCGGCAGAAGAAATCTGCAAAGGAAGATAGAGTTTGGCCTATCTAACTTCGTAAGTGACGCTGACGTTCGAAACTATTTTATTCTCTCCCGCCGGTATTTCAGGAGGAGCGGCTTTTGCCACTTGCAAATCCATCGCTCGCTCTGCCCCACCCATTCCATATATCGGATATATGGGACCTTCGTTCTCATAAAAGCCGACAACTCGCACGAGCGAAACTCCAAGAGAATTTGCAAGAACCTCTGCCTTTCCCTTCGCTTGTTTTATTGCCATGTCACGAGCTTCAGCTTTTAGAGCATCTTCATCGTCAATTTCAAAAGTTAGCCCTGAAACCTCCGATGCTCCGCGCGAGCCCACTCCAGAAAGTAAGTCCCCCGCCTTTTTCGTGTCGCGCACTTTTACTGAAAGTGTTTGCGAGACTTGAAAACCAGTTAAGACTTGCTTACCCGGAGGGCAATATCCGCCCGCAGGGCACACGCGCTGCGTCCATTCGTATTGAGGATTAACGCTGTAGTCAGTTGTTTTTATATCCTCCTCTTCTATTCCCTCTCCTTTTAAATAAGCGATAATGTCATTTCCCTTTTTTGTCGCAGCTGTTTGTGCGTCCTTCACCTCCTTGGCGGTCTCGCGAACAGAAACGGAGAATGTCGCAATGTCCGGCACTGCAAACACCTCCCCTTCACCGGAAACTGAAATCGTATTTGTAGCCGCTACACCGCTGCCTATAAAACGCAGGCCTTTTAGTTCGCCTATTGTCGCTATGAAAAGGAATATCGCGAGCATCCCCAGCGCCGTTGCCCCCATCATTCGCGGGTAATGCGTCGCCTTGATAATCTCTTGCACAGATTGTTCTTCCATAAGTAGATACTATTTTTAGCTTTTAGTGTTTATAATTATACACCGAGACGCCGCGGCGAGATTTTTATTACAGATAGAAACGTACTATTTGGGCGATCGTCGGGAATTGAACCCGAATTGAGAGCTCCACAAGCTCCAGTGTTAACCGTTACACCACGATCGCCATGGAATCAGTTTGTTTATATCAGATATGAATACAGAATGCGAGAAAAATTTCAGCGCCGCCCCGAACTTGACGAGGGGCGGCGCTGAAAAACTAAAAACGAACGATTAAACAGCCGGAGCCGGTGCCGCTTTCTTGCCAAACCCCGCATAGAGCGCGATTGCTGCAATTACAATGTGGAGCAAATTGTCTGCAGTGTTCACGCCAAAGAGACCGAGCACTGTGTCGCCCTGCAGAAATCCCGCCACAGCAACTATTGCATACACAACGCCAAATACTTGGAAATACAAGCGTACATATTCTCCTGTTCCACGTGCCGCCAGTAATGCCAAGACACCTGTGAGTAAGTGAATAATGTTATGCAGAGTATCCACGTGAAAAATGCCTAAGAGGTTCCCCGCGTCCGACGTGATGCCGGGAACAAATCCAAGAATACCAACTGCAATTAGAACGTAACCGAATATTTTCGCTAGTGATTGATTCATAATGATTTCAATAATTTAATAAATAAATCGACCTCACTTTTTGCTTAATAGAAATAGGACCAATGAGGGCGTATTTCTTATTTCTAATTCTGCGATATAGAACTGGACAGTCAAGGGCGAGACGTGCACAATCATGGCGGGAAACTCGCGAGTCCACATCTCGCTGGATATGCCCAATTTAGGAGGTTTTTTCTACCGTCTCAACTCTCTGGGGGACATCAACAATAGTAAAGGAAATACGGCCCACTATTTTCCCGTCGACAGTTTTCACGTTCACTCTCCATTTGCCTTCTTCCACACTCTCTTTGAGAGAAAAACCACGATAACCACCGTCGCGACCGCCAGTGATTGGAAAGCCGAAGGTGGCACTGCGAGCCCACTTTGAAGCACCCTCGTCATAGTGTTCCCATTCGTGAAGAATCGTAGTTGAGAACCTCGTCGGCGCAAACACTGCTGAATAGACAAAAACGCTTTCGCCGGGCGCTCGATGAAAGACAGTATTGTATCGCAAGTATGCTTCATACCAGGCAGCTGGCTCGGTTTCCAATAAATATTTGTCGCCGGTTTTTTTAATATTGTGATAAACACCGGCTTCCTTAAGAGCAAGGGGCAGGGGCGGTATAGCGTTCGTAAAATAGAGAACATTGAAAATCAGAAAAATCGCGCCAACATTTTTTGCAATTTGAAGGCGATGCGCTCGCACATGCTGTGGCATTAAAAAATAGAGCCCGCGGATAAAAATCGCCATAAGGAGGATTGCGAGAGCTCCGCTCAATAGAAAAATCTCCGAGCCGATTCGGGTAAGTACGACTGGCACGTAGAAAATCAGAAATGATAGGAGTGCCGTAAAAAGTATTCCTATCTGAAATGTGAATCTCGAATAGAATCTTGTGAAGCGTTCGTTTCCCAGGAGAAGTGCTGCGAGTATAACGACAAATATCCAACTTACAGAAAAGGCCGCACTTTTGCTGTATAAAATCACGTAAGCGCTGAATAATCCGCCGAAAGAAAACTGCGCAACTACGGGAAGGAATGGGGCTGCTTTAATCCAGAAATTGTGGCGAAGACCCCCTGTCTGAATGAGGTTAAGGAGAGTAATCCCGGTTGCAGAGAGGGTGAGATAGAAAAAAAGAAGTAGGTGACTGGTCCAAAGATCGACTCTTTTGAAGAGTATGAAATTATCGATGACGAAACCGGTTATGAGAGCGAGAGGCGAAAGATAACGTTCATACAGGTGAAGTAGGTCTTCCGTATTTTTTGGCAAATATCTTCGCATATGATTTCAGGCGTAGTTCGGTGGTTCTTCTATGACTTTCGCCTTATGATTAGCAAGACGTGTCAGCGCATAAAAAAGTGATGAAAGCCGATTCGCGTATGCGCGGCTCGATTCGCTCACCACCCTTTCGCCGGATTCGTGAAGTGCAACGAGACGCCGCTCGACTCTTCTTGAAACCGCTCGAGTAATATCAAGCCGCGCCGAAAGTTCTGTTCCACCAGGAACAAGAAAACTTTTTACTTCCGGAAGTGATTTTTCTATTCTTGAGATAAGAATCCCCAGCGCCTCTGTGCTCGAAAGAGGAACTGATTTTGGTGCGCCTGCAACTTCCGCCTGTATTGTAAAGAGGTGATCCTGAACGCCTCGCAAAATATTTTTCACCGCTTCTCCGTTAATTTTGAATCCGCTTTTTGCCTCGGCCTTGCACCAGCCGGTCAAACTATTCAATTCATCGAGCATGCCCAGAGTTTCGAAAACTGGCGACGTTTTTGACACTCGCTCGCCGGGCTTGCTGTCGAATAATTTTGTTGTCCCCTTATCACCTTTGCCTGTGAAGAACGCCATTAATAAATAATACCAAAAGCAAACTTGTAGCGCTCTCTTGTGCCTACTGTGGTTAATCTTTTCCCAAAGTGCCAACTAGTGGACGAAGTTAGAACCGCTAGAGAGTCCTTACTTCTCAACCTCTTTCCGCAGAAAAACGTTCACAATCTCCACTGGTGCGCAGGGGGGGATTCGAACCCCCAAGCCGTAAGGCATACGCCCCTCGAACGTACGTGTATACCGTTCCACCACCTGCGCATTAAAGCCCTAGAGCTTCTCACCTACTGTAGCTAATATCCTTTCGATTTTCAATTTTTTCCTTGAAAGACAAAAGACATTATCTGTGTGATACATCTTTCGCAAGATTTTTAAGGAATCCGCTTTCGCGTATCTCAACTGCTGTAATCCCGCTGATGCCGAAATGTGGCCATGAGCTCCAACCCTCGAACGGACTTCACTTCTCATCCATTCGATAAATGCAGGGCTCGCAGATACAAAAGAGGTGTAAAACATGAAGCTCGACTTCCATCGCGGGTCCCAATATGAATATGAACTCCCATCTCCATCATATGCGCCTCGAACGAAATCCCAAAAATACTTGGACGGAATTTTAATTGCGCCTATGATCCTTGATTTTGCGGGCATCAAACCGATAGAAAGTAAGAAGTTGTAAAAATAATAATTTTTGAATTGTATTCTTCCTATATTCTTTTCACTATAACCCGAACTTTTGTAGCCAATTTTGCATTGCCGCCCAATGCATTTTGAAAAGTTTTGTAGCTGTTCCAAGTCTTTCGAGGTAAGATCGACCAGATAATTCTTCCGAGCAAGACATCCGTCTGTGACCAAAAGGCCTATTGCATATGCAAGCTGAGGCGACCACTTTTCTGAGATAGTTTTCCGGGGCTCTGGACCTCGTTTCCCCATACACAAGTCATAACATGTCTCATAGAAAAAGCGTCTACCAATTGTGTATAAATAAAAAACTCTATCGCTTACTCGTTTTTTGCGGTAACTCCAGCCATCTCTTCTGGGATAGATTCACTTTTTTCAGTAGCATTCTTCGCGGCTTCGGCCGTATCAAGCTTCCCTGCCATTGGATCCATCATCTTCGTTCGGCGCAATTGTCGGCGCGCTTCGCGCGCTGCTTTATCGCGGATGTAATAAAGCTTCGCGCGGCGCACTCGGCTTCTTTTAACTATTTCAACTTTATCGATCATCGGCGAATAGAGGGGAAAAATTCTCTCAGTTCCGACGCCGCTTGAGACTCGTCTAACGGTAAAAGTCCCTCCCGCTTCTCGTCCATGTTTTCGTGCGAGAACCAATCCTTCAAATGCTTGAAGGCGTATCTTGCCTTTCTCCTCGATTCTCTGCCACACGCGCACAGTATCCCCCGGCCGAATGTCGAGATTTTTCCTTGCTTCAATATCTATTGGCGAGATCTTTATTGCCATAACTGCGCGACTATATCATTTCTTTTTGAGATCAACAATCAAATGCCATGATCTTTCTCAGTTCAGTATACGATCTCGAATTCTTTGTATTCCTTTATCGGCTCGCGCCACTCGGTATGTACGCCAGATACATGTGCACCAAAAGGACCTTTGCGCAAAAGCTCAATGAATTTTTCAAGTCTGTCCGGATAACCTTGTGCAACGACCTCGACGGTAAAGTCTGGGAGATTCCTTATATATCCAACAAGCGCTAGATGTCTTGCGTGCTTTGTAGCAAACAAACGATACGTGACTCCATGTACCTTCCCCCGAACGCGGCAATAAATCTCTTCTTTTTCCATTCTGTGCGCGGTGCAGGATTCGAACCTGCGGCCCTCTCGGTGTAAACGAGATGCTCTACCACTGAGCTAACCGCGCTTACTTGTCATATTTACATATTTAAACATCGCATGCTTCGCATGCGCTAGTCCCCTCGGTAGGAATCGAACCTACATATCCGGCTTAGAAGTCCGGAGTTCTATCCATTGAACTACGAGGGGCCGAATCGGACTTTCCAATCCTATCCATCAATAAACCCTCGGTCAAACGCAACCGTGAGCTCAACGGGATGGATCGGAAATAGCGGGACGATTTGCCTTTATGGTTTCAAATCGACTCTCACGCTCTTGCATGCTCTCGATGACTCCCTGAAGTTTTGCTCTATCCAGAATCGTCGTCGAATCCGCGACTGGAATTTCGCCATCTACATTTCTTTGTTCTCCATCCATCGCAAGAATGCCGAAAATTCCATAGCCAATCGAGATTAACAAAATAATGAAAGCCAAAAATAGAAGGAACCGCCAATATATATCAGCAATAATTCGCTTATTCTCCGGCCTATGGCGATACATATATATCTCCCGTAAATTAGAACCGTAATATTGTTTCATATCAGATGCTATGAGCAGTTAACACTCTTATTCTTGCGGATAATCGCCATCGGGTCTCCTCTTTTTTGCCCGAGCCTGAAACGAGGAAACGCTCTAATTCTAAATTCTGGATACTAGATATTAGAGGTAAATTCTCGAAAAGCGACGCGGTCTCTATGAGTGCGGCAAATGTACCTTCGGTCTCGACAAGGAAATCCACGTCATTAAGCGCCGATTTTTTTGCTTGTTTTTGCGCTCCAGTTGCGGGCAGAACGCTAACGATGTTGATTTCAACGCCAGAATCTTTTCCGACAGCTTCGATAATATTAGCTATGCTCAGAAAATCATTATTCGTAAGGTTATCGAGGGCGGTTCGTTCATTTTTTGTCGAACGGGCGAGCGCCTGTATCCGAAGTGAAGCATTGTCTTCAGCCGCCGCAGACTGAGCATCACTAAGATTTGAAACGCCGGAGCTATGTTGGGCACGAATGGAGAACAAAAAGAAGACAGCACCGATCCATGCGAGAATGGCTAAGGTAGCCGCCATCCATGCTACAAATGCTCCTTTAAAATAAGTCATATGCTAAAACAATCCTTTCAAGGTAATTGTAAATTCTCCGCCTTTTGCTTCGATCAAAGATCCTACAGGAATAGATACGGCCGTAAATCTTTCATCTTTAGAGAGCTCTTCTCTGTATTGATTTAATTCTTCACGCCCTGTGGCATCGCCAGCGATTATCATCGTGCCGTCACGCCCCGCAGTGAAGCTGATTCGATTGACATAAATCCCCTGTGGACGGCGCGAAAGTGCGGCGCTAATGAGATCACTCGGAGAGCTCGATGCAGAAATCGCCGGCGTGGCGCGAAGGAGTATATCGCGGGAACGAGAAAGCTCGTTTTTCTCGGCAACAGGATCAGATTCGCCATTGACAGAAAGTGTGCTTTCAGATTTTTTTAATATATTCTGTTCGATGCGAGGAATAATATAGGAAGGCAAAAGAGCGAGAACGACGAACAGTGCGGAAAGCAAAAACATAAGTGCACCGACGAAAAGCAGTCGATTAGTGAATCTTTTCCATATCAACTGATTTGTCTCTTTTGGCAGAAGATTAGACATATTTATAGAAGTAGAAAGAATTTAGAAATTTCTCAGAGAGAGACCGACGGCCGTTGCGTATTGAAGCGAAGCCCTACGATCTATAGGGGGAACATAATCATTAAATGTACAAACGTTTTGCCAAACATTCGGACGCATTGCAGGAGCTTGAACTCTTTCAGCTATATAGTCAGCAATTCCTTTAAGGTTTGATCCTCCGCCAAGAAGAAACACGCGACCCACCGGGCTCATTCGCACCCCCTTGTCGTTTCTGCGCGTATCCCAGTAGTGATACAGTTTTGCAACTTCGTCAGCGAGAGCAGATGCAGTTCCGACGACTGCTTCAACTCCCGGATTCTTGCGCCCACCCTCTGCAAGCAATCCTTCCTCATTCTTAAATAATTCAGCATCCGAGGGGCTAAGTGAAAGTTTCTCGATTATCGTACGGGTCATAGATTCCACGCCGACCTTTACGGTCGATGTAAAAATCGGAATTCCACGCTTGAGAACCGCAAATCCCGTCCTGTCTCTGCCAAAATCTACGGTAAGCGTAAGGGGTTCGTCCGCGCTACGGCTCGATACCGCGCGGGCAATTGAACGAGCCTCGATTTCAAGAGACTGCAGTTCGAAACCAGCCTCTGAAAATACCGCAACATAAGCTTCGGCCAATTCGCGCGGAAAAACAGAAACTCCGATTTCCATTCCGACACCATCATCGTGTTCCGCGATGATGTCATAGTCATAGACTGCCATATCGGCCGCGACTGGGACTCGATCTTCCGACTCGAATTCGATCATGCTAATGATTTGTGCACGATCCGATTTCTCCGGTACATGCATGCTGAAAACGTATGCCGACTCCTCCGGTAGCGCTGCATGGACATAGCTGATTCCGCCAAGTTTTGATTTCACTGCCGTGAGACTTTCAGAGAGCGCAGCCTCATCTTGAATGAGGCCATCCACTACGACGCCCGGAGCAAGAGGTTCTGAGCCGTAAGTAAGTACTCGTCGGTAGGCCCCGCGCTCTTCTAGCACAACCCATTTAATCGACGCATCAGAAATATCTATGCCAGAGCAAAGCGGATCCAAGAGCCGCGGTGTTGGGAACCAACTCGAAAGATGCCGTGAAAATGAATCTAAACTTCCGGCGGCTCTTTTGGAGAATCGCATACTAAAATTATATCATTCAGAAGCTTGAACCGCCGGAAAAAACCGCCCATCAGAGACGCTTCATATCCAAATATCTCTGAAGAATAAAAGCGGCTGCCATCGAATCATCATGCTTATTTTTCTGAGCATCAGCCGAAACTGCCATCGAACTCCAAGCTTCAAAAACGCTTTGAACGGGGATTTTTAGGATTTCTTTAATTTTTCTGGCAAAATTCTCTGCTTCAGGAGTAATGGGATTGGCCGCTCCTCGTTCCGTTCGCGTATCGCCTAGAATTATCGTCTCGATCTGCTTTTCAGCGGCGATCGCTCCAATTTTGGCGATAAGTGTCTCGTCATTCCCTATCACTGAATGAGGGAATGCGATAATTCCTTTTTCATCAGAGATCGCGATGCCGACCCTTTTTGCTCCATAATCAATCCCCATGTACCGCATGAGAAGAGCGTATAGCGTCAAGCGTATAGCGTCTAGTGGATGGGGAGAGAATTTCCATTTATGCGCGATGTTTTATAGACATCGGGCTTGAACGGCCTAAGACGGACTATTCGTGTTGAAAGTCCAGCTTCTTTCAAATCGCGCTCCAGATCTTCCACATACTCTCCGGATTGATCATATCCGAGCGCGATAATATCTGGTCTCTGCGCAACAATATGATTAATATGGCCAACTTCGTCTCCAAGAAGTGCTTCGTCCACTAGTTCATGTGCAGCTATCATTGCCAGTCTCTCCGCCTCTCTATGCCGCGGCGTCATTTTTTTTACTCGATGCACCGCTGAATCACGCCCTACCGAAACTATAAGGTGCGGCTCTGGCGCAAGCGAACGCGCCTGCTTGAAAAAATCTACATGGCCCTCGTGGATCATGTCGAATGTTCCAAAAATCATTATCTTCGTCATAAAAGTCTACGTCTCAAGCATTCGGCGCACATCCCTTATATCATTTTCTATTGCCGCGCGGAGTGCTTCATCGTTTTCGAATTTTTTGCTTTCTCTGATTTTTTTTATAGGAATTACCACAAGGGTCTCGCCAGTTAAATCTCCTGAAAAGTCCAGAAGATGTGCCTCAAGCAGATTCCTCTCTATATCGGCATATATCGCTGCTAAATAATCCTGGCCTTCACGCGTAACTTTCCCCGCGTAAATACCCGATGGGAAATCGTCCGTCAGCGGAATATTAGCGGTAGGAAAACCGAGCTGGGTCGCTCGTCCTTCTCCCTTTACTGCAACACCTGTAAATTTTTGCATTGGAACACTATGCAAAGGCATTTTTCCCTGCAAATACGGCTTTTTCTCCGAGAAATTCCTCAATACGCATAAGTTCATTATATTTTGCTGTCCGATCAGTTCTCGAGACCGAGCCAGTCTTTATTTGTCCTGTAGCCAGGCCGACTGCGACATGCGCGATCGCTGTATCTTCCGTCTCACCCGAGCGATGAGAAATAACTGCTTTCCAGCCAGCCTTATGCGCGATATCAACGGCGTCTATAGTTTCCGAAAGTGTGCCGATTTGATTCAGCTTTATCAAAATTGCATTTGCAGATTTCTCTTTGATGCCGCGTTCGAGAAACTTCACGTTAGTCACAAAAATGTCATCCCCGACAATCTGAATATTTTGTCCTACATTACTCGTCAGATTCTTCCATCCATCCCAATCATTTTCCGCAAGCCCATCTTCTATCGAACGAATCGGATATTTTTTTGAAAGTTCCGCATACCATTTCACCATTTCGGAAGAGGACAATCTTTTTCCTTCGCGAGCAAGCACATATTGGCCATCCGAGAAGAACTCTGTGGCCGCCGCATCAAGAGCGATGACAATGTCCTTCCCGAGCTGATATCCCGTTTTTGCAACCGCTTCAGCAATTAGAGCAAGGGCTTCTTCATTGCCATTTATTACATGAGGAGCAAATCCACCCTCGTCCCCCACAGTCGTCCCGTATCCCTTTGACTCAATAACCTTCTTTAGTGCGTGAAATATTTCGCTTACTACTCGTATCCCCTCCCTGAACGACGGCGCGCCTATCGGAGCTATCATAAATTCCTGTATATCTGTCGAGCCGGCCGCGTGCTTTCCTCCATTGATGATGTTGCACTGCGGGAGAGGTAGGAGAGGGCTTCGCGGAGAATCAGATAATCCTTTTATATATTCAAAAAGCTTTACTCCGCGAGATGCAGCAACAGCTTTGGCAACGGCAAGTGACGCCCCAAGTATGGCATTAGCCCCGAGGCGCGCTTTGTTTTCCGTGCCGTCGAGCGCGATCAACACGTCGTCAATTTTTTTCTGGTCCGACGCGTCTTTCCCGACTAGCGTCTTCGCAATTTCTCCATTTACATTTGCGACAGCTTTCAAAACACCTTTGCCGCCATATCGCTTTTCGCCATCGCGCAATTCCACTGCCTCATTAGTTCCCGTTGAGGCGCCTGACGGAACAGCAGCGCGGCCAAGAGTGCCGTCATCCAAAATTACATCAACCTCTACCGTTGGATTCCCTCTTGAATCTAGTATTTCTCTGCCGTGGACAGATTTTATTGAAAGCATGGGCAGATTATACCTGTCACACGCTAATCGGTATAGGAATTATTGCGAAATCTTGAGAATTATCTCCGCTAGTTTTGCCCTGCCTTTTATCGCTCGAGGCGTGTGCACAAGTTATACCGTAAGCATTCGGAACATTGGAAAATTAAGACGCGCGCTTAGAACTTTCAGCGTAGATCGAAAGAAGAGAGAAGAAAAGACTTAGAGATAGGGGCCCTAGAAAGATGCCGGACGCCCCGAAAAATATCAAACCGCCAAGCACCGACAAGAGGACGAGGAGTGGATGCAGCTGCATCCCGCGCCCAATGAGCCGCGGGCCCAGAAGATTATCTATGAGGCCGACTGCCAAAGCCCCCCATATTAAAAGAGCTATAGCCGAAAATATATCTCCGGTAAAAAATAGAAATGCTATTACGGGAGCAAATACAAGAGCCGTACCAACGCCTGGGATAAGTGCGGCAACGGCAGTCACTGCGCCCCAGAGAATTGCATGCGGCACTCCGAAGATCGTAAAGCCGAGCATTGCGAGCGCTCCTTGAATGAGCGCGATCATGAGGTTGCCCTTGATAACAGAATTTACCGCCCTTTCGAGACGGTCGAATATCGCCTCATCCTCATTATCTGAAAGCGGAGAAAGCTCGATGAGCGCACCTCGGACTCGAGGCCCCTCACGTAATAGATAGTATAGGGCAACGAAAAAGATAAATAACGAGAGCAGGAATGAAGAAATGCTGCCGAAAACGGAACCTGCTCGGCCGACGATCCAATTCAGGGCAGTTTTTGCGCTAGCATCGATATCCACCGAAACATCTTGGAGGCCCGGTGCAAGGTTGTTGAGGATCCCGTCTGCTCGATCAAACAATCTTGCGGCCGCACTTTCCCCATCAAGCTTTTCAAGCGATAGATACAAATCACGTGCTTCCTGTCCTATCAAAATGCTGACCAGCGAAAGAGGGATAAGGATAACGATAGTGCTTATTAAAATAGTGGCGGACGCCGCAACCCCGGGCCATCGAAAATATTTTGAGACATTTTTATAAAGACCTTGAAGAACTACGGCAAACACTGCGGCTAACGCGAGCGGTTTCAAAAATGGAGCGAATATAAAGCCAGTAAGTACAAGAGCGCCAAGTAGGAAAAGTATAAGGAAATATGGGCGAAGTCGTTCACTCTGCATAGGGGAAGTATATACTTACAGCTTCATCGCCGCACTATCTACAGTATCGAGCATTTATCTGCGGCTTCTCCAGAGCTATTTGCAGTATTCGCTGTTCTTTCCCTCTTTCCAATCACCGCCGGGAAAACTCCTTACGATTATTTCTTCTTCGGGCGGAAGAAAATCAAACCAGCAGACGCCGTAATACGTGTTCCATGGAGCGTATCCGTACAACGATTGGAATTGCGGATCTTTTGAGGCGTCATTCTTGTTCCGGTAATCGGCAATGCCCCAATCGAATCCTGGCCGCTCCGGATTGGCTTTTTCCTGCAAGCCCGTGACAATGACCTGGCCTTTCTTTACGAAATACGGAGGAATGATTTGATCTGTTCGCGAGTCCCCATATGGCTTCAGTGGCACTTTATCGATAATTGCCTGAATATCCGGTGGTAAGGCGCCGAAGTGACCGCCGCCAAATTGGATACCGCAGGGATGTGTAAAAGTAAGCGCGTAGTGAAGACCGAATTCATCCGTAAATTTCGCAACAGACGTTAGATACCCGTCCATCGGAGCTAGAAGTTCAACATTTTTATTTCCCGCTTTGAGTGTGAATCCA
>Ga0209542_10015022_pt1 | contig 13081 bp, 17 predicted proteins | sample RifCSPhighO2_01_FD_184028 | JGI IMG/M metagenome (GOLD analysis project Ga0209542, IMG submission 184028) | Soil microbial communities from Rifle, Colorado - Rifle CSP2_plank highO2_0.1 (SPAdes) (version 2) | ecosystem: Environmental > Terrestrial > Deep subsurface > Rock core/Sediment ... | reverse complement strand
CCGGCCGTACCAGCCGTACCATTGGTATTTCCATTACCTCCCGCAACGCCATTCCTAGCTATTGTTCCGTTAATTGTGGCTGTCCCTTTTACAAATATCCGATATCCTCCCGGATTAAGAGTAAAACCAGAATCTACAGTCAAATTATTATAGTATTTATCAGCAGTTAAAGTAGTGTTAGAAGAAATAACAACATCGCCATCAGAACCATCACCGAATGAAAAATATCCTTGATTGCCTATCGTATATTGTAAATTCGCGTCTCCCACCTGAATATTTTTGAATGTACTTAGTTCACTGCTGCCTATTCTCGTTCCCGGTCTTTTCGCAAAAATATAATTAAGCTCTTCTAAAGAATCGTTGAGTCCGATTATATCTTTTTTAATTTTTAACAATTCATCTTCAATAGGCATTTTTTTAATAGATGTCCTTTTCTATGATTTCGCTCTTAGTTCTAAGACCGGTAATTGCTACATTGCCGTAGCTTTCGATACGGTATTGAATTTCTTTATATTCAGGAAGATTGGCATCTCTCTCTAAAGTATGAGTTCCCGATTGTGAACCGGAAGTATCAACCGCCGTCCCATCTGTTCCGGAAGTGGCACTAAATTGAAAAGTATTAGCAGCTAGACCCGTGGATTTGACATAATAAACCGTACCCGCCGTCACACCTGTCGGCAAAGCTCCGGTGGTACGGAATTTAATTGCTTGTCCGGCTACTAGATCGTGATTGGTCAAAGTTACCACTGCTGGACTGGCAATAGTCATCGTTACAGTATCGCTTCCAATTTCTATATTAACCGCCGAATGACTAAGTGAATCATCCGTGCCATAAGTAAAAATTCTAGTAAAAGCGGTTTCAGCATCTTTCTTATAAAATAATCTGACCACCCCTGCGGCTGGTAATGCTTCAAATGATAAAGTTGTACCAAGTATTTTTTTAGTTACCGAGCTATCACCGCCATTAAAAATCTGTGTGTCATATACGCTGGTAATGGTAAAATTCGTCGCATCATCGGTCTTGGTAACCTTTCCCGCGCTTTCAGCAGAGTGGGATATGAACCAATAATTTCCAGCATTGCCGAAACTATTGATAAGATAGTTAGAAGTGTCCACTGCTTCCTCTATGTATTCAATCGTCAGGGCGAAATCTGAATTTACATTCTTTCTACCAAAACACCAGATACCTAAATGATAAGTTGATTCTGTTGATGTACTAAGACCAAAAGGAACGGAAGCCACCCAGTACATCCTATTATCTTTAATCACTACGTTTCTTGGAAATCTTGTTACTGTGCTAGGAAAAGCCGTAGCGTCGGCAGTAACAATCTGATTAGCGACCACTTCTTTCATTACTTTCGCCTGGCCGCCTCCCCACATTCTGACCACCATCGCCCCTTTGGTAAGGCCAATATTATTAGAGAGGTATTTATCGGAAACACCAACTACGCTACCTTCTATATTTCCTAAAACCTTTAAAGCTCCTTCGCCCCAATCAATCACATCCGAAACTGTGGTGGTGGTAACCATATCCCAAATAAAAACTTGGGAGCGACCCGACGGGATAGTTAAATTAGAAGTTCCGTAAGCACATCCGATAGCAATATAAGAACCCCAACGGCAGGCGGAGGTAATGCGCATATCGCTTGGGATGGCAGAGCAAACATTATCCGTAACCGCTCCGGCTGGACTGACGCGCACAACTTTATTGTTGTAAAAAAGATAAAGATTATTGTCCGCGCCCACTACTCCTTGAGCTACGCTCGTAATCGTTCCCACTGTCCCTACGGAGTTCGTAAAAGTGCTTCCAATCGTCCATTTAGATACATCCGTAGTACCGGAAAACATCCACCACGCGCTTTGCCATTCGATAAAACAACCCCGGATTAAAGCGCCCGTGCCTTGGGCCGTGGCCTCTATCGTCCAGTTTCCGGTTGTCGGGTCGGCTTTGGAAAAAACTTTAGGCACCGCGGAACCGGCCGCACGCCCTAATCCGTATAATTTCCCGTCTAACCCTAGCTGATAATCTTGGACTCGATATTGCTCTAAGTCAGTTGAAGAAACACTGGTACTGGTATCAGCTTCCGTGCTTCTAAAAGGAGTAAGTCGGAAAGGATTGCTAAAAATATCAAAATGTTTAATCAGAGAACCCTTATTAGGGGTAGCTTCTCTCGGATCATTGCTGATTCCACCGTCGAATCGTGAGATACGATTTTCTAGTATTTTACCCATTTATTTATTACTATTAATTCCCACTATCATTCTCCTCTGTCCTTCGTCTTGTCTCCGTTGTGAGTAAAAATCTAGCATCTCTTTTTCTTGTCTATTTATTTCGCTCATTACACCAGCTACTCGATCTTTTTTATAGGAGATGCAATAAGGCAAAGATGCCTTGTAACAAAGCAAAGGATGATATATGGAAGGAATACCCGGTACTTTTGTTGTATCTGAAACAGTAAAAAGTGAGGCGCTACGCTGATAAAACACCTTTAATCCGCTAGTCAAGGTTACCGTCACTCCATTATCTGGCGCTGGATAAAGAACTAAGAAATCCTCTCTTAACTCATAGTATTGTGGACGGCCATCGGTTTTGAAATGCTCGGCTGGGTCAATATCCTCATTTAATAAATCTTTCCATAGACTAATCGGCTTTAGAACGTGCCAAATACCTGAATTATCTTTGATTGAAGCACCGAGGAAATTAAGCAAAGGAGTAGTGGTACTTACGCCCGTGCCTCCTGAAATTTGACTACCCAATAGTTGATATTGTTCCTGACTATTTACAAGAGTGACTAGTCCGGTTGGTAAGGCCGTAAGATTACTGTCGCCGAAATGCCATTTATCTCCGGCCGTAACAACAATCAGTTTTCCCACAACATCTTCTAAGGCGGAATTAAAGCGGCGAGTCTTATCTTTAATAGTGTAACTATTGTTATCACTATCGCAGATAGAATTTATCTCGCTTACACAATCTTGATTATTACTTTCGCTATTGAATTGCATTTTTATTTTTTTATTCCTGTCCCCCTCAAGTAGGGACAGTGTAAACAAACAAAACTATCTGCAATTAAAATTCCGTAATTGCTATCGTATTTGAAGCTGTGCCTGCGGTCTTCACATACCACACGCCACAACCGTATATTCCGCTATCGTATGTTTCAGTCGTAGAGGCCGCTTGGATATGTCCAAAGGATTCCGCGAGGGTTGAAGTAGATGACTCGGAAAATCCGATATACGCCGGATCAATAGTCGTAATTACCCTAGAGTGACAGTTTCTTTCTGGCGAAGAAGTGGCCGTAATTTGAACAAATACTTTGCCAACCTCATAGACAGAAGATGTTGCGTAAGCGTCCGGAGCGGGTAAACCTGATTGTGCCTGACCCAATGGTACTTCTGGGCGGTTCAGAAGTGCCACTAGAATCACAACTGCGAGAATTAACACCAGACCGCCGAGTATTGTAGTTAATTTATTCATTGTGATTTTTATAAGACCATCCAGATCGCTTCTGCTGTACCCGTTAGATCATGCGGCTGTCCTGACTCGGCAACGCTATCGTTATTAGAACTTGTACGAGTGAAGACGATATTTTGAGCCGTAGTAGAAGCACGAGCGCCGACTGGGGTAAACATTCTAGACACAAGTTCCCCTGCATCCACATCAAAGAAATCAAGTGAATGGTCCCCCCAAACAGATGTACTTGACCCATTTTCCCAGGAGATTAACTTACCTTGACTAACAGTGGTTGAACCAACTTCTAATGAAGCAGAAGTAGTACCAAATCGGAAGTCTTGTTTATGGACTGTAAGGAAACTGTCAGCATCGGCCGTGGTGGTGGCACTCGTGTAATTGATGCCCCACGAAATTAAAGAGCTGGTAGCCAATGGTGATTCAAGAGCACATGGTGTGCGTGTAGCGACGGCAAAAGTTTCGCAACGTCCCGTCCAAAGTTGAACGCCTCCAATACTGACAAATTTAGAACTGATGATGTTATTAGCACCAGCACCTAAATTAAAGACGGAATCGCCTTTTTCACCTTTCAGGCCACGCAATCCTTGAGGGCCAACTGGGCCTTGCGAACCGGCTGGGCCACGATCCCCGGTTAAACCCTGTTGACCTTGAGGGCCACGCTCCGGGACGGCAGAGATTTTCGACACCACTACGCCGGCAAGAACCACTAATCCGACCACTAGCCCGACGAGTGTTACTTTTTGTAATTTATTCATTTTATTCTGGTAAGAGTTCTAAACGCTTAAGCAAAACATCTTTTTTCCTTTCCCATTTTTCAGGGTTCTGTTCTGCGTAAGTATCTAAAAGAGCTTTATATTCGGCCTTTGTTTTTACGCCGGAAACTCCGGCTTGGTTCGCATTGATCTGCGATTTAACTTCTTTTTTTTGTCTGCTCATTTTAAGTTTATTTTATGTTTTTGCTTTTTTCCCTTTCTCTTTCGGGCTGGACAGGCGACGGGGTAATGGTAGGCCGTCGCCTACTCAACCCAAAAGAGAGGGTTGAGCGCGACCTTTTACGCTAAGGTAATTTCTACTATTAAGCTCGCCTTTTGAGTCCAAAGTTTGAACCCACAGTAGCCATACACGACGATTTCTTTTCCGGTTTTAAGGGTTACGTCTTTTTCCTCAATACGGATTCCGCGCGGAGATGCATAGGTCGCCACGCCTTTCACTCCAAAGACCCTTTTGCCGTCATTGGTGAAAGTAATAGTGCCGACAGTCGCATCGCGGAAAGTTCCAGTACGAACGACGTGAACATCTACTCCCATAATAGAAGTTACCTTGCCATTATTTAGAGCCGCATCAGCAAAGCTAAAACCGCTCGTAGATGCGTATTGGAGGATTCCCGGTAAGTCGGTATTCTCAACTACCAAGAAGAATCCTTTATAACTGTCTGAAAATCCGGCAACTTTGCCAAGACAATTAGTGATGATTACTCCTACATTGGCTGCAGTCACGAAACCGCCCGCAGGGGTGGTATAAGTACCTGTTCCATCCTCGCAAAGATTATTAACGACGAAATCATCAATAGCATAAGCGACAGCATAAGCTAATTCGTCCGTTCGGGTAGCGAACAAGTCAAAGTTATTAAGCAAAGATTCAAAATCAAAGACGTGCTCGGCGAAGATAAATTCATCCGCAACAGTCAGCGTATCATCAGTTTGAGTCCAAGCGGTAACGGTATAAGTACCAGCAATCGCCTGAACAGTAGCTGTCGGCTGATTGCTATACGGGTTCTGAATTCGGTAGTTGTCAGAACGATCAACTTCGCAGATTTTTTCCGCGACGAGGGCTTTGCGGAGTACCGACTGCATTGTTGCAGAACGATACTTGTCGCGCCAACCTCTAGTACTGGTTGTATTTTTCATTTTATGGAATTACAGCTCTTTTTATAATTCCATTACCAATAACAGCTAGAACTGAAAACTATTATTCCTTTTTAAGATGACCCGTTTATCTTTGACTGAATACGCGCGTCAACGAGTTTATCAACATCTTTCTCGTCTACGGCCTCGCCCCTACGGGCTTTTTCAAGCAAAGTATCACCAGTCACTTTGGAGACGTGGCCAGTTTGCCTTTTAGTGTTCGCCACTTCGGCGCTTCGGCGTTCTTCTCCTCTTTCCGTTGAGAGTGTTTGCCAAGTTTTATGTTTTAAGGCATCCGAGATACTGATTTTCTTGAATTGAGCGAACTCAACCAATTCATCAACATCGTCCTCGTGAACATTAGCTCGCGCTATAGCAATCGCATCTTTGCTGGAAAGACCATCTGCTTTTGGTTCGGGTTTATTATCACCTTCACCTTTTTCGCCCTTAGCTTTCTTCTCGGCTTTCTCGGCTCGGATTTTGTAATTTTCGGCCAGCTCTCTATCTTTTTTAGATTGAGCTTCCCTATCTTCTGCCGTTTTGACCTCGTTTTCAGCTATGGAAGTTTTGAGAGCTTCCACCTCTTCAGAGCTTAAGGCGCTCCGTTCCTCATCGGTTAAGGCCCCGAATTCAGCCCAAGTTTTTATATCCATCTACTAGAGTGTGTTTAAGGTGAAACACCACACCATTTATTTTAATTATACACTATTTTAGCTTCGAGGTAAATATAGTGTTTTTTATACAAACTACTTACTGCTATTTTTTGTATTTCTTGCGACCTTTTCGTCCGTCGTTTCTTCTCTAGTCGCCAGAATCTTTAACTGCGTAATCATAGAATCGATGTGAGCCAAAATCATATTTCTAGCACCTAATTCTACATGAGCTTTTTCGGGGTTTTTGTTCTCGTTAAACTCTAGCGATTTTAACTGGATAACTTCCTTTGGCTTGACCACTTCTCCCTCTAACATTCTTAACTGGACATCAAGATACTGACCCAAAATATCTTTCATACTCATCTCTATCCAAACTAAATTCGTGGGCCTGTCAGCGGTAGATATTCCAATCCAAATATCGGCAAACTGGAACAAAGGAGCGTTCGGATCAATCGTAGGAAGAAATGTTTTACGCAATAATTTTAATCCTGTTTTATTATCTCGGAATGAGCAGATAGCGTCCTGCTCCGCTTCGTTTAATTCTCCTTGAAACAAGAATTTACGAATAGCCATTAACAATTCTTCGCTAAAAACACTTTTAATATCTACCAGCTCTTCATCAGAATATCTCATCTGGCGTTGCGCTTCTTTTTTATCCATTACTTTTTGTTTTTATTGTGCTGTTATTACTGGCGCGGCTCGACCATTACGCTGTGCTTGCGGCACGCCTCCGGCCATTTCGTTCGGTATAACATTTTGAGATTGTATCTCGCCGGCAACAGCCGTAAGTTCCGCCGGATTAACTACTCCGGTTAAATTGATTACTTTGGTAAGCAACAACTTTGTAAAAGGGTTATTGATTGTTTCCGGATTGATTGACTGAATAAGTGCCGATAGAGTTTGGAGCGCGGCTTGTTTGTCGGCTGGCTCATTCGTAACCGCTATATCAAATTCCCATTCAATATCCTTTAAGGCAGTTTTCCAATTAACTTCGCCGGGCGATAGAAAACGCACATTGCCTTGAGAAGCCAAACCTTGCATGATTGATCGTTCTTCCAGTTGAGGATTAAATGGTTCAACTAATTCACCCGACAAAATAGATTCTTTAGCTCGTCCGTTAAATTGACGGATCGCTTCATTTGGCACATACATCGCGTCTATTTTCTTTAAGTCGTAATCATCAAGAATGACTCGGATTTCTTTATCGGTATTCATCTTGGTTTTCAAATACGGAATAATCCAAAGACGGAGCATATCTTCTATGGCAAAACCTTTGTTTTGCGTCATTACTGTAAATAGAGAATTAGATTGGGCCAGTAATGCCTGTGTTGTGCCTAAAGGCGTACCAGATGGAGGCGTAATACCACGAGAAGCGTCGGGCGTGGCAGTAAGTTCTTGAGCTAATATCCGCCATTGATTAGAGAAATTCTGGAGCGAGGATATATCCGCTTTCGTATTATTTACCTGCGTAAGCGGCTTATTATCGGCGTGATTAAGAATATGCCCAGTTTCAACCTGTGTTAAGATATTCCGGCCCACGAAATTTGAATCGGCTGTTTGAAAAATAAGTTTAGATGCTAAATCTAGCGTATCCTTCATATTCTTCATCGTGTGATTCTGCATCCATTGGGCATCAAACAGATATTCAACCGGCCCAATAGATAGCGACCGGCCTTCTTCTTCAATTAAGTGAGTAAGCAAATAAGGGTCTTGTTTTTCATAACCGCAATACAAAGTATAGTCACTATATTTTCCGTCCGAACCTTTTTGATAGGAAACGATATGAACTTGCTGGCGGTATTTTTTATCATCTCCTTCTCTAACTTTCATTTCTTTGGCATCTTTGTAAGTCGCCAGAGATAACTCGCCATGAACTTCGTATAATTCGATAAATTCGCTCTTGTTGTCCTTATTCGTTCCACCTAGATTTTTTCTTGTTTGATTGACTGTTTCAATAAGATTCTCAACGATATCTTGATCATATAATTCGTTATCTCTTAATTGAGCCGGTGTTTTATACAAACGCTCTATTCTTGGCAGAGAATTAAAATCTATCTGATCACAAATAATTCGATTCCAAGGAACAACACTAGGAATTAACTTGCCGCCTTGCTCAACGAACTTGACGACTGCCGATCCGTATTGAGCTAACACTCTGCCCCATTGGTTAAGGAATACGCCAAAGCGCTCACGGCGCATCCAATCTTGTAATAAGGCGTTGGCAAAGAAAGCCGGTATAGTATTGCTCGCTTTATCGGGTGTAACTCTAATGTCCTTACGGTCAATATCAGTAGCCCGATACCAGATATTAACAACCGCCGTAATTATATTAAAAAATGGCTTATCTCTACCTAGAGAATCCTTGTCGCCGGTAATGTGTTTGGAATTCAAATAAGCAATGATCCGTTCAATCGTTTCGTGCATTGACCACGAAACATAATCACCTATATTGGCGCTATCGTTTATGTAATTTGTTTCAGCCCGACGAATTATCTCATGTACGCTTTCAGTCATTTGAAAAGAATAAAACCGCTTGGGAGTAAGCGGCTTGATTCGGAGGCCAGAATAGTTGGGATATTCCAGCCGCCAAATGAAGCGGCCTATCCCCCAACAGGATTATGGATTATTTATATTTTTAATTATAACATATATATTTATTTACTGCTATTCAAATGCTGTAAATTCTCGGCTTGGCGGAAGGATTCATCTTGTTTAATTATAGACTCTCCGGACGGGCCAGCTAACAACATACGGATTGCGTAAGAAAGCGCATCGAGCAAATGATCCTTATGTTTTATCGGTTTCTCGTTATCATTCTTGCCATCCTTTTCCTCATCATAAGAATAACTCTCTAATTCCGCAATTAAATTTACGCACCTTTTATGTATTCTTAATTTTCCTGTTTTAAATAATTCCTGAATCTTACTAACACCGGCCTCTACGCTACCTTTGCCTTTCGCCACTTCGCGGACATTTACCCTGCGTCTATTTAATTCTTCAATAGCCGATGGATTCTCCGGATCGGGATAAACAGCCTCAAAACCACAACCAGCTACATAATCGGCTATCTGCGTATCAGTCCTTTCGGTTTTATACCATTCGTCGGTTACAAAGAATCTATCACCATCTGTCCTGACTTCAGCTACCGCCGCCGGATTACGGAAGCCAAAATCTACACCGGCATATCTTTTAAAGGATTTTGGAACTAAATCATCGTTTTCATAGAGATGCGAAGCCCGATCAAATTCTTTATAGACCAAGCCAGTAGTCTTGGTAAATTCGGCGAGATACTCTTGGCTGAATCTATCTTCCGGCAAAGTCGCTTTTGCTTTTTCTAATTCATCTTTCGGTAAATAAGGATTATCCCAGCTAGTGAAATGAAAACTCTGAAATTCATTATCGGTTAATTCTAAATTACATAAATCAAAAAAATGATTAAAGCCAGAAGGAGTTGAAATAAATAATGCTTGACCTTGACGATCTGTTAAGGTCGGACGCAAAACTTCTTGCCAATTTATCCAAAAGTTTTTAATATGGGCTATTTCATCAAGAATAATTAAATCAAAGAACTGTCCCCGCAATGTTTCTACGCTATCCCAAGAACGAAGCATTATCTTACTTACGCCGCCATATTTATTAGGAACATCAACCTCTAGGCGAGTTTCATTCGGCTGAACATTTAAACCGACGATGCGTTTCTTTAATCCTTCCCATGCTATATCTCTCGCCGATTGAAAAGTGGGTGCGACATAAACCACTCGTGCGTCTTTTGTATTTACCGCCTTGAAAACTAAAAGCTCAATGGCGAGAATAGTCTTCCCGAAACGGCGGCCTGCTCTAATAACTTTAAAACGCTTATTACTTAGAACTATTGTTCTCTGCGGTTCGGTTAGAAGCATCTTTTAGTGCTGGATCAAAAGAAATGTTTAATGGCTTATTGCCTGAAGTAATATCGGATTGATCTTTATATCCATGTTTAGCTAGAACTAATTTAGCGATATTAGAATTATAAAATCCTGATAAACCATTATTGATTAAACGCCTTGACTGTTCTTGATTTAATGCTTCTAATATGTAGGAAAATTCTTTGTGCCTTCTTGCCCATTCATATAGTGTATCGCGGCTAACTTTTAACCATAAAGCTAAACCTTCCGCAGTCGGTAAATTAACTTCTTTTTCTGATCCTTTATTATCCTTGCATGAGGCAATATATGCTAATGATTTTTTAGGGGTTTCTTTGTTAAATTTTGATGGTCTTCCCGCTGGCATATCCTAATTATACCACTTTTTCCCAATTTAATTTTTGATATAACAAATTCCAAACTTCTTGTCCATTTCGGCCTGGGCGACTTCCACTAATCTATTCATCGCCAAAAAATCATCACTTCCACTCTCCGTGGCTTCCTCTAAAATTTTGAGCATCTTCTTCTCTAAAAACTCCTTTGCTTCAGGAATCTTCTCTATGTATTCCGGAATAATAAATGTAGCTCTATTGTCCATATTTTTTAATATAATGTCTTATTAAACTATGAGCTTTATGTTTTGTTAAATCTAATTTATACATCGGACTAGCTAAATTCTCCGCCGCTTCGTCTAAACAATCTTTGGCCGCTTTCGCTCCCAAATTCTCATTAACCCATCGAACTTGATGCGCGTAAGCAATCACTTCTTCATTCTTCCTAAATTCCCTATTCATAAGATACTGATGAATATAAGCATCCGGACGTTCTCCTTGTCTTTCGCTGTGTGTCTTTTCATGCTCTAAAATATCTGCCGGAATTTCCTCATTTTCTTTCAAATACGGCGCATAAATCGTATCTCCGTAAGTAAATAGCTCATTATCATTTTCTCCTAAAACCAATCGGATATTCTCATAAAAAGGCGGGTATTTGTCTCTAACTATTTTCATAGAACCGGAGCTTGGATATTTCTACTAATCCGGCATCTCATCTTGTAATTTGCCGCTTCCTCTTGGCTATATCTAGCTTCGCAATCGCATCCTAATCCTTTTTTATTCATTTCCTTACAATACGGAATTACCTCGCTTTTCGGAATATAAACAATTTTATCTTTCGGCCAAAACCACCATAATCCCATTATAATAATTCCTACACCAATTATTATTTTCATCATTTTGTTTTTTAATACGGCTTACGCTTTTTCTTCTTTTTAGGCATATTTTTTATTATTAAGAACGGATTAAGCAATTATTCGTCAATTCATCTACGGTCTTCTTCATGCTGACTATCTGTTGTAAATACGAATCAAGGGTGGCTGGATTATCCGTATTCTTCCGTAACTTGTAATTCTCTACTCCGAACCATAAAGACAAACCGAGTAGAATTAAAATTAAATAAGTTTGCGTTTTCATTTATTCAGCAACTGGGCCAGCCAGCTCTTTTTAGATGGCATTACCGGCGGAACTGCCGCCTTTGGCGCTTCAAGCACTTTCAACCTTGCTTCCAGCTTCAGCAAGGTCGCGCCAACGCTCGCTAAGGCCGTTCTCTGCGTCTTTGCCTCTTCAAGCAATACATCCGTTAGCTTACGCAAATTGGACATGTCTAAAGCGTTTTTATCCAATTCGATAGTAATGGCAATTAAGAGCGATTGGAGCTTGCTGGCCTCATCCATCTGCGAAAATCCTTTCGGCAAATTTAACATGGTTTTTATATTTTGTTTTTTTTATTATTTTTAGCCACCTAGCGAAGCGATCCGCTCAAAAAATGAGTACATGCCATCTCGAAAGTCGAGAAACGAAATAGCAGTTTATTTAAAAAGCCGATCACTTCGCCAGATAGCCAAACTCGGAATGACTACTGGCATACTTTTATCAAAAGTTATGAATTTTTCTTATTCGTGCTGTTTTAATTTTACTTTATTTTCGGAAGTAAAGCAATACCGAAATTATCAACAATTTCTCCACCTACCCATCTTCGCCTACATCTGCGTTTGTAGCGTCCGATTCCCGAAAGGTGGGGTTTGCGCCAATTCCGCTATTCCAACGCCGTGCAGGGGTTTCTAGTGCCTTTGGCGCGTCTTCTACGGGACTATCCATCCCAGCAACTGCGCTCATTACCGAGCTAGCGTAGCTTTTGACGAATTGCGCCATTTGCCGTTCTTTTGGAATCTGGCCGTAAATTTCTATAAAGAGTTTTTGCCAGGATTCGGGTGTACGGTTTTTACGGGGCATTATTTTTATCTTACCACACCCAGTTTCCGGCCAGTCGGATAAGGTGTGGATGAGCTATGATCCGCAATCAGGGCAAGGATCAGCTAATTTGATTTCTAGACAATAAGGGCAGAGTTCTGGAGGCATGAGATAAGTATAACATAATCACTTGTTCCCAATCTCGCACTTCCAGCAAATCTCTTTAAAAGGCTCCGATTCTTCGGATCGGAAGAGCTTGTAAAAATCGCGCCACAGGCCTTACACACCAAAATTAGCACCGCGAAAGACTGCCAATTTTTCCAACGATTATTTTGTTTAGAATTAGTCATGGTTTTTTTAGTAGGAAATAATGGCTAGTAGTATACTACGCACTATACTCGTCCTATACTAATACTATCTATACTACCCTTATAGGGGTAGTATAGTTAGTATAGGACGCTAGTATAGGACGACTAGAACATATTTCCTATCATTTTATCAGTATTTTCACCCTTATCTTTTAGATAGTACATTTTAGTATTTGCTGTACCTCCCGGGCCACACGGCATACCTAATTCTTTTTTAGTACGAAAATTGATTTTATCCGCTTTAGCTAATATCTTAAAGGCTTCTTCAACAGCGATCCTACCGGCCCCGGCTGGTTGTAAATCAACAATCTCACCTTTTGTAAGAGGAAGCTCCGATTGTCTTAAAATTCTTTCAATTTCTCCAGCGGCCTTTTGAGCAATATTGACCTCTGAATTTTGTTGGCTACTTTCGTTATAAAAAAAATCAATTTTTGTGTCTTTTTCAATCTTGATTTCAACGATGAAGGGCCTCAATTTTTCCGCTTCTTTGAGCTTATGCTGGGTAATCGTAAGATATTTAGCATTGCCGACTTCAAAAG
>Ga0209542_10015021_pt1 | contig 13081 bp, 8 predicted proteins | sample RifCSPhighO2_01_FD_184028 | JGI IMG/M metagenome (GOLD analysis project Ga0209542, IMG submission 184028) | Soil microbial communities from Rifle, Colorado - Rifle CSP2_plank highO2_0.1 (SPAdes) (version 2) | ecosystem: Environmental > Terrestrial > Deep subsurface > Rock core/Sediment ... | reverse complement strand
AGGGTTTCGACAAGTATTGAAAGAAATTTAAGATTAGCAATGGCGGAACTAAGAAGAGTTTCAGCTTATTTGAATCTTCCATCAGTTGTAGGAGATGAAGCTGCAAGAATTTACAATTATGTTCTTCAAAGAGGATTTGTTAGGGGAAGATCTATGGAAAGTGTAATTGCAGCCTGTATATATGCTGCCTGTAGATCATATAATATTCCAAGAACACTAGATGAAATAGCTCATGCATCTGACATAGAAAGAAAAGAAATAGGAAGAACATACAGATTCATAATAAGAAGAATGACAATAAAAGTCGCTCCAAGCTCACCAAATGATTATATTTCAAGATTTTCAAGTATCCTTCATTTATCTCCAAAAACTCAGAATCATGCTCTAAAAATTTTAAAAAAAGCTTCAGATGAAGAACTTACTAGTGGAAGAGGCCCTGCAGGAATTGCAGCTGCATCTCTTTATGTCGCAGCTTTATTAAATGACGAAAAGAAAACTCAAAGAGAAGTTGCAGATGTTGCAGGAATAACAGAAGTAACAATAAGAAACAGATATAAAGAGCTAATAGAAAAACTCGGCTTAGAAGAAAAAATGAAAATATCTGAACTTGAAAAGAAAAGAAAGTCAAAATAATTATAAACCTAACTATGACATCTGAAATCTAATCTATCCAGCCATATCTTACAGTCATACCTTAAAATCTTTAGATCACTTAAACATTCAAGTGTTCTTTCATCCATAACAATCATTATTGTACTATTTTTATAGTAGTAACAAAATAGAAAGATTTAAATATGCTCTTCTTATGAAAAATTTATGGGAACTGATAATATAACAGACTATGGCAATTATGGAATTCCAAATATAGCTGTTAAAAGACAAGAACATAATAGAAATTCTAAAAGAAAAGGGCAGTATGACATAGATCCTTCTTTAGTTTTAGATAACGGATCACTTAGAACAGTAATTTATTTTTCAAAAGTTAGAATGGATGATATGGAGGATCAAACTCCTAAGAGAAAATGAAAAGGCACATTGAACCGATAAGCAAAGAAAGATTTGCTGAAACTAAAGATTTGTATTATAGGATAGTGTATAAAGGAACAAGAGATGTGGGAAAAGAAGTTTTAATTCTAGAAAAAAATGAAGAAAAAGACCATAAATTTTATGGTGAGAGAATATAATTTCAAAAATGAAAATAAAAACAATTCTTGCAATAATTTTGTTTGTTGTATCCCTAATGTCTATAATTACATCAGTATCTGCTCTAGTTGTAGAAATTAATAGTCAACCAACAGATACTAATTTTACAATAGGCCAGGGAAATTCAACAGGAAATGAAACAAGTTTAATATTAAACTTAATTAGTCCTGTATCAAAAACTTACATAAATAAAGATATACTTATAAAATTTGAAACTAATAAACCTGCATACTGTTCATATATAATAGATAATAACTTACAGGTTAATTTAGGATTAATCAGCTCATTTTCAAAAACTATTAATTTCTTAAATGGAGAACATAATTTAAATGTAAAATGTACATTAGGAGATGAATCTGTTTCAAAACAAATAACTTTCAAAGTGGATAAAAAATCCACATCTACTAATTCATCAAGTCTTGAATCTGATAATTTATACGAAGAACAATTAAGATATCCTGTTTACGATGAATGGATATGTGTAAATAATAAGCTTCAAAGATCAGTTGTTCAGTATAATTTAGAAAATATTGAGTATGGACAGCCATGTGGCTATGTTTTAGAATCTACTGATAAAAATGTGCCTATAAAAGATATTTTTTGGTATTTGGCAATAATTGTTTTAGTAATATTGATACTAATGGCTATTGTTCTAATAGCAATGTTTTTGTTAGGTTCTAGATAATTATTTTAATTATTTATTTGGAAACCTATGGGCAAAAGAAAATACTTCGTCACCTTTAACAACATTATATAATACTGTTTTAGAATCCTCTCCAGTCCAACTAACATTTTTTAACATAACACCATTATCACTAGCTATCTTACCTATAAGTTCGTCTCCTATCCATTCCTTACTATCTGATTGAACATCTGTAATTTCCTTAGCAACCTGCCATAAATCATACAAATCAGAGTTTGTATTAGAAATATAATCTCTAAACTTTAACTCTCCTTCTTTACTTTTAACAAAAGTATCAAGTCTCACTTTTAAATCAACATTTCCATCACCAATGTGGGCTTCTGCATTATATTTTTCAGTATCAAAATCAACTAAACATCCTGACATTGGAATTGGTTTTTCTTCTTCATCACACTCATGAAAACCTGGAATATTATACATAATTGCATATCCAAAAGCCTTTCCAATTGCTTCTTCTAAATCTCTTTTTGAAGGAATATATCTGCCATTTTTATCTAAATAAATTGGGATGTTCCTTTCATTATCAAAGGGTTTTCCAAGGATTTCATTTTTAGGTGAAAAATAAATACTGGGCTCTGGAACAAAATAATATCCCCCACTTAAACCAACATTTTTAATAGATTCTTCCAAAGAAACATTAACATAATTATTAATATCTGATTTAGCATCAACAACACTACCATTATAAGATTTTTGAAATTCAGGCTGAGAAAAAACTCGATTACTTGCAAATGTATAACTGCTTCCTACTCCTAATCCTACACCTGTTGCTAAAACCAAAGCTGCTAAACTTCTTCCAAATCCGTTTAGTGTCATTTTAGTAGAATTCCATCATAATTAGAACTTATAAAGATTGTTATTAGTTATTTAATCTAAGATTTAAGGCAGATATTCATGAGGATTTACTGCATGTCCATTTTTCCTGACTTCATAATGTAAATGAATGCCTGTTTTGCCTCTAACATTACCAGTATTACCAACTTCCCCAACCTTTACTCCCCTTTTAATAATGCCACCTTTCTCGACAGAAATTTTTGACATATGTGCATACAAATGCTCAATCCCATTACTATCCCTTATAACAACAACCTTCCCATAACCATTATAATGATCTTTTTCATTTCCAAATCCAGCAAAAACAACAACCCCTCCCTCGCTATTTGAACCTATATCAGTTCCTTTATCAACTGAAATATCTATTCCAGAATGCAATTTATTAGTTTTTGTAGTTGGATCATATCTCATCCCAAACTCCGAAGTGACTTTATAACGAATATCTTTAGGAAATAAAACACCCACCCCATTCCCAGTTTCTATTGGTTTTCTTTGATTATTTATATCTTGTGTAGTACTTCTAGTTCCAGTATCTGGAACACCATCAGTTAAAGATTTACCAGGATTATTAATTCCTCCAGGAGCATTTTGTGAAGCACCAATAGGATTTACTACATTAGTATATTCTCCATTAAATGTTCCTCGTTTAGAATTTATCTTGAGTTCTTGAGTTCCTTCAATAGTTACAGTTTTTCCCGGAACATAGGATAACTCACCATTAACATCTTGAATAGAATAAAATTTAATAGAAGTTGAAATATCAATTGGCGAATTAAAGATTGAATAAAATGGGCCCTCAAAAAAATCTTTACCTTTGTAAGTATAAATTTTCTTCCCAACATAAAACTTAGATTCTCCGCCAGATTCAACCCAGGTATCAATTTTAACATCATCCCCAATTGAAAAATAAGTTCCTGCTTTTTTTAAGTTTATTTCAATATTTCCTTTATTACCTGGAGCAAACTGTATATTCATGTTCCCATGAGCAGTATAATAATCTTTTATTATCTTACCCTCTTTATCAAGAATATTATGAAAATTACTTTTCCCATATTCTATTTGTGAAGTTAATCTAATAGGCTGTAGTAAAGCTCTTACACTTATCTGATCATTAAATACTACAGTTTGCAAAGGAGGAATATAACCTTCTGGAATAACATCTGAATAAACTAAAGTTCCTTTTACTTTAGTACCATCTGGAAGAATAAAACTTCCAGCACTTCCATCACTTTTAACTTTTGAACTTAATTCAACATTTCCAAATTTGCCCTCTTCAAATGAAGGAATTTCACTTAGAGTTGAACCATCAGGAACAGTTAAAGTTAATTTACCAGGTTCAAGAATCCCTGCTTTAAAATTAACTAAAGAATTTGCAGGAGCATTTATTTTAATTCCATTAAAATTAAAATCTCCACCATTATTATTTGTAAAAAAATTAGCTTCTGTAATACTTCCTTTATTATTCATTTTAATAAAAGAACCTTTAGAAGAATCTCCAGCAATATTTTCAAAAACATTTTCTCCAATTGTTAATTTTCCGTCATCTTTATTAAAAAATAAAGTTGTAATTCCATATTGTTTATCTTTATTAACCAATAAATTAGTAGCTGATACTTTTTTCCCATCTTCTAAGTCATTGAAGAAATTGTTGATATTTGTATCTTTTCCATTTTTTAATTCTAATTCTCCTTCAATAACATTTCCATTAGCATCAAGTTTTAAATCACTATTAATATTAGCATCTCCAGAGTTAATCAAAGGTTGAATTTGATTATATGCAGAAATTATTTTTCCAAGCTGAGGACTTTTCTCAGCAACTTTGCCCAAAACTACAGATGTTACTTGGCCCTGAATAATACTCCCAATACAACCAATACCTGCACTTGATACACATATTGTAGCTTGTACAAATGTATTCAAAACAGGAGGTAAATTTAATAGTTGAAGACCTTGTTGAGTTATTATACCACTTATATCAGTACCTTGAGCATAAATATTAGAAACAAGAAAGATTGTTAAGATAATAATTATAATAAATAATATAATGACTTTAAATTCAAGTCCATTATTCTTCACATTGCTTTTATTATATTTCATATTTTTCATTTTCATTTTATTAACATTTAATCTTAAATTTTTCATTTTCATTTTTCCATTTTATTTTCATTAAATTTCATATTTTTCATTTTTGATAAAATTTATGTGCAAATGAATAAACCTCTATTTTCTCCTCCCGAGGATACTCTTTAAAAATATTATAAATTAAAGTATAAGAAGCATTATTATCTTCATAGAACTCTTGATTAAATAATTGAGCATCATTATCTTTGACAACAGCATCAATACAAGTTAAACAAATTTCACCTTTATACTGCTTTTGAATCTCACTAATATTAGAAGCCAGCCTATATAATGCAAGATAATTAGTTTTATAATCAGAACTAAATTCATTCAGCAAATAATTAGTTTCATTAAAATTTACATTTACACTAAAATAGATTTTTACATTAACTCTATCATTAAGAATTTTAACATCTGCTTTATAATTAGAAAAGTCTATATCAACCAAAGCATTTCCAATTTCTATTGGACCATCAACAAACTGCTCTGAATCTAAACAAGCAGAAATCTCAGACAATAAACCAGAAGAAATCTCATCTCTTAATGTTTGAGTGCTAGGAACCTTATACTCTTTATCAATATAATAAGGAATATTTCTTGATAATAAAGAATCATTAGAAAAATAATAAACAGAAGGTTCAGAAACAAAGTAATACCCTCCTTGCAATGAATTTATTACTATCACTCTTTCTAAAGAAGAATCAACACAATTCTGAACATTTTTTTCAATATTATTTAAATCACTAGAAAATCCCCCTTTTAAAAACCTGTCAAAAAAACCAGTATTATATAAAGGATAAATTAACAAAATACTTGCAACAAGAACTATAGCAATTATGGCAAATATAGTGGCCTGTCCTTTATCTTTCCCTCTTTTCTCCATATATAAAATAAAGAATTGAGATATATAAAATATATGCTAATAAAAAAAATATTAAAATAGGAAAAAAATATAATTAAAATATTTAATAAGGATATTAAAAATCCTAAAATAAGGCAAAGATATTTTTATTTAATACTAAAAAGATACACTTAAATATCACTTTAATTTCAAATTTCAGTACGCGGGCGTGCCGGAGCGGTCAAACGGAGCAGACTCAAGAGAACAACTTTCTTTTAGGAAAAGAAAGTTCTTCGAGTCAAAGAAAACTACAATAGACTTGAAGAAATTGAGAAATCTGTTAGCTTAGTGCTTGCGAAGGTTCGAATCCTTTCGCCCGCATTTCATAGCTGTTAAGCTATGTCAAATCCGAAAGGATTTGTGGTTGCAGGATTAAAAACCCGCAGGTGGTTTTTATTCGAATAGTTAAATTCGCAAGAATTTAATCTTCCCAAGATTATGGAATAATCTTTAGGACATTTCGCCCGCATTATTCTAAAAGATTAAATAATCCTTTCTCTATTTTGTTTAATGAAAGAATATTTTCATATTGATTTAAGTACTAAATTTTCTAAGAATGGCAATACAGGACTTGCTTGTTTGCGTCTCCCGTCAAAAAACCATATAGGCTGTGCTTTAAACAATAGGGTAAAAAGATACATTGAGAAAAAACTATTTTTGAAAGAAAATTTAAGAGAAGCATATGCAAAGTTATATGCAATTTGCATCTATTTTCTTGTTGAAAAAGATTTAAGCGAGATAGAAAAGCTGGTAATCTGTAATGATGAAGATTTCTCGTTTGTAAAATTATATCTTGAGAAATTATTAAAAACACAAAATAAAATTGAGATTATTAGCATAACTGAATTCAGAAAGCAATTATTAAGAAAAGTTCAGTCTCCTGCAGATAATTATGCAAGACACTATGCCAAAAGGGCACTTAAAATTCATAAATGGCATAAAGGAGTCTCCCTTAATGTAATTCCCATTACATACACAGCAATTAAACAAAAATGGAATGAGATAGAAAAAAGTAAGTAAGTGCGACCTTCCCAACCAATTAACACGCATAAGCGTTGGTCAATCTGCATAAGCAGACTTTTTACGGAGTCGGCTCACTTACTATAAATCATATACTAACATCTATTTAAGCTTTTCGTCGTTAACATTTTTGTCGTTAAACCAAAATCAAGAAATAATCTTTAGGACCTTTCGCCAGCATCTTTAAGCAGTTAATATATTAGATTGCTCTTTAACTTTATTATTTAATAAAATATATCTATCTCTAACACTTTTAACATATTTATCTTGTTCATCATCAGAACAAGCCCAACCAATATATCCTCTAACAGCTAATTCCCAACCATAATAATTTTCTTCAAAACTACCACATTTAAAATTATATGTGCAAATACCTTGATAACATATCTGAACAAATTCAGAATTAAATGGATTTGTTTTACACTGGTTAGTATCAGAACAAGAGAGATGACTAAAAGCATTATATTTTTCTTTTAAATGTTTAACACCTTCTTCAATATTAGTTTTAGGATCTCTCCATCCAGAAACAAAGGAAACTGAACCATCTTTACCACAACCTTCTGGTTCAGTACAAAGTTGCATTAATCCTCCAAATCCTTGAGAATTAGGATCTGTATTTACACATGCACTTTCCTGCATCATTATAGATAGAACTAAAATAGGATCTACCCCATTTTTCGTTGAAGAATCATAAATATAAGAAGAGTATAATCTACAATTTAAATCACAATTACATTTCCTATTAACTAAACTATTTGATTTTGCATATTCCATAACTTTCCAAATTTGATCTTTGTTATAATTCTCATTATATTTAATATCAGATAGTTTAATTTGATTAGGAATAGGAGTCGTTCCTCCACTCGTCCCCGTCGGCGTCGTCGTAGTAGTTCCCGTCGTCTCAGGCTCTGGAGATTTTTCTCTTGCATCCCAAGCAGCTCTTGTAACAACATCATAAACCTGAGCTTTCATGAAATCAGCTCTTGCCTGCTGTTCATCTGTTAAAGAATAATTCTCTTCTAAAGAATTAAGTGCATCTAATATCTCTTTAGACTTAGCTACTATTGATGAATATCTCTTATCTTCATCTCCTCTTGCAGGTTTTGGAAGATTTTTTAAGTCTGTAAATTTAGTTTCAGCATCTGCAAAAGCAATATTTTCTTGAGTTATATCTACTAAAATTCCTTTATATTCTGCTCCAAGTAATTTAGCAGCCTCTCCTAAAGAATCTAAAGTTTTATTCACAGCTCCAACATGTCCGTCAGACACAGCATCTGTTATAGAGTTTTTATCAATCCAGCATCTTATTTTTTGATCTCCGCAATAACCAACATCCTGCCATCTTGTAGCATCTGCAGGAACTCCAGGATTATGAGTTGCACAAACTCTAATAATTCCTCTTGAATAAATTTGAGGAACAGCAGCTTCCTGAACTCCCGACTGCAAATTAGGATTTATCAAAGGATACAAACTAGGAGTTCCTGAAATACACTCTTTCTCACTTGTTATTTTAGTATCAGTTGCCTGCTCTTGTATATATTTATCTCTTAAATAATTAAGAGCAAAATCAGTTGAAACCTGTTTAAATCCGCATTGTTCCTGAGCATTAACTCTTACACATAACTCTTTAAATCCAGAAGGCGCAACAAAATCTCTTGCCTCATCAACATACTCTCCTCTTCCAACAAATCCAGTATCAACAACATAAATTCCAGAACTCTGGAAAAATGAACTGCCGACAGAATTTTTCAAATAAATACTATACTGAACACCTACATCATTTCCAGCAAATATATGATAATATACTTTGTACTGAGATCTTGGAACATTTGTAGCATCTGTCTGAGGAATCTCATCAAACCACGCCATAAACTGAGGAGGAGATTCAGGCTCAATCAAAGCTTTAAATTTCTTAGGGAATTTAGTTGAAACAAATGACTTACAAATTGGAGTTCCAACCTCTTGAGTTGATCTCACTCTGAAAGATTGTAAAGCATTAATAGCATAAATATTTTTGAAATAATCTATAGAATTTTGCATATTATTCCATGCAGCTGGAACATTCATATACTCTCCTCCACCCCTAATACCCCCCTGCCCACTAACTCTTTCCAACAATTTAGGAAGTATCACATTAATTAAAGGAGAAATCTGCCTCCAGAAAAACTCGCATTTGTATATTGCTGTTATCTCGTCACAAATTCCAACATATCTTCCTGTTTTAACACTCTCTGTAAGGCAATCTCTTGAAGCTTTCATAATAGAAACATAATTATCAACTCCTGCCTGAATTCCTGTAAGACAAACAGGAATAATAATTCCTTCTTTATAATTTGGCAAACACATGAAAATTCCTCCAACAATTCCTGTCTGAACTACATTATCAACATTATACTTTCCACCTAAATTACATCTTGAACTAGGGCATATAACAGGGTCACAAACATTGAACAACAATTGACAATCTTTAGGAGACATAAAATCAGCACAGAAAGTTCCAGGCTGGCTCGGAGCTGGATTTCCAACAGGAAGAGTTGTTCCAACAGCTGAAACATAAACAGACTGAATTCCAGGTTTATATTTAGAAGCAACCTCTTCCAAAGATCTTCTCGCTTTATCAACTAAAGTTTTTGTTTCAGCATCTGTTAAACCATAAAATTCATCTTGAGACTGCCCTGTATTAAGATTAAACTGTCCGCAGAAATCATCACCAATTCCTGAATTAAATTCCTGCCTTCCATTAGCTCCAACATTGCAAAGCCAGAAGCTTTGAACTCTTCCTGAATCCTGGAACGCTTTAATATTTCCAAATACAGGAAGTGTATTCTTAGTAGCAGCATACCACCCATTTTTCAAATCAATTGGAACAACAGCAGGCATGCCTTTGTAAGGCTCTGTCTCATGATAAATTACTTCAGGCTTCAAATAAGGATTTTTAAATGATCCAGCGTCGTATTTCTGTAATTGGGGAACTTGTTTTTGAATTTTAGCAAGAGTAGGTTCATCAACAAATTCATTTCCAAGTGTTATACTCCCATCAGAATTTTTAGTAATTGTCTTGGCTTTATCAATTATATATTTATCTGCATTTGTATTTTTTAAATATGCAATATAATCTGTATTTTTTCCAGTTTCATCTTGATAAATAATATATTGCACAGGATCTTTATCTATCATAGCCCCCCTATAAATACCTGGAGTGCTTCCTTTTTGTAAAGGAGGCAAATTTGCTTCTAACTGTCCACTAACTCCTAAACCACTAGAAATTTTAGTTGCTTCACTCTTAGCATTATCAAGCTGCTTATTTTGATTTACTAACTCTGCTAAATTATACAATTTATCATTTGCAAGAGCTTTAACTCTTGCATTTCCAGTTGAATACAACCTAGAATATGTTACTAAATCTCTTGCCTGTTCATAAGTTAAACTATTAGAATCTAAATCACCTGATAATTCCTTCAAATCAATAGTTTTCTTTTTCTCAGGATCATTAGGATCTATAACTGTAGTTAATTTTTCTAATTCAGGTTTCAAAATACTAGTTACATAAGCATCTTTAGCTTTAGAATCAACAGCACCCCCTCCAAATGCTCCACTATCTTTAACAAATCCTCCTGCCTGCTCTCTTTGTTTTATCTCATCACTAACAGCTTTCTGAGTTGTAGATATTAAATTTACATCTTCTTCAATAAAATTTCCATTTTGTCTGAAACAATCATCTTTATTCATATAACTATTTCCAGCCATGCCTTCTAATGGAACTCCATTTTTAGCTAATGACTCATCACATAATTTATGCCATTTTTCCATAACAGTTGTTCTTGCAATTGCTTTTCCACCTAAATTTCCAAACAGATTTTTAATTTGCAAAGCTGCACTTGTTGTAAAACAGGCAGCTTTCATTCCTTTAATCCCTTTAGCCAAAGAATCAGAAATATTCTGCCATTTATCAATAGATTCATTAAGTCTTTTAATTCTTGCAAGAGATTTTTCAGGGCTTAAAGGAAATGCTCTTTTCTCAATTCCAATTGAATAACTTATATTTGTAACACTTCCAACATATTTATTATTAGGATTAATTTTTATCTTAGCAAGTTTTTTTAGATTAATCTGATCAACTCTGATATTTGTATTGCATAAAACTTTAGAGTTTAATAACTCAATAGAATTTGAAGAACTATCAATAGCTGTAACCTTGCCATCTTTATCAACACAACTTCCTTCAACAATTATTTTATCATCTAAAATATCTTTAATTTTTATCCATTGAAGTTTTCCACTAATACTAGTTTGTGGAATAATATAATCTCCATTCTGCCTATTAATTCTTCCCCCATCAACTGAAACAACAACTCCTGAATCTTCAAAACTAGGAGCTTGAATTGAAACTAATCTAATAGTATGAACACTTCCACCTAATTCAAAACTATTATAAGCGCCAGAATAATCAGTATCTAATGAAAAACCATCTGAAGAAACAGCTTGCCCATATTCTTCATTAATTTTTCTTGCTAATTCAGAAGCTTCTTTATTTTTGCCGACAAATTTAGATAAATCAAATAAGTTCAATAAAGATTTTTTTCCATAAGTTGTTTCTCCACTAACAGAACTGTCAGGAAATTTTACATTATTAAATTTATCATGAACATCATTATAAGCAGTAGATGCTATATTATATTGAATATCAGTAGTAGGATCACCCTGACTTCCTGTAGGTGTAGTTAAAAATTCAGAGAACTGAACTTTTTTGCCTAAAAAATCAAAATTATTATCCTTAACTAAAACAATTATCTTATCTCCATCTTCTTCATTTGAAACTAGATTATCTTTATTTTTAGTTTCTATCTCATTTCCAAATTTACTTACTTTATCTTTAATCTCACTAAAAGCTTTTTTAGAAGAAACTAAAAGAACAAAGCTAGTTTCATCTTTTAATATGCCAGAATATCCGAGATAAACATTTTCTTTCTTATCATCTGCTCCTGAAGAATATAATGTATCTCCAATCTTAGCACTTCTCTCAACATCATCTATTTTTAAATTAATATCATTTTTAATTAAAGATAAAGAAATTTTTTTATTATTGCAAGTTATTAAAACACTTGAATCTCCATTATCATCTATTTTAATACTACCAATCCCTGCATGACAATTATTCCCAAAGCTATCCCCTTCATAAAATTCAATCTCATTGTCATCTAAAAATATTTTGGCCTTGTTTTTAGGAACAACACTATCAATAAAACTCACTGTCAAGGCAGAATTACAATATAGTCCGGGAAGATAAACTTCCTGAGAAGTTTTTCCTTTATCAACTGAAAATGAAGTGTATTTTCTATCGACATCTGTGTAAATTCCAACTAAAACTTTATCAGATCTAACCTCTTCAACTCTTAAATACCCAATACCTTCCATAAAACTATATTCTTTATATTTTAATTTCCAATCCTCATCACTTAAAACAGGTATTGGCTTTTCAATAAATCCAGTTCCAAATCCATTTTGAACCTGATAATCAACAAATGCAGTCACATTTCCTGAAACATAATCTGGCATTGCATTTTCATTTGGCTGTTGCCTTAAATAAAATCCTAAATAGCCTGCATTATTAATACTTCCAAACCCTCTTCCATTTGAATAAGATGATGAAGATAAAAGAGTCCTAGGCCTTAGATAATTAAATCCAGAAATATAACCAGAAACATTTCCAGTAGAAGAAAATCTAATATTTCTAATTTTTGAAGGATCAATAGTTGGATTAATTTGTATAGCTGTAAGTTTGCAAAGAACAAGAACATTCTGCTCAGCTAATAAATCACTTCTTACAACAGGAGGCGAACACCCCCCAGGAGCTATTTGAAAAATAAAATCCTGCCTCTGTCTGCATATTTCAAAATTTTTTTGAGGATCTGTATATCCAAAAGCCTGAAATCCTGTAAAACCAGGCTCGCTATACTGCACAGATGAAGAAGCATAACTATCTGAAAATCCTCCACCTGTCTGACCTAATCCAAATTCCTGTCCAGAACCTGTACCAAACTGAGCATAAATTAATGGGAAAATTAAAAAAATAGTTGCAACTAATAAAAATATTCTAAATTTATTTTTTAATGAATTTCTCATTGATAACTTATGAAAATATTTTGACTATCTAATAACTCATAATTCTGCTGAAGCTGTTCTAAAGAGGATGTAGGTGGCATAACAGGAACACTAATTTTAATTTGAGTTCCAGATTTTAAGTCAGATTCTAAAATAAACTCCTGAGAATCTCCACCAGCACTTAGCGAATTTGTCAA
>Ga0209542_10015017_pt1 | contig 13083 bp, 16 predicted proteins | sample RifCSPhighO2_01_FD_184028 | JGI IMG/M metagenome (GOLD analysis project Ga0209542, IMG submission 184028) | Soil microbial communities from Rifle, Colorado - Rifle CSP2_plank highO2_0.1 (SPAdes) (version 2) | ecosystem: Environmental > Terrestrial > Deep subsurface > Rock core/Sediment ... | reverse complement strand
ATGGCGGTAGCTCGGGTAGAACGGCTCGAAAATCAAAATCTCGTCACCGGGGTCGGCCACTGCCATCATCGCGTACATAATCGCTTCGGCGCAACCAACCGTTGGCAAGATCTGATCCCGCTGGAGGTTTACGCCAATCGTTTTGTAGTAGGCGCGCCAGGCATCGACGTGCTGGACAAAACCCGGCGAGGGGGCGTAGGGGACTTGGGTGTTTCGGTAATTCTTTATGGTTTGCAAAAAAGCCGGCGGCGGAGCGATGTCCGGATCGCCGACATTGAGTTTGAGTACTTGTAGGCCCCGCTTTTCAGCCGCCAGCAGCAAGGGTAAAAATTTGCGGATTGGGGAGGCGGGGGTCAGTTGAGCGCGTTTTGAAACCTTTGGCATATACAAGAGAATAGAGCTATCATACGATACTTATCGGTAAAAGAAAAGTCCGTTTTTTATTTGAATGTTTTAGATAAATTTATTACGCCAGTAATGTCAGCGGATGGTAATATTAAGTAGTTACCAACCTCTCGCTTGTAGTTCTGCTTCAAGTTGGTAGAAACCAACCTTTGGTTCTCCGGCGGCGGTCCGCAGCCCGAGACTTTTTAAAAATGCGCCATAAACACCAGGTGCTTCACTTGACTGCCAGTCGTGCAATCGTAGAAAGCTTATCAGCGGTATTTGAGTATGGTGCTTGTCCCAGGCGGTAAATAGTTCGTGAATAAAAAGCGCCTGATTGTATTCAGATGAGTCAAGTTTGTCGGCAGTTGGGAATCCTGCTTCCAGGATGTAGATTGGTTTATCAGGATACATTGCCGTGAGCTGATCAAAATCAGTGCCAACCCGAGACGGCTGGGAGTATTTTTTATTTTCATCTTCTGGGTAGTAGGTGACCATCACCACGTCGCTGAGCTCAGTAAGCTGTCGTGCGTTATCTTTTTGATCGCCGAGCAGCGCAGCAAACCGCATCTTTACCCCAACACGGGTTTGAGGGCTTATGCTATGAATGTGATCGGCAGCAACCCGGAAAAAAGCACGGTAGTTTTCCCAGTCATCGGCGGTTCGCAGCCCCAAATCGATTTCATTACCAATTGAGATTGCCGCGACGGTCGTGTCTTTTAGCGATAAAAAAATGAAGTCAAGAAGTTGTTTGAATCGCTGTTGAACTTCAGGGCTGCTTAAAGGCTGGTTTTTTAAATCATTTGGCAAAACATTAGTAGCCATATCGATTACCCCGACGGTGAGAACGAGTGGCAGATTTTGCGGTGGGTAAAAAGCGTTGGCGATAGCGAGGTAGTTTGGCTCCGGGTTGAATTGACCCGGCGCGGGTTCAAGCTGTTTCCAGGTGACGTGGAGCGTGTCGAAATTAATGCCAAGCTGCTGCGCGACGTAAAATGCGCTGCCAAAATCGCTGTTAGTCGCTTCATTGATGTCGATTGCAAACCACCTATTGTTTCGCTGAGTAATGTCATTAGCAAGGTCAATGACCATATTTTTTCGTTCTGTCGGACTGGGACTATTTTTGGGTGCGGTAACAGTAGATAGAAACACGGCCAGAAGCACCATCGCACCGAGCAAAAAGGCAATGATTCTTATTTTTTTGTTAGTAGCATTCATGGTATGAGTGTAGCAAAAATTTTTTCTGACGGCTTTAATTTTTTACTGCTTAGGTTAGTGGTAGTACCAACGGATACTTTATGTTTTAGATCGGCCCCCTTCATTAGTCGTCAAAACTAAAAAGTTTGTCAATTGAAACTTTTAAAACCGCCGCGATATCATGAGCTAGTTTGAGTGACGGGTTGTACTTACCTTGCTCGAGAAAAACAATTGTTTCTCGCCGCACGCCAACTTTTTTGGCAAGCTCTTCCTGAGTCAGGCTTTGTTTTTGCCGCAGCTCTTTAATCAGGTTTTGCATACAGTTTATTCAGTTGCCATGATGATTTGAGAGCCACATTTTTGTTGCGCTTCGCTGGCCAGCCGCAAGACGTAATCAATCACCGGTTCGGTGGTCTGTAGTCGGATGCCGTCGTCAAGTGTCAGAGTAACGGCCAGCGCATGCGTCTGGCCGACCTGTTTAATTCGACAATCAGCCAGCAGTTGCTCGGCTTCAAACCAAGAAATAGTCTGGTCATCGACGTATCCGGCTGACGGTTCACAGCCGGTTTCCGGCATCGGCGCACTGGGGTTACCATGTTTGATCCACTGGCCATTTTGGCAGAGCCAACTATCTTCGCCGCTAAAAAGACGCACCCCAGCTATAGCCAGAACCGCTGCGAGCATTAACGCAACTACTACATATGAAAGTTTTTTTTGCGGCGTGGTACCACGCTCCAAGTAACTATAAATAATTCGATAGATAAAAAGCAGGCCGCAAGCCGCATAGGCCAAGACAAATCCTACCAGCTCAAATTCCGCACCGTAGTCGCGCAGCGCCAGTAAGCTAAAAGCGGCCAGGGTGGTAACAGCGGCAAACACAAAGACCGTTATTCGGGCGGCCTTACCGGCAATGCCGTAGTCGCGCTCGTCGGCAAGTACTTCAGTCACTCGGTAGCGCAGGGTCGCTAAAAATGTCGCGGCCAGCACCACGACTACTGCGAGCAGAAGATAATTTTCAGTGATTGCCGCGTGGCCGGCAAAAATACCCACCACCATCGCGGCGAGCAGCTTCACGAAGTAAAATCGTTTGTACGTCATAGGTAGTTAATTATTTCTAACTATCTATGATGTTAGATTATTCTAACATTGCTGTCAAGTGGTTAGCTGGAATGAGGCAGAATGGTATTAACTAAGTAGATAATTCCTACGCCAACCAGCAGCCAGAGGGTGTGCTGAACAATTTTTTTGCGGTTAGTCTCGTGGTACAGTTCGGGGATCAAATCAGCCACTGCCAGGTAAATGAAATTTCCCACCGCAATTGCCACCATCACCGGAATGAAGTGCTCAAAGGTGTTGCCGAAAAAGAAAAATACTACCGCTCCGCCAATCGCGGCGAGCGCTACCAGTAAATTAAAAAGAATCGCTTTCAGCTTACTCAAACCGCCGTAGAGCAAGATGCTAAAATCAAAAATCTCTTGGGGAATTTCGTGCAGAATCACGGCGATAGTCACTAAGATCCCAACGTTGAAATCGAGTAAAAACGCCGAGGCAATCAGAAAGCCGTCGATAATATTGTGGAGCGCATCGCCGACCAAATTAAGCACAACAATATTGTGTTTTTCGTGGGTATGAGCGTAGTGCGCGTCGCTGCAGTGGTGCCAGTGCAGAATTCTTTCCAATAGGAAAAAAGCCAGGATGCTCAATAAAATTACTCCCGAGATGAAGTGCGGTTCAAACGTCCCTTCCGCTTCTTCAATTGCCTCAGGCAGCAAATCAAGAAACGCCACCGCCAGCAGGGCGCCGGCCGCTAAGCTAATTAAAGCCTTTAGCGGCGGTCCTTGAGTGGTATTTTTGAAAATAAGGATGATACCAATAAATGAAACCAGGCTGACAAAAACTGTGGCGATAACGATTGGTAGTAGCATAGTTTTTGGGATTTAAGAGCACTGGCGACAGAGCCCCGTGAGTAGTAGTTGATGTGTAATCTCGGTAAAATTTTTAGCCGTGAATTGTTGATGAGAACAGGGGACACACTCCATTTTTTGGCAGTTCCGACACACGATATGATGGTGCGGCGAGCTTGCTAGGTAGTAGTAATCTTTTTTCCCAGCTGTTTCTTTAAAGAGTAATCCTTTTTTTTCGAAACTTTCCAGGTTGCGATAAACGGTTACCAGATCATATTTTTTCTTTAGGCTTTTGTAGATAGTTTCCGCCGTTTTTGGCGCATCGCCGAGCGATAACAGGTTGAGAATATCAATCCTACCGGGGGTGACCTTCAAGTTGTTTTTCTTGAGCAGTTTTTCCATACGGTAGTAGGGTAGCACAGGTAAAGTATAAATGCAAGTAGTTTGCATTTAATTAATACGGAGGGGTAATAAAAAAACACCTGGCAAAACGCGCAAGTGTTTTTTTGTTTAATTTAGCAACCCAAAGCGGCTTGGCACTGCTCTCGGGCCGGCCCTTCCGGTGCTTGATCACAGACGCTGCAGTCAATCCCGGCGGCCGGCACGACCACTTCGGCTTGCTGCTGGATCATCGCGCCAAAATCACTGAACGTAACGTTGGTCGGCAACTCAAACCGGCTATTATCAATTGCCCAGGGGTTACATTCGTAGTCGACTTGTTTGTCGAAATCAACTGTTTGCGAATTATCGGCTTGTGCTTCGCTAGTTGCGTCAACCGACGTTTTAAATCCTGAGTTCATTCCGTCAGTCCAGATGTATACGTCAGTACCTTGGACAATCATGTGGGAATTGAATGTTTGTCCGTCGGTAACCGAGACAAAATCACCGCGCATTTTGCCGCTGCCAAAATAGACGGTGCCTTGGCTGGTGGCCGTATCAGTGGTGTCTTGGAATGTGCACTCTTGGGCGGCATTTATCGCCATCAGGGCTTTGAGCGACTGCGGAGCGTTTTGTTCTGGTGTGGCGTTTATCATCGCGTTTTCAACGGTCGAGTCCGAGGAGCTGTTCGTAAAATACCAGAAAGCGCCGCCGCCAATCAGGACAACAACTACCAGTCCGATAATAATTTTTTGGTTCATAGATTTATTTAAGAAATAAATACTTAATTTTATAGATTTAAATGGTTGTTTAGCCGATGTCCATATCGGGTAAATTTTTAGTCTCAGGGAGCTGAACTTTATTCCCTAGGCTTGGATTTTTTGTCTCTACGGTTTTATTTTCATTTTGAGCAGTATCCTCTTCAACTTGGGTTTTACCTAATTCAGAGCGCGGATCGTATTGGATTTCATCTTCTCGGGCAATGTCGATTACTATATTAGATTTAATGTGTGTATCTGGGGCTAGATTATTTTGGTCTGATAATTTTTTTCGAGTGAAAAAATTAACTGCTCGTTGTTTCGGTTCTCCTACAGTATTGGTAGTTTCTTTTTGTTGGGGGTTGCTTCTTAACGACTCAGTTATTTGGCGTAAATCTTTTTTATCCGGCGAAGAAATTTTTCCTTCTTTCCGCAACCGTTCAGCTTTTGCCATTATTCGTTTGCGAGCTTTTATCGAAGGGCCTGTAGACGTCGTAGAAATTTTTGATAACTCTTCACCAAGGAGTCCTTGAAAAGTTTTGAGGTTTTCTTTGGATAAGTTTTGAGCGTAACTATATTTACCAGCAGATCTAGCTTTACGTAAAGCACCAGCTAGTCCTTTGCGAGATCTACTAGAAAAACTTCCAGCGGTATAAAATCTACCGGTAGCAATTTTGTCGCCTGAAAATTTATCTTCAAATCTATTTTTAGGCACCATGTTTATTATGGTTTATTATACCCCACCAGAGGCGGGCAGGCAAAAAATCGCCCCGGGGACGATTTTTTGTAGTGATGATTTGATTAGTTCAACAGCGTGCTTACGTAGCCGGCCGCCGCGATAAAGCCAACGATGAACAGGTAAAACAAGAGATTGGAAGCAAGTTGGTTGCGGGTGGTTAGGGTTTTGAGCCGTACACTGTTTAAGACCACCGATATTGAGCTGAAAGCCATCGCGGCGCTGGCAATGATCGGCGAGAGCAACAGTCCAAAAGCAGGGTAGAGAATACCCGAGGCAACCGGGATGGCAATGATATTGTAGCCGAAAGCCCAGAATAGATTTTGTTTAATGATACCCAAAGTCAGCCGTGACAGGGTAATGGCTTCAACGACTTTGTCTAACGTCCCTTTGACTAGCACGATATCACCGGTTTCAATTGCCACGTCAGTGCCGGTACCCATCGCAATGCCGATGTTGGCTTGGGCCAGCGCCGGCGCGTCATTGATGCCGTCACCGACCATCGCGACGTACTGAGTATCTTTTAATTCTTTTTGCAGCTTGACAATGATCGCCGCTTTGTCTTGAGGTAGCACCTCGGCAATCACTTCATCGATGCCGAGTTTGTCCGCAATTGCTTGAGCGGTTTTTTGATTGTCGCCGCTTAACATCACAACTTTAATTTTTAATTTTTTTAAGGCTTTGATAGCGGCGATTGACTCGTCTTTGATGACATCGGCTAGACCAAAAAATCCAACCAAGGTATTAGCAACAGTCACGTACGCGATTGATTTGCCTTGGTTTGCCAACGCGCCGACTTTTTTTAAAGTTTCTTGATTGATGACAATTTTCATTTCATCAAGCAGCCGTTGATTACCAATCACCACCATTTGTCCGTTGATTTCGCCACGCACCCCCCGGCCCTCGAGGGCAATGAAGTTTTTGACGGCGATAGCTTGATCCTGATTTTTTGCCGCGAATTTGGTGATGGCATCCGACAGAGGGTGCTCGGAATTTTTTTCCAATGCGTAGGCTTGGGCAAGAACGGTTGATTCGGTGTTATCACCGATAACTTCAAAATCAGTGACTTCCGGCACGCCCTTGGTTAGCGTACCGGTTTTATCAAAGACAATGGTTTTGATTTGTTGGGCCCCTTCCAGCGCGCTGGCGTCTTTAATCAGAATGCCGCGCGTCGCCGCTTTGCCGGTACAAACCATTACCGCGGTGGGCGTGGCCAAGCCCAGCGCGCAGGGGCAGGCAATAATTAGAATGGTGGTGGCAATATAGACCGCCAGCTGCAAGACGGAAGTTTCGGCAGTAATTAATCCTAACGCCGGAGCGCCAAAAAGCCAGAAAGCAAAAGCGGTTAACGCAATTACAATGACGATCGGGACAAAAACTCCAGAGATAGCGTCAGCCCTTTTTTGGATTGGCGCGGTGGTACCTTGGGCTTCCTCAACCATTTTAACAATCTGGGCCAGCATCGTATCAGCGCCAACTTTTTTAGCCTCAAAAGTAAACGATCCGGTTTTATTAATGGTTGATCCAATCACCGCGTCGCCGATCGTTTTTTCCGTCGGCAATGACTCGCCGGTGACCATTGATTCGTCAATCGTACTGGCCCCGTCGACAATAACGCCATCGACCGGAATTTTTTCGCCGGGTTTAACGATAATCTGGTCGCCGACCACCACTTGTTCAATTAGAATTTTTTGCTCAATACCATCTCGAATCACGGTTGCTTCTTTTGCCTGCAGCGAAAGTAATTTTTTAATGGCATCGTTCGCTTGGCCTTTGGCTCGGGCTTCGAGCAGCCGACCAATCAGGATAAAGAAGGTGATAATTACTCCCGCTTCATAGAACACATCAACTTTCAGTGAGCCAAATAGCTGCGGCGCAAACGTAACCATGGTCGAGAACGCCCAGGCGGTTGAGGTGCCCAGCGCAATAAGCGTATCCATGTTGGCGGCTTTGGCTTTCAGCGCGCTCCAGCTGCTGGTAAAAAATTGCCGGCCGCCGATAAAAATTATCGGTGTGGCAATGAGGAATTGAATCAAGAAGAATACGTTGATCTGGTAATTGATCGCCTCAACGGTGATAAAACCGAATGGCTCGTCGATCATTTCGGTCAGGCCAAAAGAAGCCAGCACGACATTAATCATCATGGCAAAAAACGGGATTGAACCAACTCCGACCGCTATTACTTTTCGTTTGAGTTTCAGGTAGGCTTCTTTTTTGAGAGCTGAAGCGTGGTCATGCTGGCCAGAGGTCTGGTGAGCCATTTCGTGGTGGTGAGCGATTTTTTTGGCTTCCGGCGGGGCGGCCAAAACGGTACCGCCGCTCTGGTCGGTAACTAGCTGGTACGAGCCGGCTTTACTGACCGCCGCCACTAAGTCAGCTTGGTTGACTTTTGTTTCATCGTACTCAACAGTCATTTTTTCGGTGGCGTAATTAACCATGACTGCAGTTATGCCGTCAAGCTTGCCAACCATTTTTTCAATCAGCATCTTGCAGCTGGCGCAATGCATGCCGATAATTGGGAATATTTTTTTTGTCATAGTGGTTTAGACAACCGTGTATTGGTCAAGGGCGTTAATGAGAGTGGTAATGGCAGCGACTTGCTGAGCAGTCACATTGGCAAGTCGGATCGTGCCCTGGGTTTGTCCCGGAGTTAGTTCAATTGCCTCAATGTTACTGCCGTACCCTTTTTCTCCCAGCTCTAGTCGGATCAGTGACTTGCACGCCTCGCAGTGCATGCCGTTGATAGTCAGTGTTGTTGCCATACTTTATTGCACCTTAATTACAACAGGCGACACCATGCCCATCGAGCAGGTAATTTTGTATGTCCCGGCCTTGGGGGTGCCTAAATCGATAATGTTTTGGCCGCGCTTCAAGGCGACGAATCCATCGAACAGTCCGCGGGCAGAAAGGAATGTGGAGCAGCCGACCGCCCCCTGATCATCAACAACCAGCTTAGTCGGTACGCCGGCAGTGATAGTGGTTGGGCCAGCCGGTAAGTAGTTGAAATCGCGCGCTACAATTGAAATTAGTTGAATTGAATCATCAAGGGTTGTCGGGGCGGAAAGCGTTGCCATATCCGGTGTCTTGGCGGCAAACGCCATGTCGCTTAAGCTTGGCAGCCCCAAAACATTAAGCTGGCCGTTCATATTGTAGAACGAAAAAAATAAAATCAAAATGCCGGCCACCGTTGAAAACTTCGCGGTAAGGTGAGGCTTGCTGGTAAATTTTAAACCGCTGATGCTGATTACCAGTAGCGTCGGTAGTGTCCCAAACGCGAAGTACAGCATGATCAGCGACCCATACAAAAAATTACCGCTTGCTAACGCAACCCCTTGGGCAATGAGGGTAAATCCGCAAGGTAAAAAAAATGTCAGTGCCCCGGCGCTCAGTGGCATGAGTTTTGATTGACCACGGCCGTCCCGGGCAGCGGCTCGGGTAATAAATTTTGGTAGTCGAGGCATCAGCCGTGCCGCCCAAGAAACATTCAGCAGCTGTAAACCAACCAGCAGCATCAGCACAGAAATAATCATGACTAGCGTAACATACAGCGACGTGCTGTTAAAAGTGATTGCATCGCCGACCAGGCCCAGGATACCGCCAAGAAAGAAAAATGAGACGAGTCGGCCGACATGAAATAGGGCGTGGGGGGTAGCTCGTTTACTTGTGCTGGTAACATCAATGTACTGCTCATGCCAGTGCTTGGTCAGTGAAAGCAATACGCCGCCGATTAATGCAGCGCAGCTTGAAATTCCAGCCACCAGTCCCAGGAAAAAGAAGGCTCCGAGCGAGGAAGCGTCATTGATCGAGACAAACCGACCGAATTGGAAATTTTCAGCAATAAAAAAAGCAAATAACAAGCCCAGCGCCAGCAGGAGGCTTCGGCTGATTTGTTTTAAGCGGCGAGTGTTGAAAGTCAGTGAACCAGCACTATTTCGACCAATCAGCGGCTGATAATCACGGCGAATTGGCGCGTTGCTAAAGCGGTAACCCAGGCCTAAAAAGATCTGATTGAGATGAGCTGGTGTAATTTTTTCGGCAAATTTTTTTACAATTCGCACTTCACCTCGCGCGAGTGAAGCATCAGCAGCGTCGATACCGTCGAGCTTGAGTAGTTTTTTTTCAATTAAGACTTCACAGCTCGCACAGTGCATGCCGTCAACGTATACAGTTTGTTCAAAACGATCGGTGTTTAAATTTTTGTCGTCCATATATTATCGGTACTCAAATAATTTGAGTAGTTCCTCAGTACTGCGGGCTTCCTGGCCGTTTTTAATTTGCCGGACCACGCAGCCCTTGAGGTGATCATTAATAATAAGTAGGTCAAGTTTTTGTAACGCTTTTTGCACCGCTCGAGACTGGTGAACAATATCAACGCAGTACTGATTTTCTTCGAGCATTTTTTTAATCGAGTCGAGATGGCCTCTAATAATTTTAATTCGATGTAGTGCTCGTTGTTTAGTGGTAGTTTTGTGTCGTTTATCCATAGTTTTAGGGTAGAAATATACTCCGATTTTTCTTCGGAGCTATAGATGGTTATGTTTAAATCCCCTCTGTGGGGATATTTTATATGATCAGGCAGGTATTGTCAAGTACTTTGTTAAATGAGAATTTTTTTAAAAGATGGCTTTGATAATTGAGAATAGGTGGCGGCTGGTTTATTGTATATAACCGGTTTGTCGATGATTTTTTGTTTGGGTAAACCCCGCACCTTTTATAAATAAAAGACGCGGGGTTTGATGGTGTGCCCAGAATTATTCTTCAGTGGCCGTCATCGCAGTGAGCGGTCCGTGGCCAAAGAAATCTAGTATGTGCAGTCATAGATTTCGTAGGTTAGTATTTAGCACGCAATTTTTTTTATTAGTCAGACATCATTTTTTTATGTTTCCGCAAGAGGCGAAGCATGTACGCAACACCCAGTAGGTTGATTGAAGCCCCTAGAATCAAAAATGGTTTTTGGTACTGACCAAGCAGTACGGCCGCTCCCGAAAGACCCAACACCGGCAATACGTCGGCCAGATGGTGGGCGCAGCAGGCAACCATGGCGGTGCCAGACATCGTACCGCTGGCACCCGACATGGCGGCCGCATGATGGCGGGTAAGTTTTTGTCTTAAAAATACCCACAAGCCAACCTGAACGCCGAAGCCGATAATAATAATCACCAGCAAATACCAACTAGCCAAAAAGTTCAACCAAACTTCCTGCGGGGTCATCGTCAACAGCATAATCAGCAAGTAGAACAAAGACATCGCCAAGCTGGCAATCACACCCCAGAGTAAGGCTTTGGGTATACTGCGTTGTGTCATTCTTACGTACAGTTAGTCGGTGACTACAGGGGCATTAATTAGTCGTAAAACATCCCCCGTACTGATCGGGGTGATGCGACATGTGTTCTCGCCACTCTTCATCGCTGTAGCCCGGCGGCGTTAGGCACTTATCCGGCAGCTCGGCTGCCTTAAAAGCGGCGAAGTTTTCTGGTGTATTTTTAATCGTTACAGCCAGCTTATTGGTGGTAAAGAAACTCAACCCCGACCAAACCAGCCCGCCAATTGCCACGGTGACAAGAACAGTCATGAGTATTTTATCAGTTGCCATGTTTTTGTCTTTGTGGTTAGCAACCACCGACTTGCGACGGCAAGCTGTTTGTCACCGGGCGAACTGGCGCAGCCGGTGTCGCTGATTGAGTTAGCACCCCAGCCGCGCTGACCGATTGAATCTGCAGCACCCCCTGGCTAAATCCTTTTAATCGATTGAGCTCAAATGACTGAAAAACGACTATAGCAATCAAAACTACCGTTATTATTGACAGGATGGTGTATTTCGATAGATTATTTTTTGAAGTCATTGTAGTTTCGTTAGTCATATTTGGATGTGGATTATTACTGTATTAAGTTTTTATGAGTGTATCGGTTTATTAACAGCCGCCAACTTGCTGTTGGAGTCCTTGAGTGGGTGCAGTAATTAAGCCATTGGTCGCGGCGAATTTTTGAGTGGTCGGTCCAGGAAAAAATACCGCTTTCCATTTGTTGGCCTCGATTAGAATTTGTTGGTCGGTGGCCTGATCGCCGTACTGGTCAAGCAGGTAGGCAACCACGCCGCGCATGGCGGCCGAATGAGCGCAGCCGCACGCCTTGCGTCCGTCGGGAAACACCATAGTCTTAGCCCCGCAGCAAAATTCACAACTGGTCATCTGACCGATTTTGATGTACCGTTCAAGTTTTTCGCCAGTTAGTTTGTTTGGTCGAGTGTCTTGTTCGTAGCGTGACAAGATAGGGATGGCGGCTGCAGGATCATCGAAGCTAACTCCCAGTTCAGCCCCATAAATTGGCGGCACTCCCCGGGGCAAAATTTGTTGCGCCAGCACCACAAGGTCGTTTGATTCTTGGGGGGAGGCAGCGGTCTGCTGGTCGGTAGTTTGTTGAGCCATAATAGAGTTGTTCATGCCCACCATCGATTGATGCAGTGATTCAAGCTGCCATTGGTTAAACACGAGCAGAAAAGCCAGAATCGTCATCAGCACTGCCGGTAATTTAGAGTGTTGCATATGCGTAGCTATTTATTAATTAGTTTGAGAGAATTATTTTTCATCGCAGCAATCCACCATTTTATCGACGATATCTTCAAAGGTCCACGGTTTTTGATCAGCCGCAATTTTTTTAAACCCTGAAGCGTCGATTAATTTAAGACGCAAGGCCCAAAACATCGCGTATGTCTTGTACGCCCGATCAAACATTTCCTGCGCCTCTGCCGGCTGAGCGTCGGCCTGAAGCTTGGTACCGACTTCGATCAGCCGCATCGTTGTTGCCAGCAGATGTTTCGCGATACACCACGTCTCGCCCTCACTTTTTGCAATCATTTTAGCCAGTAATTCTTGCCGCATTGTTCTAACCTCTTGCAATAAATCAAAGTATTCCGATTTTTTTGTTTTTACTCCCGTGAAAAAGAAATGTTCCTCGAGGCTGACCAAATTCATGACCGCCAAACTTAAATCTTCTTCGGTCGACAAGTCAACACTGCCGGAACGCTTCATGGTTTCCACTTTTTCCAAGAGCTTCTCGAATTGTTTATTTGTTACCATAGTAGTTGTTATCTACAGCGCGAATACCAAGAGGCCAAGAATAATCATGGCCACACCACCCCAAACTCGCAGCTGTTTATTTTTGGCCTTTTTCCAAGCAGAAACTTTTTCAAGCAATCCATTATCGCTGGCAATCAAGAGAATGATAACCAGCGGCAGGACAAAAATCAGGTTATAGAGTAGCAGATATCCAACACCGGTCAGGTAGGTCCGCTGGTCATGCAGCAACCCAAGCACCATCAGGTATGGCCCGCCGGTGCAGGGAAATTCACACAACCCAACCAGTCCTCCGAGCAGAAATGCGGTCGGGACAGACGATTGATCCATTAGTTCAGCCATCTTACGGTGGGCGCGCTGGGGGATGCCCAATTTAATCGGAAAGGCCGGAAAAAACTCTTTAATGAGGTTAATGCCGCCAAGAACAATTAAGAGGATTGCGCCCACCTTAGCCATAAAGTGAGGCGTATTGAAGATGTGTAATGTTTGCAGTAATCCCAAACCAATTAACAGATAAACCGTAAAAATACCAACAACGTACGCTCCGCCGATTTTCAGAATACCGGAACGCATCTTGCCTACTGACAGCAGAAAAGCGATCGTAAGCAGCAAGATCGAAAACGCACAAGGGTTGATACTGTCAAGGAGCGCGG
>Ga0209542_10015016_pt1 | contig 13083 bp, 16 predicted proteins | sample RifCSPhighO2_01_FD_184028 | JGI IMG/M metagenome (GOLD analysis project Ga0209542, IMG submission 184028) | Soil microbial communities from Rifle, Colorado - Rifle CSP2_plank highO2_0.1 (SPAdes) (version 2) | ecosystem: Environmental > Terrestrial > Deep subsurface > Rock core/Sediment ... | reverse complement strand
TTTAAACACGGAATAGAGTTTTATTTGCCTTACGTTTAACACTAATAATTCAGAAATAAAGATTATTCTTGATACTTCATAGCTAATTCTCTTAATGTAGATGGCTCAACGCCCTGTTGACTAGCTACAGCATTTACCACATAATCTATTCCTCTTTCATCTCTTTTTCTTGAGCTATCCCCTTTAAAAAAAGATAAAGCCCATGCAGGATTAACTGAGAACATTGCTTCACGAACGCGTTGAGTTCTTGCCTCATCTCCCATCGTGAAAGCCAATTTATGTGCTTTGTCCAGGTGATTTCCTTTTCCTATACCTTGAGCCATTAAAGCTTCATAAGCCTCTACTTGACCAGCAAGATCATTACTTGCAAGATACATGTGTCCATAATGATTCTTTATGGCGTCATCAATAAGTCTAGTTCTGATAGCTGCGATATAACCCCCATCAAGACTACCTTTGCCGTCAACCCAATAACGATAAGCCTCATCAAGTTTACCTTGTTTGCGTGCATGCTTACTTAAGTCTTGCAGTTTTTTTTCATCTTTCAAACTATAAGCAATCTGTACTTGCACTTTGAAAGGCGCACCTTCATAAGCTCTTTTGAGATGAGGTTTTGTAACTTGAGATGTGACTAATGCTCTGTGTTCATTTTGGTAGCGATCAAGAGCCAATCCTGCTTGAACAGCCGCTATTACTTCGTCTCCTTCAAAGCCTGCAGCAAGAAAAACTCTATAGGCTTCTAGAGGTTGTGAATTTGCGTGATGTCTAGCCCAAGGTAAAAGTAATTCTTGTTCTGTTGCGAGTTTATGACCACTTTCAAAGTCATATCGCTGTGCTTCTTCCACAACTCTTTTGTGTAAAGTCGCTTTCTCTTCTGGAGATAATGTAACACCATGTGTTTTAACGAACTTAAACATTGTAAGAGATCCAATCCTTCTATGAGTTTGGGTTGGATCTACTTCTTCCCCTTGTAAATATTTTGACACAATTGCTTGTAATCTAGTTTCTTTTTGAGAAGGATCGCTTACAGCTATTGCTTCTAACACACTTATATCAACATTGGAGTCGTCGCTACTTATAGCTTGATCAAATAAGGTTGTTAAATTAGCAGTATCACCGATTGCTGCAAAATGACTTACAGCAGCATCATATCTTTTTTCAGCTAATGCTCTCTGACCAGCAGCTTGGTCGATTGTTCGTCTTTTTTGAGTTCCTTGAGGATCCTCTTTAAAATATTCTGCAGGAATATGACTAACAACAGCCATAAGATCATCATAACCTAAAGAAGTGCTGGTTGCTAATCTAAATAACAAATCATGTTCTTCTGCTTTGACTAGTGTATCTAAAGTACGTGAAGTTATTCCTGAGTTAGTACGTTGTCGCGCAGCCGCAACTATTCTTGCTTTTAACTTGTTATGATCTCCTTCGAATAAAGCATCAGCTTTGCCTAATCCTCCATAGATCATTTGTACAACTGTTTGCCATCTACCCAATCTCAATTTTTCATCAATAATAGCATTAGCAAGTCTACCTCTTTCTAAAAGGGGAAAATTAGTAAGTTCACCATTAGCCAAGAATTTGTCTTCTAACCCAAGCATAGTTAAAGCAGCACCTAAATTTGCTTCAGGAGGATTAGTCATTTCAATTACTCAAAATCTCTCCTTATTTATATATTTATCTCATCGTTATCAAGGGACAAAAATTACTTGCGTTTCAACAATGCTTCTCACGGAGGGTGGGAACCTTTAAAAATGGGGAATGAATAGGAGATAAAATGACAGACTTAGTCGCTTGTTTAAGCACTGGAAAAGGGACTTGGGGTCATGTCAATAGATTGATTGATGATATTCATATTCAATGGGACAAAGTAATTCTCTTTACGAATGCCTATGGCAAAGAAAACTTCACTGCTAATGCCAAGACTGAAGTCGTCGTGATTGATCCCGAACAGGGACTGAAAGAGCTGAGAGATATCATGTTCAAAGAAATGCAAGCCAGAGTTAAAAGCATGGAAATTGCTGTCAATTTCATATCTGGAACTGGAAGAGAACATATGGCCCTCATGAGTGCAGCCCTCAAATTGGGTGTTGGCGTCAGACTGATGATCTTGGGTAAAGAAGGCGCTGAGGAAATCTAGATGACTAAAGAAGAAAAGGTGCGAGAGCTCAAAGGGGCAAACATGGATATTGATTTACTGCCCAATCAAAAAATTACTTGGAAACAAGATATCTGCCCTTGGAATGAAGCTGAAAATACAAAAGAGCATAAATGTGCAGTCAAAGACATTTCCATTTGTAAACATTTTCGAGGGATTAAGAAGCCAGACATAGTATTATGTGCATACCCGCAAGAAAAGAGATAAAGCAAATACCTGTGAAAATTCTTTTTTCTCTATAGGATAGAACTTTTTAGATACTTCTCATCCGCCACCATAATCTTTATATCTGCTAGTTTATCTGTAAGTATCTATGGGTTTATTTGACAATGTCTTGAAGGATAATGAGTCTCTGTTCTTAGATACCTTACCTTTAGATATTGACTTTATCCCTCCCATTCTAGAAGGCAGAGAGAATGAACAACACTATATTGCTACCTGCATTCAACCTCTGTTCAGCAAACGCAATGGCAAGAACCTGCTTATTATGGGCGCTCCTGGCATTGGCAAGACTGTCGCTACCAAATATGTGCTGAGTGAAGTCAACAAGAAAACTGATGATATCCACACGATTTACATCAACTGCTGGAAGAAAGATACTCCTCATAAAATTGCTCTTGAAATTTGTGATCAGATTGGCTTCAAATTTGTCCAAAATAGAGACACCAATGACTTGTTCAAAGAGATCGCCCGTATTCTCAACAAAAAAAGCGCTGTCATTGCCCTAGATGAAGTGGACAAGATAACTGATGAACAGATTTTTTATCATTTGCTTGAGGAAATCAACAGACGAACGTTAGTCTTGATCACTAACAACGAACAATGGCTGACCACTTTAGACGCAAGAGTCAGATCACGATTGACACCCGACCTTCTCGTGTTCAAACCTTACACTTTTGAAGAAACCAAGATGATCTTGAAGAAACGCGTCGAATTTGCTTTTGCTTCTGGTGTTGTTGACCCTATAGCCTTTGAAAAAATTGTAGAGAAAGCTTATGACGCTAAAGACATTCGCGCTGGACTGTATCTTCTCAAGGAAGCTGGAGAAATCGCGGAGCAGAACGCTCAAAAGAAAATCAGCATCAATCATGCAGAGAAAGCGATTGCAAAATTACGCGACTTCAAATTAAAAAGCACTACCACCTTAGACACTCAAGAACAAATGATCTTGGATCTCATTAAACTTAATACTGGACTAACTACCAAAGAAGTTTATGAAGTGTATCAGAAAAAAGGAGGAGAACAAAGCTATTCTAATTTCCACAAAAAGATCAAGTCTTTGGAGAATGGCAAATTTATTTCTCTAGAAGATCGAAACGAAGGACCTAGCAAATCAACTGTTGTTCGTTATGGTATGAAGACCTTGCAGGATTTTACTTAGATAATTGCCTTACCGTTTTCATAGACAATCATGCCTTTTTTTCGTAATTCTGCGAAAAATTGCTTTTCAGGCACAATACCTTCAGGAGAATAACTGCCTGGCGTTTTAATAACTTCCTCTTTTACCATGCGTGCGATAATAGCTGCAGGGAAACCAGTGTCAATATTACAACCTGCCTCTTCCCAACCATAGATAGTTGGTGCGATACATTCCATCTTCACGATTTGAATCTGTCTATCTTTTTCTCCATAAATGTCCACCCAGAGATTTTCATGCTCTTGATAGCCTTCTGGCTTCTTTAATCTACGGAGTGCTTCTACGAGAATATCGATGGGCTTTACCTTTTTCCCATCAACCATGATTTTTTCCTCTGAATCAAGACCCATTTCTATTAATGCCATGATTTTTTCAAAAGAGTGTGTTGGAAATCCGCCGTAGAAGCGAACATTTTGCAATCCTTTATCTTTGAAATAATGGTAAAATGTGTAAGGTTCTGCGTGATTAATTAACATAATTTTTTGTGTACCAATAACTCTAAAATGTCTTTTTGTAGTATTTTCTAGGGGATTTTTCTGTATAAATTCTCCATTTTCCAATATATATGCTGGCTTGGTAAATTCATAAAGAATGCCTTGCATGGAGAAAGGCACTACAAATTTCTTAATATTAGAGTCCCATACAAACCCTGCTTCGATATTAGTAATTTTATCAAATTGTTTAGAAGCGTATTTGAGCATGACATTGACTATACCAGGAGCAGAACCGCACCCAGTAATATGAATAAGATTTTTTTCCTTAAGCAAGGTATCCATCTCTAGTTGCTGCTTAGTCATTTCAAAATAAGAGCCAAGATCTATGTTATGTACTCCTACTTCAATACATGCTTTAAGGACATTAAGATTATAATCGTCTTCTGCACAATTAACTACAATATTAGCACCAGAGTTCTTAATAACTTCAACAGTTTTCTTAGTGTCCTCTAAATCAAATATTTCGAAAGGATTGTCTCTGTATTTCTCCGGCAGATTATCTTTATGGTAGTCGTTTTTATCACAGAGAAGGACATTATACTTCTTATCAAGCAATTCTTTAGAAACTATGCTTCCTTGCATTCCTGTTGCTCCAAGAATAACAAAATCAAATTTTTGCATTTTCACCCCCGTTTGCTGTAGCGACAGCTATTCCAACATTGTATAATGGGAATACTCTTTCTGCAGGTGCAACTACAAATAACTTGCTTTCATTTATATTTCTTCTTAGACATTTTTTGTTCATTTTTTCCTCGCATGTTTAAAAATTTTGTAGAATTTTGTTTTTAAATGTTTTGGTTTTTTGTAATTATTCAGTATCTTGAAGTAAAAAACTTCCCCAACAATGAAGATTAGCTTTCTTTTCACTGTTTGACGTTTCTCGCTAAAGCACAAAGATCCTGTTGAGAATATTTATTTTTCAGCCTCCCCAAAGCCTAAAGAAGATGTTTGGTGCATTGTAACTTCAGAATGCTGAACAATTACAGTTTTTTTAAAAATCTATTTCCTGAAGAAAAAATAATTTGCTAATGAAGTAACTGGTTCCCATTTAGTTAAGACACGAGATTTTTCACGAAATGAAATGTCTCTATTCCATCTGAAAAGATCAAAATCTTCTGGTTCTTTACCTGTCGCGACCATTTCTGCTACTAACTCTCCACTTCTAAATGCATTTGGTAGTCCTGCATTGTAGAGTGCTACAAAATGTTGTGGGCTAATCTCTCCAACAAAGGATAATCCATCTATAGGCGCTGGGATAACTCCAGTCCATAGATGTGAAAATGCAACTTCTTCTGCTAAATGAGGGAAAAGAGAGTTGAAAAGCGATTTTAATTCTTTTTCAGGTTGTTTAATGTTACTTTTTCCTTCTCTTACTTTAGCAAGGCTGTTTAAGCGATCAGAACCACCAATGAGTATTCTTTTATCTCCAACTGGTCTTGCATAGACATACCCAAGATCTTCTGAGTCCCAAAGCATGTGTTCTCCCCGTTTCCAAGTTTTTTGAAATTCTTCCTCAGTTAATGGGCGAGTCACTGCAACAGCGGTCTCTAAGAAGAAAACCTTATGCTTTAACAAATCAAGATCAATTGCTCCTGCTCCATTTGTGAAGACTACAGATCCATAATGGATTGTGCCTTGTGGTGTTTTCGCTGTTTTCTTTGATCGATTTACTTGAATAATGGGAGTTCTTTCATAAATTCTTACTCTTGGATCCAAAATTCTCCCTAATTCTTGTGTAAAAGCAAGTCCATCTATGCAATAACCTTCTTCATTGAGCATTGCTGCAAAAGTGTGGCCTATGGTTGCCCTTTCCAAAATATGCCCATAATTATTGAGCAATTGGACTGGAAAATCTGCCGCCTTTCTTGCTTCATATTCCCTGACAACAACTCCTATATGTTCTTCTTTTCTTGCTAAGTAGAGACTTGGTGTTTTTCTGAGGTCGCAAGCAAGATTGTTTTCTGTTGTTGCAGTAATAATGCCTTCTAGGCCTTTATTTAGCTGATCACAAACTGCTGGATCACTATCAACAAAATCATCCTCAATGCTATCAACCAATAAACCAGAAGATTTTCCTGTGGTAGCATGTCCAAGCCTATCAGCCTCTACAACTGTAATCTTTGTTGATCTTGGTGTTACTTGTGTGAGCTTATTAGCTGCAGAAAGTCCGGCAATTCCTCCTCCAACGACGAGGATATCTGTTCTTACTTCGCCTTCGAGATTTTTTCTAGGCGAATATCTTTTGTTTGCCTCTGCTATAAAATAAGGTGTTGTTGATGTCATCACTAAAAAAGAAGCGATTTTATATTTAAATGTTGTTATTTGATACTACTTATAAATAGTTAAATCGATACCTTTTTGTGTACTTATTTTTTTCAATATATATGTTCAGCAGATAGTTTACTTCTCAAAGAGCCTCGGGAGATATATAAAGCACTGCCTCTTATTCACTTCTATCAACAAGAGAGGTGGTTTACCATGGATTTGTCAATGCCAACCATTGAGCACATAACTGGACAGCAGCTTAGAAAATTAACTGTCTGGCCTAAAGAGATATCTTCGGAAGAAGAGGACTTCTACGCTGAGAACTGCATCTTAGACCTGGAAGACAATGATGAGCTCAGCATCGAAGAAGGCGGCTTTATGATAGGCTATCTCGGCGATCTAGATAAGTGATTGACGCTCTTCCTGGTACTCTTGCACAATCGTTGAGAGTATATCTTCTTTCTTTCTCGTTCGATAGCTTCTTGCTCTATGATGGCTATATTCGTTGTCTCCTTCATAGGAATATGCACAGCATTCAAGAATGAGATGCCTAACTTCACCAGCTCTTTCGCTGGCTGCTTTTTGTAGATGATAATGTTTGTTTTTTTCTTTAGAAACTCCAAGGAGCGTTCACTAAACACATTGACGTCATCAACCACTAATATGTCTCCCTCTTCAACAGTTCTCTGCACTTCTTCCCACCCTAAGGTCTTCAGTTTTTTTGCAACAATCTTGCCGCGAGCCTCCAACACTAGAGGAGTCAATGATTTCACTTCCTGACGAAGCGTGTTCACTTCCTGCTTGTATCTTCCCACTTCCTGATTGAGGAACTCTATCTTCTGATTCTTGAACTTGATGATGTCTTGTACTTTTCTTTCTGATATAGCATCTACTTTCTTCAGCAATTGACGAATTTTTTGATCCAGATATTCCGCTTTTGCCATAAGCCAATCATTTTCTTTTTTGAGATAGCGATTTTCCTCAATCATGCGCGATGACTTCTTGAATGCTGTCTTGAGACGACGCTTCTTAATTATTTCTTCGTCTTCCGGCTGCTCCAGGGAAGCGAGCGCATTGCCGATAGTACATCCTTCCAACACCTTGACCTTGACTTCTCTAGACAGATGCTCTTTTCCTATTCGCTTTAGAGTATCATCGACTTTCTGCAGCGCCGGCTTGACTTCTTTGAATGCATACAAAGCTGCAGCCAACGCATCTCGCTGATGATCATCGCGAGGGTTGTATTCCTTGGTGATTCTTTCCTTAAAGCCGACCTTCATGTCTTCTTCAGGCATGACTACTTTTGCACCCACTTTTGCAGAAAACTTCTCAATCAGTCCAGGAATATGCTTGACGTCTGTACCAATGACTAGCACTTTCCCCTCATCTGTAACCTCTGCCAACAAGTTATTAAGCGCCAATTCTTTAGAGCTCTTTAGCTTTCGAATATTACCCTTACTATCCAGCACTGCATATGCTGTAGTAATGCCCGGGTCAATGCCTACAATAATCAGATCTTGCTGCAACTTCATGCTTTTGCTGGAGAATAAAGTATAAAAACCTTGTTTTTCTCTGTCTGTATATGAAAATTCTGGCTTTCACTGATATTCATAGAGCAGATTCTAAAATCATTAAAAAGGCTCTTTTTGATATTGTTAAAAAAGCAGCACAGGCTGATATTTTAATTTGTTGCGGCGACATCTCGTTTTTTGGACAAGGATTTCGATCAGCATTGAACATCTTGATGAAAGCTGACAAACCCTTATTAATCATTCATGGCAATCATGAAGAGGAACGAGAAGTCAGCCATCTGCGCTTGAAAAATATTATACCTTTTCATAGAAAACCTCATAGAATAGGAAATTATCTATTTTTGGGCCATGGTGGCGGTGGATTTTCCATAATCGACCGGAAACTAGAACAAAGACTGCCTCAATTTAAAGAGAAGATACAACCTAGTGACAAAGTTATTTTAGTTACTCATGGACCCCCTTATAATACTGAATTAGATTATATGCCTTTATACGGCTCAGTTGGCTGTCGAAGCATTACGAAAGCAATCAAAGAACTCAAACCACACTTGTTTTTATGCGGTCATATCCATGAGAATTTTTATGTCCGCCAGAAACTTGGACAAACTCTCATGCTGAATCCAGGACCTTTGGGAACCCTTATAGAGGTTTAATTTTTCTTTTTCTCTGCTTGATGAATTCTATACCTACTGGAATAAATGACAATAAAATAATCACTAGAATGACTACTGAAAAGTTCTCCTTGACTATAGGAACATTGCCGAAATAATATCCTCCCAAGAGAAACAAGCTGACCCATGCTATGCCACCAACCACGTTATAGACAAGAAATCTTCCATAGTTCATCTTTCCAATGCCTGCAACAAATGGAGCAAATGTGCGAATAATAGGGATGAATCTGGCAAGCACTATCGCTTTGCTCCCATGGATTTCGTAGAACTGTTCTGTTTTTATGAGATACTCTTGCTTAAGAAAACGCATCCGCTCATGAAACACTTTCGGACCTAAAGAAAACCCCACCCAGTAGTTTACTGTATCTCCTAAAATTGCAGCCATCATCAACAAGAGATATATGCCTATAATATTTATACTACCTAGCGCACCCAATGCGCCTACTGCAAATAGTAAAGAGTCTCCTGGCAAAAAAGGTGTAAACACTAAGCCTGTTTCACAGAATATAATCAAAAAGAGAAGACTATACACCCAGATGCCATATTGGTCCACTAGATTGGTAAGATATTTATCCAAATGGAGGATTACTTCTATGAATGAGCTCAAGACTTCAAACATACATCTTTGGCTGTTCAGGCTCTCTTAAAACTTTCGTTGTGTAAGAGTAGTGAGCAAAGTATATATTCAAGAAAATGGCTTCCTATGCTATGGTTGATGAATCTTTTCGTCCATCAGAGGAACCTTCACTAGAAGCAATTCTCGCTAGAATAAGCGCAACTGTTGAAGAGGGAGTAAATGAAGCGCTTGACGCTCAGAGACGAGCATATGAAGCAAGAATAGCAGACTTAGAGAAAAGACTTTATCGTGCAGACAAACGCGCGACCCATAGTGTAGACACATTAGAAACTGTGCAGCATCCAGCATTACGGATTAATGGAGAACAGATTATAGAGAGAATGAATGATCTTGCCAAAACAAGATTTGGATATTCCTTAGCTGAGATTGAGGGAGAAAGTATATTTAATTATATTGGACAAGATGAGCTAGGAATCCTTCATCTCTTTAGCGCTTATGACTCTCTCCGCGAATTTATTACTTATGAGGACATGGAAGACTTCCCAGTTACCTTTAGAACTAGCGAAGGTAAACAATTACCTTATAGTGTACAGCTCAGATTTTTCGCTCGCGCTTCACCAGGATATCATGGAGCAACAGTTGTCTTCATGCCAAGGGCTCGCCATTTTATTGATCGCATTATGCCTAGAAGCGTCAATGTTCTTAAAGCAGCTGAATTTATGTCTAAGGAGGGCTTAATAGATTACAAAGCTAAAACAGAGACTGGTGTCTTTGGAAATCTTGTTATTGCTCCTTTTACTTCCGACCAAAAAGGACGCACAAGACTAACTATTGTAGATATGGAAGGTGTACAAACGTGTGGTGACGAAATCTACCAATTCCTAGCAAACACACAATCAAAACTTCATGCTACAGATCCTAGATTTGATATTCAAGTGTATACCAGCAGCCCAACCATCAGACAAGAGCTCATAAAACAGGGTTTTCCGGAACAGAATATTAAAGATCAAAAGAAAAAAAATAAAGAAAAAAAATAATATGCTTGAAGAGAACTTATTATCTTCTTCTTGTTGATTTTCGAGCGGATGAACTTCTTCGAGAAGCTGCTGCGCGTCTTTTTGCTGCCATGTTTTTTCACCTCTTTGCAAATATATTAGAAATAAGATAATTAGCTTTCTTAAATACTTTTTCTTTTTGGGCACTTTCTTTTTTGAAAGCTATTTAGAGAAACATCTGCTCAAAATTCTTAAAAATATTTTTTTCTGCCTCTTGCTCATCTATTTTCTTTATTTTTGCAATCATTTTTATGGTTTCCCGAACAAATGCAGGCTCATTTTTGCGGTCACTATGCGGGCTCAAGTAAGGAGCGTCTGTTTCAGTCAGAATCTGGCTGATATCGACCATTTCGACCAGCATCTGGAAGTGCTGCAGCTTGACAATAACAGGAGGGATGGAGAATTTATACCCTAAGTCTGCAGCTCTTTGGATCAGTTTTTTGTTGCCCATGAAGCAATGCAGATCTACTTTTTTCAAGGTTGTTGATTCCAGCATGTCCAACACATCTTTTTCCGCTTTTCTGGTGTGGAGGATGACTGGCGTTCTGATCTTTTCGACAAATGCAAGGATTTTTTGGAGATTTTCCTTCTGTTTAGGCATCTGATCTGCACAATATTTTGCGTCGAGACCGACTTCACCTATTGCAAACACTTCGTCCTTATGCTTGGTAATGAATTTGAACTCTTCGTCTATATCTATGGGTTCTGCTTGACGTGGCAAGCCTTCTACATGAACGTTGCCTAAAAGGTCGATAGGATAGAGACCTGCAGAGAATTTGACGATATCAGGATATTTTCTACTTATAGCGAGAGCATTGCGGTTGCTGGTGACGTTGACTCCAGATGTGAGAATATACTTCATACCTGCTTTTTTTGCACGGTCGAGGACTGCATCTAACTGATTAAAAAGATAGGCATGGTCCAAGTGTGCGTGCACATCCACCAACAGGGGGATATTTATATCCATAATTCTCTTGGAACCTCGTATTTCTTGTTTGAGAAGACTATTTCTTCGCATTGACTAATCGCTTTTTTGCATAGATCAGTCATATACTTATATTTACTGACAACTTCCTGGCTTTTCATAGAAGAACTATATCTTGCAGTCTCTCTTTCATCCACATCTGATTTTTCTTCTTTTTCTCTATACACTGTTATTCTCTCGATGAAATTGTCCTCATATTCTATCAATCCCTTACTTTTAACATATCCCATAAAAGCAGCAGTACATTTTTGACTTCTACTTTCAACTCCAAATTTACAAAGAATTGCTAATGCGCAATAATATAATGTATAAAACCACTCTTCTGGAATTTTATACTCAAATCCTTTTTCTTTGTAAAGATCACAGAGCTCCAAGTTTATTCTAGCTTTGGCAAGATATTCTTGTGCTCTAGCATCATCTGGTTGGAGAATCAATAATCCTTTATGTTTTTTTCCTTTTTGCTCATCATTTTTTGCATTTGAAAAGCATTCTTTGACATTCTTCGTTTTCATCTTTGCGATCTTCCTCTGCTATATTTAATAAATTTTTCCTGCCCAAATAAGATAACTCCCTTTTTTATTACTTCACTATATGCTCTGTTTTGTTTTTTAAGCTCCTCGCTCAATTCCGAAGGTGTGACACTTATAAGATGTATCTTTTTCACCTGTGTTTTTTGTATTTTTTGCAGAGTTTCTTCTATTTGTATAAATCTCTCCTTCCTAGACACTACCGCTAGCAGGTCAATATCATTCGCTTTCTTTGGAGTATGTAGTATACTGCCATAGAGAATAAGAAACTCCACTTTGTCTTCTAACTCAGCAAAACTAAACAACCATCGCTGATAATTCAGAGCATCTTCAGTAAAAAACACTGCCAACTGCTTTTCTACAAGAGGATTGCCCCAATTTAAGGCAACAGTATACGTGCTTGTTTTTCCTGAACCTATTTGAGAGAGCAGAATTACTTTTTCAGACTCTAATTTCTTAAGCATCTTCCACATCCCAACTCTCGTGAGCCCTATTTCTCTTGCCAGATCTGTTATTGTCGGCTGTGTAGTACTTTCTTTAGCTAATATCTTCAAGATTTCATTATTAGTTGTGCTTGCTTGCATATATCTATTTCCTTTTAGTTAATAGTTATTAACCTAGAGTTAACACTTATATTTAAAGCTTTTGTTTTATTTCCATACTTTGTAGTGGAGCTGTATTTCGTTCTTTGATAATTCTTTGGTCTCTAGAAGTTCTAACCTTGTTTCAAAATCTTTACCCTTGAAGAGCGGAATGCCTTTTCCAAGAATTATAGGCTCAATGTCCAGATAAATTTCATCAACTAGATTTTCTCTAAGGAAAGCATTATTGAGTATTCCTCCCCCGGCAACAATTACTTCCTTAGCATCTTTCAAAAGCTTGAGTGCTTCTTGAGGAGAGTGTGCAACTAGATGATTTTTACTCAAGGTTTTGAATTTATTTTTAGATACTACAACAAGTTTAATATCTTCGAACTCTGCAAATTCTGGTTGCTTTGTAAGGATATTGTAAGTTCTGTGTCCAACGATAAGGTGCTTTGCTGTTCTTACTGCAAGACTATAACTATCCCATTCTTCTTTAGATATCCAGCTAGCGTTATCATTAGTCTTAGCAATCATGCCATTTACACTTATAGCCATATATAAGATTACTTTCATCTTTTATTTATATCTAGACTCTCCAGATTAGTTCTTGTAAAGTCGAAAAGCTTTTTTTCTTCAAGATCATAAAATGCGTTTTCATATTGATTTCTAAGATGAGTGAGTTTAAAAATATTTTTCTGAAAGAAATAAATTTCTGACTTCAACGGTTTACCCGGATAGCGTGACCTCCTCCCCGGCCTAAAGGCCCGACCTTCGGTCGGCTCCTCCGCTTCGCTACGGAGCGGGGCTTCTGAGGTGAACCT
>Ga0209542_10015015_pt1 | contig 13083 bp, 8 predicted proteins | sample RifCSPhighO2_01_FD_184028 | JGI IMG/M metagenome (GOLD analysis project Ga0209542, IMG submission 184028) | Soil microbial communities from Rifle, Colorado - Rifle CSP2_plank highO2_0.1 (SPAdes) (version 2) | ecosystem: Environmental > Terrestrial > Deep subsurface > Rock core/Sediment ... | reverse complement strand
CAGGCTTCGGCCGCGAGCAGCTTCTGCTCGTTTTCGATATCGACGAAGCGCGCGCCCTTGATGCGGCTGGCCACACCCCGGAAGCACAGCTCGGTGACGTCATCGGCCAACCCGACTGCTTCAAACAGCTGAGCACCCCGGTAGGACGCCACAGTGGAGATACCCATCTTCGACAGGATCTTCAGCAGGCCTTTGGAGATGCCTTTGCGGTAGTGCTTGAACACTTCATACAGATCACCCAGCACTTCGCCGGTGCGGATCAGGTCGCCCAGCACTTCGTATGCGAGGAACGGATAGACCGCCGACGCGCCGAAGCCGAGCAGCACGGCATAGTGATGCGGATCGCGGGCAGTCGCAGTCTCGACCAGGATGTTGCAGTCGCAACGCAGACCTTTTTCGGTCAGGCGGTGGTGAATCGCACCGGTGACCAGCGCGGCGTGAGCCGGCAGCTTGCCTGGAGCAATGTGGCGGTCAGACAGAACCAGCAGTACCTTACCGGCACGCACCGCTTCTTCAGCCTGATCGGCCATATTGCGCACAGCGGCTTCCAGGCCAATCGACTCATCGTAGTTCATGTCGATCAGCTGACGCTCGAAGCCTGGGCGATCCAGGTTCATCAACGCGCGCCACTTGGCCGGAGAAATCACCGGACTGCTGAGAATCACCCGTGCAGCGTGCTCTGGCGACTCTTCGAAGATATTGCGCTCGGCACCGAGGCAGATCTCCAGCGACATAACAATGGCTTCACGCAGCGGGTCGATCGGCGGGTTGGTTACCTGCGCGAATTGCTGGCGGAAGTAGTCGTACGGCGAGCGCACACGTTGGCTGAGCACGGCCATTGGCGTGTCATCGCCCATGGAGCCGACTGCTTCCTGGCCTTGTTCGCCAAGCGGACGCAATACCTGATCACGCTCCTCGAAGGTGACCTGGTACATTTTCATGTACTGCTTGAGCTGGTCGACGTCGTAGAACGCCGAACCATGGTCGCGGTCTTCAAGGGTCGCCTGAATACGCTGGGCACTCTTGCGCATCCACTGTTTGTAGGGATGACGCGACTTCAGACGGTTGTCGATGTCGTCGCTGCCGAGGATCTGCCCGGTTTCGGTGTCTACGGCGAGGATCTGACCCGGGCCTACGCGGCCCTTAGCCAATACGTCCTCGGGAGCGTAGTTCCACACGCCGATTTCCGAGGCCAGGGTGATGTAGCCGTTCTTGGTGGTGACCCAGCGCGCCGGACGCAGACCGTTACGGTCGAGCAGGCACACGGCATGGCGGCCATCGGTGAGTACCACACCGGCCGGACCATCCCAGGGCTCCATGTGCATGGAGTTGTATTCGTAGAACGCGCGCAGATCGGCGTCCATGGTTTCAACATTCTGCCACGCAGGCGGAATGATCATGCGCACGCCGCGGAACAGGTCGATGCCGCCGGTGACCATCAGCTCAAGCATGTTGTCCATGCTCGATGAGTCGGAACCTACGCGGTTGACCAGAGGGCCAAGCTCATCCAAATCAAAGATCTGGTCGTTGGCGAACTTCATACGGCGCGCCTGCGCCCAGTTACGGTTGCCGGTGATGGTGTTGATTTCACCGTTGTGCGCCAGGAAGCGGAAGGGCTGAGCCAGCGGCCACTTCGGCAAGGTGTTGGTGGAGAAGCGCTGGTGGAATACGCAAATAGCGGTCTGCAAACGCTCGTCACCCAAGTCTGGGTAGAACTGCTGCAGGTCGGCCGGCATCATCAGGCCTTTGTAGATGATGGTCTTGTGCGAAAAACTGCAGATGTAGTGATCGCTATCAGCGGCATTGGCCACCGACGAACGGCGACGCGCACTGAACAGCTTGATTGCAAATTCCTGATCGGAAAAGCCTTCGCCCCCGATAAACACCTGTTCGATTTGCGGCAGACGCTCAAGCGCTAAGCGGCCAAGTACGCTGGTGTCGATTGGCACTTTGCGCCAGCCGACCAGGCTCAGGCCGGCAGCAAGAATCTCGCGATTCATGTTTTCGCGGGCCGCTTCAGCCTTCACTGGATCTTGGTTGAGGAACACCATGCCGACGGCGTACTGCTTAGGCAGCTCGGCGGCAAAGTGCTGCTGGGCCATGGCCCGCAGGAAAGCATCAGGCTTCTGGATCAGCAGACCGCAACCGTCACCGGTCTTACCGTCGGCGTTGATCCCGCCACGGTGGGTCATGCATGTCAGGGCTTCAATCGCGGTCTGCAGCAGGTGATGGCTAGCCTCACCCTGCATATGGGCGATAAGGCCGAAGCCGCAGTTATCCTTGAACTCATCAGGACGGTACAAACCTGCTTTCATAGGGACTCTCACCAGACGGCCTATCACAAGGCAATTACTTTCTAATTCAACCACTTACCATGCGCGCAGGACTAAGCCCCAGCTTTGCGCAGGCGAAAGGGCAGTCATTGTACATACCCACCTAGGTCGTCACAAACCTTAGTGACGAAGCCTTGAAAAAATATGTCGCGAAAACGAAGGATAAGACCGGAAGGTCGTGGTAGCGACCGACCGGTCAGCGCGAGCGCTGAAGTGCATCAGCTAGCGCGCCTGGGCAATCTCTTGCTGAATGCCAGCAAAGTTACGCGGCCAGGGCTTACCAGCCTGCACCTTCGCAGGCAGGGTACGCAAGGCCGCTTGCGCCGCATCACGCGTGGCAAAGCTGCCATAGGTGACCACGTACAGCGGTTTACCCTGATGCTGCTTCTTGAAATAGTGGTAATCCGCACCGTTGGCTTTTACAAACGCCTGAGCACCACCCTCCAAACGCGCGCCGAGAATCTGCAGGGTATAACGTGAGCCCGCCTGCGCAGCATACCAATCACCACCAGCCGCCGGCTTGGCCGCAGGGGGCGGAGCTTTAGGCTTTGCTGGCGACGGTGCCGCTGTGACCACTGGCGCAACCGGTTTGACCACAGGCGCAGCAGGCGGAGCAACCACAGGTGCCACCTTAACCGGTTCAGGCACAACTGGCGCCACCGGAACACTTGCTGACACTGCCGGCTCAGGCGCGATATCCACAGCACCTGACACACCCGCAGCGTCAGCTTCTTCAGCGCCGCTCAAACCGGCGGCCTGCGCCAAAGGCTCACGAATCACCGGCTGCGCTTCGCCCACCAAAGGCAGCGGCAGTGGCTGATTGGCACCCTCAAATTGAATCGCCGGCGCAACCGCCGGAGCAGCTGTCGCGACCGGCTCCGCAACCACGACAGACGGAGGAGTTTCACCGAGTGGCAACTGTGCAATCACCGGCGCATCAATATCCTCGACCACCCGCCCTTGCATAAACCAGGCAGCCAATACGCCGATCGCCACAACAAAAAGGGCCAGCAAATGCTTGCGCGGCAAACTGAAAGAAAAACCACCACGACTCGCCGCACCACGCTGCGCCAACATCGCCTCAACCAGCGACTCGCGCGCAACCTGATTGATTACGCCCGGCCAGCCGGAAGATTGCTCATGAATATCGGCAACCTGGTCATCACTCAACACCTCAATACTTTGCCCCGCACCCTCAAGACGCTGAGCCAGATACTCGCGCGTCTCATCCTCGCTATAGGGCTGCAACTCGATGACATGAAAGCACTCATCACCCGCAGCCACACGCTCAAGCCGCGGCAGCAGCTGCGAATCAGCAAACAGAAAAACATGCGGGCGACCTTCCGCATTGCCAACCGCCAGACTCAGCAAACTGGTCAAGGCCGCATCACTGAGATCCTCAGCATCATCAACCAGCACATAGACTTCCTGCCCGGTCAGCGCCAATTGCCCGACCTGCGCCAGAATGGCCGGCAGCTCCGGCCGCTGCACCTGCAGCCCCTGCGCGACCTGACGCAGAATACTGGCGGGATCAGAAGCGCCCTTGGCGGACACAACTACACTTTGCACCGCCTGCTTATTGGTACTCGCTACCAACGCCTGTCGCAGCAGGGTTTTACCACTGCCATCCGGCCCACTGACCACCAGCAACAGCTGGCTATAGCGCGCCAGATGATGCAACTGGCCTAGTACCGGCTTACGCTGCGCCGGAAAGAACTTGAAACCCGGCACCCGCGAAGCAAAGGGGTCGTGAGTGAAGTGGTAATGATCGAGAAACGCCTCATCAGCATGCAGACTTGTCATGGGACACTCGTTAATTTTTAAGCTGAGCCAGCTGCGCCGCATAATCTGCGCTCAGCGTGGCATTCAAAATTTCCCGGGGAAAATCACCGGTTACAACCGCCTCACCCAAGCCGCGCAACAAAACTAGGCGCAGCTTGCCATCGAGAACCTTCTTGTCGACCGCCATATGCTCCATAAAGTCCTCAGGAGTCATATCCTCAGGTGGAACAACCGGCAACCCTGCAGCCATAAACAACCGAACAGCACGCTCGCGCTCGGGCTTGCTAATCCAGCCCAACCGCACAGACATATCCAACGCCATGACAGTACCCGCCGCCACCGCTTCACCATGCAGCCACGAACCATAGCCTTGGTGCGTCTCGATGGCATGGCCGAAGGTGTGCCCAAGATTCAAGGTAGCGCGCACACCTGACTCACGCTCATCCGCCGCAACCACACGGGCTTTGGCAGCGCAGGAATGAGCAATTGCAGCAGTCAGGGCCTCCTGATCTAGCGCGCGCAGTGCTGGCATATGCGCCTCAAGCCAGGACAGGAAGGGCTCATCACAGATCAAACCGTACTTAATCACCTCAGCCAAACCGGCTGACAATTCTCGAGCGGGCAAGGTAGCGAGCGTAGCAGTATCGATCAACACAGCTTGCGGCTGGTAAAAGGCACCCACCATATTCTTACCCAACGGGTGGTTGATGCCGGTTTTGCCGCCAACCGACGAATCGACCTGAGACAGCAATGTTGTTGGCACCTGGATGAAATTGACACCGCGCTGGTAACACGACGCTGCAAACCCCGCCATATCACCAATTACGCCGCCCCCTAGAGCAATCACGGTCGTGCGCCGGTCATGCCGCGCACCTAGCAACCCGTCAAAAATCAGCTGCAGGGTTTCCCAGGTTTTGTAACTTTCGCCATCAGGCAAAACCACAGAAGTTACGGCAAAACCCGTAAGCGAGCGCTCAAGCGCTGCGAGATATAGGGGAGCAACTGTCTCATTGGTTACGATCGCGACTTGACGACCAACAATGTGGGCCGCCAAAACATCATCACGAGCCAACAGCTCGCCACCGATATAGATCGGGTAGCTGCGCTCACCAAGATCGACATGAAGAGTTTGCATAAAGCCCCCAGGTTCCAAAGGGGCCTAGGATAGCGCAGTTCAGCCTGCGCTTTAACGGGGAGAAAGCGCCTCAAGACGCTCAAGGATCTCTTGCACCACCAGACGAGGCGGACGCTCGTCGGTTTCGACTACTACATCGGCGATTTCACGGTAAAGCGGATCACGAACTGCCAACAGATCAGCCAGAACCTTACCCGGATCCGCCGACCGCAACAGTGGACGATTACGATCACGTGAAGTGCGATCCACCTGCTGCTCGACAGACGCATGCAGATAGACCACATGTCCACCGCGCCTAAGGGCAACACGGTTTTCAGCACGCATTACCGCACCGCCGCCGGTGGCAAGCACCATACCATCGACATCGCAAAGGTCTGCGATCACCGCCTGCTCACGCTCACGAAATCCCTGCTCGCCTTCAACATCAAAGATCCAAGGAATATCTGCGCCCGTACGCTGCTCAATCTCTTTATCAGAGTCTTTGAACGGCAACCGCAACTCTTTAGCAAGCAAACGCCCGATGGTGCTTTTACCAGCCCCCATCGGGCCAACAAGGATCAAATTCCGCACTGAATCAACGACTCACCGCAACAGCTTGATTGTTCATGATACGGGGAGTCAGGAAAACAAGTAATTCTGACTTTTGTTCTTGAACACTATCTCGCCTGAACAGTCGACCTACGTAGGGCAGCTCGCCTAGAAAAGGAACCTTATCAACAGACTTGGTCTGCGTATTGGAGAATACCCCCCCAATAACAATAGTTTCGCCATCGCTGACCAAAACTTTCGCATTCACCTCATTCTTGTCGATAGGCGGAACCCCATTTAGAGCGCGCTCAAAGTTTGGAGCATCTTTTGTTACCTTTACCTCCATAATTATACGATTATCCGGCGTAATTTGAGGTGTGACTTCTAAAGAGAGAGCAGCCTCTTTAAATGAAGTAGTGCTAGCACCACTAGAGCTCGCTTCTTGATAAGGAATCTCTGAACCTTTCAGAATTTTGGCCGTTTCCTTATCCGAAGTCACCACTTTAGGCTGAGATACAATCTCACCGTTCCCAGTTTTCTCCATGGCAGATAGTTCAAGATCTAAAATAGTATTATCTGTTATAAACCCGATACCGATTCCAGATGTAGCCTCACTAACACCAAGATCTACAAAATTACCAAGTGATGGCGTAGGGTTTTGAACACCTGGATTCTGGCCATAGCCAGGAGCCCCTACGCGATTACCATCACTACCACCGACGACAAAGTTACTATTACCGACGCGCGCACCACGCCAGTTAACCCCAAGCTCCTTATCGTAATCAACATTCGCCTCAACAATCCTCGCCTCAATCATAACCTGACGAACAGCAACATCAAGCTGAGAAACTATACGACGAAGCTCATCTAAACGCTCCTGTGTTTGATAGGCAATAATACTGTTTGTTCTATCATCAACAGTTATTGAACCACGATCATCCCCTGCACCATCCGCGCTTGTTACCGACTGAAAGAGCTTCGCCATATCGGACGCCTTAGCATAATTCACCTGAATTAGCTCACGACGCAAAGGCGCCAACTCTGCAATCTGTTTTTGCGACTCAAGCTCCTGCCTCTCACGCGCAGCTATCTCGTCTGCGGGAGCTACAAGAAGTACATTACCTATCTTGCGCTTATCCAATCCCTTCGTTTTCAGGACAAGATCTAAAGCCTGATCCCACGGAACATTCTGCAACCGAAGAGTAATGTTACCAGCAACAGTATCACTAGCCACCAAGTTCAGATCAGTAAAGTCTGCAATAAGCTGAAGAACCGACCGAACATCAATGTCTTGAAAATTAAGAGAAAGCTTTTCACCTGCATAAGCAAAACTATCGGCTTTTCGCTTTTCAGCTTCAGATTGAGTCAACGGCTTAACACTTAAAGTCAACTTGTTATCTGTTTGATACGCCAAATAGTCATAGACACCGGACGACTCAATAACAATACTGACTTTATCAGCAGTTCCAATACTGCTTACGAACTGAACCGGAGTAGCAAAATCCTTCACATCAAGCTTCACACGCAGCGCTTCAGGCAACTGTGTTTTAGCAAAGTCCAGACGAATCTTACCGCCTTGATCTTGTATATCAGGACTTACAGAAGCATCAGACAAGGTTATAACCACATTTCCCTCTCCCTGCTCACCGCGCTGAAAATCTATATTACTAATCCCCCTCACTTGCGGAGAATATTTCTTCGAAGGAGCAACGGCAGTAGTTACAACTGGCGCCACCGAAGCAGCAGAAACTTTAGAGCCCTCACCAACCACAACGAAGAGGCTATTTCCCTCAGAGCGAGTGTGGTAAGGAGAAAGGCTCGACAAGTTAATGACAAGCCGCGTACGGTCTTTCGCCTCGACCACGGTCACACTACGAGCATTACCAACACCGAGCTCGCGATTTTTTAAACCTAACTTGTTCGATACACCAGGCAAATCAAGCGCAATACGCGCCGGCTGCTCAATGGTATAACCGCGAGGAGCGAGCACTGGCTCGTCGAATGTCAGCTTTAATTCGACGCGATCCCCTGGCAAAGCAGCGACATCAAGTGCTGTTAAGTCAGCGGCCATCAACGAGGGAGACACGAGTGCCGCTAGAAGAGAGAAACCAACTAAAGAAGGGGATATGTTCATAATCATATTCCACTGAGCAGATCGATTATTTTTTTTCATTTTCATTCCGCTCTAGTTAAGAGCGCTCCTTAAGGGACAGGCTACGCGGTCGCTCCAACCAACCACCCTCACCATCCGGAACGATTTCAATTACATCAATTTTTGATTCATCTATGGCAAGTATCCGACCATGGTTACGACCGAGATAATCACCCACCCGCACCCGGTGAACCCCCCCAGCGCCATTCACCAGCGCAAAGGAGCCAGCATCATTAGCCAAGGTACCCACCATTACAAAGGCTTCTATATTGAATCCTTCAAGAAATTGCTTAGTGCGTGTTTCATCGGGCTTAATATCTTTAGAACCTTTCTGCCTATCCGCCACTTCCAATTTTACTGGAGGTTGAAATGGGCTTCTCAACGCAGCAGCGCTGTATGCAAAGCTTTCATAGGGCTGAAATTTTGGCAGCGGTTCAATTTCACCTTTAGGCCGAGCACGCACCTCATCCATATATGACTGGAGATCTGAAAAGTCGCCTCCACCACCGCACCCTGAAACCATAACAAATGAAAGCCCAAGTAAAACTCTGGAAAGTATCATTGCACGCCCCCCTTATCATTATAGCGATAAGTTTTGGCCAGAATACTCATGCGCAGCTTAGAAGAAGTATCCGCACTTACAGGAACCAGATTAAAATCATGCAAAGTCACAATTCGCGGCAGACTTGCAACACCACTAACAAAAGTTGCCAGATCATGATATGACCCAACGACAGTTATTTGAATAGGTAGTTCTATATAGAATTGCTGTGCAGCCTCAGGCAATAATTTAATTTCTTCAAACTCTAAACCACTACCCAACCCTGTCCTAGTTATATCCTCCAGAAGACCCGGAACCTCTGTATCGCTTGGGAGCTGCTTCAAGAGGGCGCCAAATGAAACCTCCATCTCTTGCATCTGATCCTTGTAGGCATCTAGGTTCGCCGCTTGAAAAGCCTTACTTGAGAACTGTTCTTTCAGGATAGCCTCTTCAGCTCTTTTACCGTCCAACTGAGCCTGAAGGTCTTTAAGGTGAAAATTATAACCAAAAGCAACAACAGCAATTAGCAACAGAGCACCCGCAATAAACTTGACCGCCGCAGGCCACGAACCAACATTATTAAAATCAAGATCATTTAGATCAATCTGACGCAGGCTTTCTAAAGAATCATTAAGACTCATTGCTTAGCCTCCTCGGGAGCAAGCGCAGGCTGGGTCTGCTGCACACTTAGCTGGAACACATTAGCCTGATCAACCGCGCCGGCCGTCACAGACTTAACCTCAGTTAGATTCGGCGCCGTTAGCCACTCTGAAGCGTCTAAATTTCGCATCAGATTCGATACACGATTGTTAGATTCAGCCGCGCCAACAATTGAGATATTCTTAGCAGCCATTTTTACGGCAGTGAAATGCACACCATCAGGCAGTGTTCTAACCAACTGATCAAAGACACGACCAATAATAGGTCGGTTTCCTTGTAAATCCTGAATAATCTTCATCCGCTCAAGAAGCTGCTGACGACGGGTTTTCAGCTCACTAATTTCTTTAATGCGCGCGTCCAGAACAGCAATTTCCTTACGGACAAACTCATTCCGAGCATCCTGTTGCTCAATAGCCCCATTAAGATATTGATCCCCAAGAAATACAGCACCTGCTGCTACGATAAACACACCAGCAAGTGTTACTAGAAAGCGCTGTTTGCGCTCTTCGCGCAGCTGCTCGCGCCAAGGCAAAAGGTTAATCCGCGCCATTAGTCGAAACTCCTCATTGCCAGACCACAGGCAATCATCAAGGCTGGCGCATCACTGGCGAGCGCACCAGCGTTGACCTTTCCACTCAACGCCATTTCAGCGAATGGGTTAGCGACCAATGTCTGAGTACCAATTTTTTGCTGAATCAAACGATCAAGGTCTGGAATCGACGCCGTACCGCCTGCCAACAGGATATAGTCGACATCATTGAACTGACCTGCGGCGAAAAAGAACTGCAGCGATCGAGCGACTTGCTGCACCACGGCTTCTTTAAAAGGCTGCAACACTTCGCTATCGTAGTCATCCGGTAAGCCGCCTTGCTTTTTGGCAAGGCCTGCCTCTTCAACTGACAAGCCGTAACGACGCTGAATCTCTTCGGTCAACTGCTTGCCACCAAACAGTTGCTCGCGGGTGTAGATGGTACGGCCGTTGTGGAGAACACTGAGCGTGGTCATGGTGGCGCCAATGTCGACAACCGCTACGGTCAGCTCATCCCGACCACCACCCAATTGGTCAATCAACAAACCGTAGGCGCGCTCAAGAGCATAAGCCTCAACATCAACCACTTTTGCGGTGAGACCAGCAAGCGCAAGAGCAGCCTCACGAACCTCGACGTTCTCTTTGCGACATGCTGCGAGCAGCACCTCAACTCGATCGGCATTACGCGGGGATGCGCCCTGCACCTCGAAATCGATGGCAACTTCTTCTAAGGGATAGGGGATGTACTGGTCGGCTTCGATCTTCAGTTGGTTTTCAAGCTCATCATCAGAAAGCCCGGCTTCCATTTCGATGGTCTTGGTAATAACTGCGGAACCGGCAACCGCGACGGCGACGGTTTTTACACCGCTCTTAGCCTTCGCTAGCACACGTGAAAGGGCCTGACCCACACCTTCCAGCTCGGCGATGTTTTTCTCGACCACCGCGTTTGGCGGGAGCGGCTCGACTGCGTAAGCCTCTACCTTGTAGCGGCTTCCGGAGCGGCTCAATTCGAGGAGCTTGACGGAGGTCGAACTGATATCGATCCCGAGTAGCGTATTCGCTTTCTTATTGAAGAGCCCTAGCACGACCGATTTCCTATTGGCATCCGCGACTTACGGACTATTTATGTTTTTTCACATTAAATAACAGTCTTGACAGAAGCGCAAATGGCTACCCGGCAAAAAAACCGCTTATAATGTGATCAGTTTTTCTCTTTTAACCTTGTGTTTCGCTTAACCCGTTCTTTTATCTGGAAATCCAAAAATCTTGATGCGTCTTTTGCGTTTTTTTTGCTGGTCTAGCCTCGCCGCTTTTTGTGGTCTGGTACTCAGTTTCAGCGGTGCCTTCCTCTATCTTAGCCCCAGCCTTCCATCCGTCGAATCATTGCGCAGTATTCAGCTGCAGATTCCCCTGCGCGTCTACAGCCGCGACGCCAAGCTGATTGCCGAATTCGGTGAAATGCGCCGCTCGCCCATCGCCTTTGAAGACATTCCCCAAGACTTCATCAGCGCGCTGCTGGCAGCCGAAGACGACAACTTTGCCAATCATTATGGCGTCGACCTGACCAGCCTGATGCGCGCTGCGACGCAAATCTTAAAAAGCGGGCAAATCCAGAGTGGTGGCAGCACCATCACCATGCAGGTGGCGAAGAACTTTTTCCTGACCAGTGAAAGAAGTTTCTCACGCAAGATCAACGAGATACTTCTAGCTCTGCAAATTGAGAGAGAGCTTAGTAAGAACGAAATTCTTGAACTTTATGTGAATAAGATTTACCTCGGTAATCGCGCCTACGGTATCGAAGCAGCCGCTCAGGTGTATTACGGTAAGTCCATTCGCGACGTCACTCTTTCACAGATGGCCATGATTGCCGGGCTGCCTAAAGCGCCTTCGCGCTTCAATCCGCTTGTCAACCCGACACGCGCCCTTGAGCGCCGCGACTGGATTCTCGGGCGCATGTTCAGCCTGGGTCGCATTGACCAGCAGCGCTACAAAGAGGCGCTCGCCGAGCCGATCAATGTCAGTTACCACGTGCCAACGCCCGAGCTGGTAGCGCCTTACATAGCCGAAATGGCGCGAGCCGAGATGGTCGGGCGCTACGGCAGCGAGGCCTACACCGAAGGGTTTAATGTCACCACCACGGTACCGAGCGATCTGCAGCTGGCGGCCAATACGGCCGTACGCGAAGGCTTGATCACATACGACCAGCGCCACGGCTATCGCGGACCTGAGAGCCGACTACCCGGCATGACCAAAGAAAATTGGTTAACCGAACTGAGCAAGCATACGTCTCTGGGCGGCCTGGAGCCGGCCATTGTTACCGGCGTAGAGAAAAGCGGAATTATGGTCCTGCTGCGTAATGGCGAAGAACAGGCCGTGGCTTGGGACAGCATGAAGTGGGCGCGACCATTCCTTAACACCAACAGCCTTGGTCCACGCCCACAACAGCCTGCCGATGTGAGCCAGATAGGCGACCTGATTCGTGTGCAGCCTCAGGACGATGGAAGCCTGCGCTTCGTTCAGTTGCCCGCAGCACAAAGCGCTCTTGTTTCCCTGGATCCGAACAACGGTGCCATTCGCGCCTTGGTGGGCGGATTCTCTTTTGAGCAGAGCAACTACAACCGTGCCGCCCAGGCCAAGCGCCAACCCGGCTCGAGCTTCAAACCCTTCGTGTACAGCGCCGCGCTGGATAAAGGCTACACCGCCGCCACCCTGGTGAATGACGCGCCAATTGTGTTCGCCGATGACGCGCTGTCGCAGGTTTGGCGACCGAAGAATGACAACAACACCTTCCTGGGCCCGATCCGCCTACGCGAAGCCTTGTACCGCTCGCGTAACCTCGTATCGATTCGCCTGCTGCAAGACCTCGGCATTGCCAACACCTTGAGCTATATCGAGCGTTTTGGTTTTGACAAAAAGGACCTGCCGCCCAACTTGTCATTGGCGCTTGGCACCGCAAGTCTGACCCCAATGGAAATCGCCGAAGGCTGGAGCGTGTTTGCCAGCGGCGGCTATAAGACCGAGCCCTACCTGATCGAACGGATTGAGGATCGCACTGGCAAACAGCTGTTCAACGCCAACCCAGCGCAAACACCTACTGGGATCGCTCAGCGCGCAGAACAAAACAGCACGATACAACTCAGCACCGGCGACCAGCCTCTGCCGCCTGAGCCGGTACTTGCCGAGCAGATCATTGATGGGCGCACCGCCTACATCATGACCAGCATGCTTCAAGATGTGATCAAACGCGGTACGGGGCGCCGCGCCATGGCCTTGGGCCGCGATGACCTGGCAGGCAAAACTGGCACCACTAACGAATCAAAAGACAGCTGGTTCTCTGGTTATAACGCCGACTACATCACCACGGTCTGGGCCGGCTTTGATCAACCGGAAAGCCTGGGTCGCAATGAGTATGGCGGCACTGTA
>Ga0209542_10015012_pt1 | contig 13085 bp, 11 predicted proteins | sample RifCSPhighO2_01_FD_184028 | JGI IMG/M metagenome (GOLD analysis project Ga0209542, IMG submission 184028) | Soil microbial communities from Rifle, Colorado - Rifle CSP2_plank highO2_0.1 (SPAdes) (version 2) | ecosystem: Environmental > Terrestrial > Deep subsurface > Rock core/Sediment ... | reverse complement strand
TGAAGGAGCAGGAAACCTATGATATTTATTATGATGAAGCAGGAGATTTTTTAGAGATAACTTTTGGTCTACCCCCTAAGAAAGAGTACTCAGATGAAACTGAGCCAGGAGTTTTCATAACAAGAGATGAGGAAACAAATGAGATAAAGGGAATAGGAATTCTTGATTTTAAAAAAAGTACTAGTAAAGTTTAATTTAAGATTTCCGTTAAATATTCTAGGTTAATATTTCTGTAAAATATTAAAAGAAAATGAGACAAAGATCATTAGAGGTTTATTATGATCATATAATAAGTTTGTCTAAAATCAAGCACTATAGAAACGATGATTAATTTTTTCTAATCTCTCTTTTTCTGCTGATTCACTTATTTTTCTAGATAAAATTGCTGCATCAGTCCACGTAAAACTTAATTCTGGTCTTGAAGCAAATATGCCAACGTGCCTTGATACCTCAGATTTATCTTCTTTATTATATCTAAAAATATATCTTTCATTTTCTTTTTGATGATGAAGAGTATGCTCAAACTCTTGTGAATTATTTGCTAACCATTGATTAAGTAAATAATTTAGAGAGGGATTTAATAATTTAATTCTTTCAAAATCTTCTGATTTATATGAAACCATTTTTACACTTTAGAAAATTCAGTATAATGACATTTACCACAGTATGATCTATCTTTTGTGATCATAAGAAAAACACCTGCGCCACATCTTGGACAGCTTCTTTCTCTTGTTATTTTATCACCATCAATCTTGTATTTTTTGTATTTTTTTGAAGTTGGCTGGTTTTGATGCTTTTTTTTACCTTTGGACTTTGAATCTTTTGCCATGAATATATATTTCGTGAAAAGGTTTATAAACCTTTGTTTTGTTTGTGTTTGAATTAAACCAATGAAACAATGTTTGAGGTAAAATGAAAATTAAAATTTTCAATTCCTCATTTTAAATAAAATTTCGGAAAATGGTATCTGTTTATGATATAGTAGAAAAAGCTAGAAAGACAGGAAAGATAGAGAAAGGAACAAACGAAGTTACAAAAGCTATTGAGAGAGGAACAGCAAAATTAGTTGTTTATGCTAGTGATGTTGATCCTAGAGAAGTAATTCAACATCTGCCTATCTTGTCGAAGGATAAAAATATACCTTGTGTGGATGTGGACAAAAAGGAAAAATTAGGTATTTCTGCAGGACTTAATGTGCCTTGTTCTTCTGTAGCAATTATTAATCCTGGTGATGCGGATAGAGATATGGAAGCTTTTTTTAAATCAATGAAATAATTTTTAATTTAATATGACAGAAAAATTAACTGAAAGAACATTATTAAAATTTATTGATGAAGATAAAGAAATGGTTAAAATTTTAGATGGGACTCTAAATTTAGAAATAGGAAACAAAGTTGGATTTTACTCCAAAAATAAAGGATCAAGAATAAGAGAAGGATTTTATGAGATTATTAAAAGAGATCCTAATTGGATTGATTTTTCCTTCATTGAACATGAATATTCAGAAGAACCAAGTAACTTTAACAGATATTATTCATTAAAAAGAATCGGCAGTTTAAGTGGGATGGATATTAGAGAATTAAAAAAATAAAATGGGAAGCAAAACTCAGAAAGTAAAGGAAATTCATGGAAGCGGACAAAAAGGATCTCAAGGAAGTAGAGCAAAAGGAGCTGAAGCTTTATTATCTGAAAATGCTGTACCTGCAATTGTTGAAGTGATAATAGGCAGAACAGGCGCTAAAGGAGAGGTCACACAAGTTAAGTGCAGGATATTACAGGGTCATGACAAAGGCAAGGTTATGAGAAGGAATGTAAAAGGTCCTGTCAGAAAAAAAGATATATTAATTCTTAGAGAAACTCAAATTGAAGCAAGAAGAATTAAATCAAAATTGTCTAGAAGTGCTTATTAAAAATGCCAATATGTTCATTTTGCAAAAGACAGTATAATTTTCCTAGAGGGTTGACTGTTTATACTACTGATGGAAGAATTGTTTATTTTTGTTCAAGTAAATGCAGAAAAAATGCTGATTTGAAGAGAGATCCAAAAAAAGTAAACTGGATAAGAAAGAGAGAAGATGTGAAAGCTGAAGTGTCTTCAAAACTAAAAAAGAAAGAAGATTTAAAAGAAGAACTCTCTCAAAAAGTTAAAAAATAACTATAATTTTATCTTACATATCTATGGAAATTAAAACAGTTAAAGTTTCTGATAAAGGACAAATAGCTATACCCTCTTCAATTAGAGAAAAAATAGGAATTGATAAAGGTGATGAATTAATTTTATGTGAAAATGAAGGAAAAATATTAATTCAAAAACTAAATAAAATATCTAAATCTATTAAAGATGATTTTAAAGACATATTAAAATATAATCAAGATTCCTTAAAAGAGGTTTGGGATAATAAAGAAGATGATATCTGGGCAACATACCTAAGAAAATAAAAATGATTTTTCAACAAAAATAGTTAATACTTTTACCTTATCCTTTTACAGATAAAGAAGGAAGTAAAGTCAGACCAGCTATTATTGTTTCAAATAGATACTGTAAAGTTATCGTCATTTCTTGAATATCCATCCTATTATTATATGCATAAATTAATTTCTTATTAAATAATTTTTATAGCTTACCGACGGGAAAAGGCGAGCAAGAGGAGCCTTAAAATAAATATTTACATTAATGAAATAAAATTGCAAAAAGTTAGATGACTTTAATTAGACAGTATCTTTCAAATAATGACTTTAATAAAAAATGTCAGGATTGTGTTGCAGTTCCTTTAACAACAGTTATAAAAGATGAACCTTTTTCTTTTATGATAAACCAAGGCAATTTAGAAACTGGAAAATTATTAAAGCCAAGTAGAATAAGGATAGATAAGATATTCTAGATAACTTTTATTTTATAATATTGTCCATTTTCATGTATGATTATCTAATTATTTTTTAAATACTTACAATGAAAATAATCAATAAAAACATTTATAAGTGTTATCAACTAATTGTTTACAATTGTCAATAATATGGAGACTATAAAAAATAGCCATAAAGATGTATTGTTACTTTTATTAAAAAATTTAGCTGAAGCTCAAACAGCTAGTTCTATATCTAAAGAACTTGATATGAGTCGTTGGGGTATATGGAAAATTTTAAGAAAACTCGAAAGAGATGAATTAATAAAAATTGAGCCAACTGGAAAAGGTAAGACAAGCACCTATATAATTAAATTAAATTGGAATAATATATTGGTTGAGAGAACTTTATCTTTATATCTAGCTCAAGAATCTATTAAATATAATAGGTGGGTTTCTAATTTTTCTCAATTAGAAAATAATGTAGATTTTCTTATTTTATTTGGGAGTATTTTACATTCTCCTAAACAAGCTAATGATATTGATATTTTAAGTGTTGCTTCAAAGAAATCTAAATTTGCTAAAAATGATAATCTTATTTTTAAAATTCAGGAAACTCTAGATAAAAAGATTCATTATATTTGTTTAACTCCTAATGAATTGAGAAAAGAATTAAAAAAATCAAACAAACCTTATTTAGAAAGCATAAAAAAAGGTTTTATACTTTTTGGCCAGGAAAAGTTTGTAAAATTTATTAAGGATTTAAAAAAATGAATTTAGAAAAAGATATAAAAGATTGTTTTAAATCCGCTTTAAAAGAAGAGCAGAAAGGTAAAAAACATAAGGGTCTTTTTAATAGATGACTTTAAATAGTACAATAGTATATTAAAATTGTACTATGGACAAAATAATAAAGATAATATTAGCAGAATGGAAAGGGAAGAATATTCCAACAATAATTCCTAGAGATATCGATCTATACGGCTATCTTGATATGAAAATTAATAAGATAATTGTATTAAATGGTTTTAGAAGAGTAGGAAAAACATATATCTTATATGGATTAGTTAATGAACTTCTTAAATCGAACACTCGTGAAGAAGTTGTTCTGATTAATTTTGAGGATGAAAGAATACCACTTAAAACAGACTTTTTAAGCAACTTAATTCCAACCTCTGATGAGGTATTTAATAAAAAAATTAAATATCTATTTTTAGATGAGTTACATAATATTCCTAATTGGAGTAAATGGCTTAGAAGAATACATGATAATCAAGATATAAAAATTTTCGTTTCAGGTTCTTCTTCAAAGATGTCTGAAGAGGAAATACCTACCGAATTGAGGGGAAGGTTTTTAGAAATAAAAACATTTCCTCTATCTTTCAAAGAATTCTTAAAGTTTAAGAAAATTAGTTTTGACTTAAAAATATTAGAATATTCTGAAAAAGAAATGCCCATTATTTTGAAAGCTCTTACAGAATATATTACATATGGAGGATTGCCTGAAATTGTTCTTGTAGATGAAAATAAAAAATTTGAATTAGCACAGTCATATTATGCTACTGTTATAAAAAGAGATATTGTAGAGAGATACAATATAAAAAATGAAGAATCTTTAAAAGCCCTATTAAAACTTTTTTTAGATTCAAAGGAATATTCTATAAGCAAAAGTTATAATAATCTTAAAAGTTTAGGGTATACAATTGGTAAATCAACATTGCAGAAATATATCTTTTGTATTGAGAACTCTTATTTTACCTTTAGTCTGCCTATTTTTTCTTATAAAATAAAAAATCAAATGCAACATCAAAGAAAGATTTATTTTATAGACAACGTTTTTATTAATTCAATTTCAACGAAGTTCTCAAATAATTTTGGAAGGCTTTATGAAAATATTGTAGCAGTTGAATTAAAGAGAAGAAAGAAGGAATGTTATTATTGGAAAAATGTAGAAAAAGAAGAAGTGGACTTTGTTATAAAAGATAATAATAGAATAGATCAATTAATACAAGTTTGTTATGATATTTCTGATCCTGATACAAAAAAAAGAGAAATTAAGTCTTTATTAAAAGCAAGCAAGGATTTAAAGTGTGATAATCTTTTAATAATTAATAAAGACCATTCTAGTGAAGAAAATTTAGAATGGTTTGGAATAAAGAGAAAGATTAATTTTATTCCTCTTTGGAAATGGCTGTTAAATTAATTTGAAATAACATAATTCTTGTAGAACAACTTCTATTTTCTATAGTAATCTATTTAAACTAATTTTTATTTAATTTTATGTTAAAAAGAGTTTAGTTTTAGGTGATGGTTTACAAGAAATATGTAAAAAAGAGGGGTAGAAGTTTTGGTCCTTATTATTATGAAAGTTATAGAGAAGGAAATAAAGTAAAAAAAATTTACATTGGTGGAGAAAAAGAATATAAAGAGTGGATTAAAAAGAAAAAAAGTGTAGAACAACCATCTAAAAAAAATAAAAATCTTATTTCTAGAATACAAAGTGCTTCAAAAAATTTATTAAATATTCCCAGTTATGCATATCAAAAATCTGAAAATTCAACTAATCAAAAAAAACAGGTTTATACTATTTCTTCAAAAGATATACCTGATAAAACTAGAGTTATTTTTAGAGTACTTTTAGTTTTATTTATATTTGTATTGATGTTTAATTTTATTGGGTTTTATTCTAATTCTATTAACCCTTCTTTTAGAACAGGCTTTACTATTTCAGAAAATATCTCTGAAGATACTCCTGAAAATTTAACAGGAATAACTGATTCCTTATTGGTCTATGGAGAATACAATAATGAAAGTGTAGAACAATCTTTTGATAAAGAGAATGTGGATTTGGAAATAAAACAGCCTGCAACTTTTGGTGATAATGTGCTTAGCAAGAATAAAAATAAGAGAATGGAATTTAATACAAGTGCTGGAAATGTAAGACTTTATTTTGATCTGTTAAATTACAGTGAGTTTGTTGAAAATCTGGCAGATATTCCAACCTCCTCAAATATAACAATAAATGAAAGTGTTATTTTTGAAAACCAAACAGAGGAAAACATAACCAATGAAACTGAAATTCCAGTAATTGAATCTGATAGTAATATAACTGAAATACCTACAATCAATGAAACAAACCAGACAATAAACAATACAGAAATAAACCAAACTAATCCTGAAGGAAATGAAAGTTTGAATAATCAAACTATAAATAACGAAACAATAGCAAATGAAACAATAAACGATGAAACCTCTGTTAATAATACAAAAATTGAGCCTGTTAATAATATAACTGAAATAAATGAGAGTGAAAGTGAGAATAATCAGACAATTGAAGAAAATGAAGGGATTGCAGAAGAAAGTAATGAAATTATTGATACAGAAGAAATAACAGAAACAGAAAATAAAGAAAGTAAAGAAATAGAGGAAACAACTGAACCTGAAAATCAAGATATTGGCATAACTGGAGGAGTTATAAAAGGAATATCTGGCTTTTTTTCTAATTTCTTTTTAGGAATAGGGAAAGTAACCTCCAGAGTTATTGGAGTAGATTTAAATGAGACAGAAAATATAATAAATAACCCTAAAAATAATATAGAAAGTGTTGATTTAGAAGAAATAAAAGAAAAAATAAAAGAGTTAAATGGAAGCGAGATTAATGAAGCTGCAGAAGATTCCATCATTAATGCAGAAGAATTTGATATTATTGTCAATGAATCGGAAAATAATCCCGAAGAAAGTTATAAATGGGGATATAAGGTAAAATTAAATGACCTGAATTTTATTGCTAAAGTTGATGTAACAACCGACCAAAACATAACAGAATGGGATAATTCTACTTTGAGAATTGGCAATAATCTGCTTTCATTTCAGGATTTAGTTAAAGAGGGGTATAATGTAAGATTTGAATTGCCTCTGTTAGATATTAATATAACTAATCTAACTGTAATTGAAACTAACATAACAGAGGAAAACATAACAAATATAACAAAAACACCTGAAATAGATGAAGAAAATCAGACAATAAATAATGAAAGTAATGAAACTTCTTTAAATAAGACAGAAACTGAAGAATCTGAAGATAATACAACCGAAGTCAATGAAATTGAAAATGAAGAAAATATAGAAAACACAACAAACGAACAAGAAAATCAGATTAATGAAGAAATCATACAAACTAATAATGATAATGGGGAAATTCAATCCATAGAAAATAATGAAGAGACAACTGAATCTGAAACAGGAAATCAAGATGTTGCTATAACTGGAGGAATTATAAAAGGAATTGTTGGTTTTACCGGAAGGATTATTGAAGATATCAATAATATAACAGAAAATCCAAATAATGATGAAAGAGATTTTATATTTGAAGATATAAAATATAACAATTCAATTGTCATTTATATTGAAAAGAATTTCAATAATACAAATTATTCAATTGGGGATATTATTAACCTTGACCCTACTTTTACCCAAGTGATTAATGAATCAAATTTCACTCATTTAAATCTAACAACAGATTCACCATATCACACACTCCTTGCTTATTATCCATTTGATGTAAATCATACATCAGATAATATAACCTACGATTATTCTACTAATTCTTATGATGGAACTACAAATACTGGGAGTATTGTCTGGAATGCTTCTTGTAATTATGGAGCTTGTTATACTTTTGATGGCACAAATGATGCAATAAGTTTTCCAACAGGACTTTCAGGTCTGACATTAAATAATTTTACAGCTATGGTTTGGATAAGACCAACAACAACTTCAACTGACACTATTTTTGGTAATTCTGCAAACAACCAAAATGTAATAAGAATAGTTAATGCTACTAGAATTAATTTTGTTCCAGTAGCAACAGCAACTAACATTGATATTTTACCAGCAATAGTCACAAATCAATGGCAACATTTCGCAATTTTAAGAAACACTACAGATGATGTTTATGTTTATATTAATGGAGCTAAAGTTGGTGAGAACCTGTCAAGTCTAACAGGAACAATGGAGTTTTTTGGACTTGGAAGAACCAATGCAGGACAGTATTATGGCGGTCAAATGGATGAAGTAATGATATTTAATCAAGTATTGAATGAAAGTCAGATTGTTGATATTTACAACAATCAAAGTGCAAGATTTGTAACTTCTGGAAGTATTAATCATACAATGAATCTGACTGGGAACAGGATAAATATAACTCTTGATGATTGTGAGAATATTCTTAATACTAATATCTCTCTAAAAATAGATGGTGGTTCAGAAACTTATTTTAATTCAACTTGTGGAATATCGAACTATTCATTTACAGCAGCACAAACAAATAATGTTTCTTTTATTTTATATTCAAATTCAAGTGATGGATTAACTTCTTTTTATACACCTTTAACTATTGGAAATTTTACCTATGCTAATTATACTGTTCAAACAGACACAACTCCACCAAATGTTTCAATTATCTCTCCTTTAAACCAAACGTATACAACCAATTCTATTACATTTAATATAAGTGTGAATGATTCTTCAGTTATCTCTTCATGTTGGTATATTTTAGATAGTAGTGGTAATGTAACTTTGGGAAATATTTCTTTGGAATTTTTTAATGATACAAATTCTTCCATGACAGAAGGTTTTCATACAGCTAACTTTTATTGCAATGATAGTCTTAATAATCTAAATAATACACAAGCAGTAAATTTCTCTATAGATTCTATTTTCCCACAAATCTCATTTATTGACCCTACTGCACCAAATGCAACAACAACTTCAAATACTTCTATATTGATCAATACATCAATTTCAGAAGCAAATTTAGATCAAGTTATATTCAGATGGAATAGTACAAATTATACATTATTTAATGATTCAGTTGCCTTGATGATGAATATGGATAATAGATCTTCATTAGGAGAGAATGATAGTGTAGTTGTTGATGTTTCAGGATATTGTTATGATAATCAAACAGAGATTTTGACTGAAGAGGGCTGGAAATATTTCTCTGAATTGAAAGATGATGACAGAGTTATGACTCTGAATCAGGAAACAGGGAAGAGAGAATGGCAATTGCCTTATGAAGTTCAAGAGTTTGATAATTCAATATTAAATGATGAAATGTATAAAATTGATTTTGTTGATTCTGATGAAAAAGAGGGAAAGTTAGTTGTGAGTGAGAAACATATGGTTTATGTAAGTCAAGACCTTGGCCAGACTTTAAAGCCTGTTAATGAGACTATAAATAATCTTCCTTTAAATTCTGATGAATTTACGGATTTAAGTAATTTATCTAATGAAAATTGTATAGAGTCTATTAAAGGAGGATGTATTTTGAGAAATATAATCCCAGAAGATTCTTGCGGCGGGAATTTTAATTTATTTAAGAAATGTTTATCAGATGTTAATAATACTCTGCCAACTGACTTTGCTATTTCAAATACTTGTTTATCTTTTGTTCCTAATTCAACTCTTTTTATATCAAACCCAATATTTGAAAATTCTTTTATAAATTTTAGTGGTATATTTTCATCAGCTAAAAATGATGGTTTAGAATCCGATGTATTTTTCATCCTCGATAGTTCTGGAAGCATAGTTCAATGCAGAAAGAATAGCTTCTCTTGTGAGTTGAGGAAAATAATCTTTGAGGATTTCCTCAATAGTTACTCCTGCAGAAAGCAATTCAATAATCTGCCATACCATGACCCTAGTTCCCTTAAAAGTGGGAGTTCCACCGCAGATATCCTCATCTGCAACAATATGCTCATTAATTTCAACTCTCATCTTGATAATCACAAATATTGTAAAGTATTTAAATTTAATGAAGATAATAATTATATCTTAGATTCAGAAGATGAATGCAATTTCTTATATCTTTCATGTAGAGAATGTTTTACTTCTTTAGCTAACTTTTCTGCATCTTCTTCTGATAATTTGCTTTTTGAAAGAATCTTTTTGGCAATTGATGATTCTATGTTATCTACTAATTCTTTCATAGCTTCAGATAAAGCTGATTTAAATTCTTCTTTAAATATTTCAGGTATTTCTACTTTAATTGATATTTCTGCCATGAATTGTTATAATAATAATGATTATTTAAATATTTCTTCTTCAAATGAAAATTCGGACCATAAGGTTTATTCTTCTGCTTCTTTTTCTAATAATTCTCTTAAATCTTTTGTGTTGAATACTTCAATTTTAGATTGCTTTTTGAAATCTGGCTCATTAGACCAGATTCCACAATTAAGCTTTAATGCAAGGGCAAAATATGGAGTGTCTTTATATGATTTATGCGGGGAAAGTTTTTGTGCTGTTTCTTCAAATTCTTTATATTCAGAAGAAGGGATTATAGATATTAATTTACTTAACTCTTCAATTATTAAAGATAATTTTTCAACTGATAACTTGGAATACTTGACTAAATCTGGAATATTATTTTTTAATTCTTCAATTGAATGTGATGGAGAAAATAACTGTAATTTAAACGAATCTGAATTAAAGATTATAGATCTTACTGGATTATCTCTAAAAAATGAAAATAATATATTGGCATCAACCACTAATTTCATTTACCATCCCTCTTCTTTATGCAATTGCCATACTCTTTCTTTGAGTTCCCTGCCTAATCTTAAACAATCCTCTTCAGTTATTTCTGAATCTTCCAGAAGTTTATCCAACTCCTTTAACAATAATGCTCTTTTAACTTTTTCTGATAAGAATTTTCTAACTGATTCAGAAATATTTAATTCCGGCAGTTCTTCTAACTGTTTCTTTAATTCTTCTGAAATGGATAATGTTATGTTTGGCATTTTGGATAATAATGTGCATCCTGTGAAAGATGTGGATATTTATAAATTTTTCTCTCTGATTCCAATAAAAGAGATTTATTCAGAATTTAATGAAGGTGAAGATATTTATTTTTTAGATTCAAGGAATAATCTCGTGAAAATTAAGAGTATAAAGAAAGTTGATAATTATACAGGAAAAATATATGATGTTGATGTTGAAAATGATGTTGTTTTGGTTAGAAGAAATGATGAAGATAGTTTTGATGATAATGATAATAATGAGAGTGAAATTGGAAATGATGATAATGAAAATAGTTTGATTGAAGTTCAAGAATTTGATAACAAGGGAGAGATGTATAGTATTAAACTAAGTTATTCTGAGCCATTAGAAGATTTAGACCCTTCTTTATCTTATAACCTTAGTAATTCTGATAATTCTTTTGTTGTAAATACCCTGATTTCAGATTGTTTCTTAAATGCTGGTTCATCTGACCAGATTGGTATTTTATTTAATGCAAGTGATAAAGCAAAATATGGATCATCTTTATTATCTTCTTCATGCGGAGATAGTTTATTAGCTTCTGATAGGAATTCAGAGTATTTCTCTTCATGGAATGTTTTAACTTTCCTTTGCAATACAGATAAAGAAAAGATAAAATTAGATCGTTCAATTTTTGCATATCTTAATATTTTATCTTTATTATCAGATAATTCTTCAATGACAAAATATGGAGAAAACAGTTTGCATCCTTTGATTAATAGTTCTTCCATTACCTTCCTTCTTGAAGAATCTGATTTGAAGAATGAGAATAATATTGATGCATCAATAATTAGTTCTGATGGTAATGAAGGCATTTTTTATGATAAATGTTTTTTAGCTTCTTTATGCTTTAACTCGTCTGCAAGTTTTATGCAATCTTCTTCAGTTAATTTACTATCTTTTAACAAATCATCAACCATAGTAAACTCTAATCTTGTTACAAATTGTTCAGTTACTTTAGCTAATGCTGCCTCAAATTTGTCTTTTAATTCTTCTGGGATATCAACTTTAATTGATGTTTCTACCATAGAAAATAACAAAAATAAAAACTATATAAATGTTTTGAATGAAGCAGAGACAGGAGACTTATTAGTTAGTTCAAAACATAGAGTTTATTCTTCTGTAGATAATAAAAAGTTTAAATTACAACCAGTTTTAGAAGTTTATGAAGATTATAACAAAGGCAAGGAAATTTATTTCCTAAATTCAGAAAATAAACCTATGAAAATTAGAAGCATAGAAAGAATTGATAATTATTCAGGAAAAATATATGATGTTGATGTTGAAAATGATGTTGTTTTGGTCAGGAGAAATGATGAAGATAGTTTTGATGAGAAATATAATAATGAGAGTGAAATTGGAAATGATGTTGTTTTAGTTAGAAGAAATGATGAAGATAGTTTTGATGAGAAACATAATAATGAGAGTGAAATTGGAAATGATGATAATGAAAATAGTTTGATTGAAGTTTGGAGCGGTAATAGTAATAATGGAACTGTTACAAATGCAGTATTCAATTCAACTGGAAAATATAATGGAGCATATACTTTTGATGGAAATGGGGATTATATTTCTAGGAATAGTGTGTTAACTTCTGCTTATCCATTTACTTTTTCTGCTTGGGTTAATAAAAGAAATGCAAGTGAAGGAATAATATTTTTTATGGAATCTGATAATGCAGAAGATTCTGTTTATTATGGAATTGGAGCCACAAATGTAGGAAAAATTTATGCCAATCCTACAGATAGTCCTTGTGTATCATCAGGAACAACATCTATAAATGATGGGAACTGGCATCATATTGTTGGGGTTTTTAATAGTAATACCGACAAGAGATTATATATAGACAATGTAAATGAAGTCAATATAACATCAGTTTTTTGCACTTTTCCTCCATCTCTTCCTATAACCAGATTTATTATAGGCTATTCTGCACCTATAGGTGCATATTTCAATGGAAGTATTGACGAAGTAGCTTTCTTTAATAGAACTCTTTCTACTTCAGAAATTCAGCAATTATATTTTTCAAACTTATACAAATTCAATTCAACTCAATGGTATCTTTATGTAAATCAAAGCAAGAATTCAACAACTGGTCTATCTTTAGGTACTCATACATATCAGACTTATGCAGGTGATAATGATGGAAATGCAAATCAAACTGATAACAGGACAATTATAATTAATGCTCCTCCTTCAGACCCATCTGTCAGCATAAATTCAACGGATGGAACAAATAAAACAAATATTGACTTGAATTGTTTTGCAACTATAACTGATCCTGATGGAAATTCAATGAATGTAAGTGCAAGATGGTACAAGAATGCAACCTTGAATTTAAGTGTGAGTTATAATAATAGTTATGCAAGTGGAACTGCATTTAATGCAACTCTTGATGACGGGAATACAACAAAAGCAGAA
>Ga0209542_10015011_pt1 | contig 13085 bp, 11 predicted proteins | sample RifCSPhighO2_01_FD_184028 | JGI IMG/M metagenome (GOLD analysis project Ga0209542, IMG submission 184028) | Soil microbial communities from Rifle, Colorado - Rifle CSP2_plank highO2_0.1 (SPAdes) (version 2) | ecosystem: Environmental > Terrestrial > Deep subsurface > Rock core/Sediment ... | reverse complement strand
CGGCGCAGAGCGCCACCACATTGGGGTTTTCATCCGCGGCCTTGACCAAGCCCTCGCCGTAGCCCGCACGCGTCGGCGCCTGCTCAAGACTCTTGAGATCCAGGAGATTTTCTACAAGTTTTGCTTTTGGGTTAAGGGGCATAAGAAGTTATCTGGTAAATTTGAAAGTGGAAAGCATGGCATTAAATAACGGTTGATTCTGCTCAACTTCTGAATCATTCACTCGTTTATTGACAAACCTGATGCTATATAGATTCCTATCATGATTAAACACAACGAAAGTTACTTCCATATTTCCATAAAGAGACGTCCTAAACTTTCTTCCTTCTATGCCACTACTGGAAAAATTCGTACTTTCTATGACAAATTTTTCTCCTTCTGGCGGCATAGCTTCCATACTGTTCAGCATCCATTTATCAATAGCTATATTTTCAAGCCTAGAATAGATATGCATCTCCCAGTCAATAATCTCGCCGTTTTGTTTGTTGAGATACAAAGCATACAAGAGTGGGGGCGACTCACTCACGAACCCTCTAAAAGGAGCTTCTGATGTACGGATGTCAGACATGTCCGGATACTTCATCTCAAACCCATACTTCTCATTCCGATATGTTTTCCATCCAGCCGTATCCATGATAGTAATATCTTGTTTCATTTCTTCGCGTACCGATATTTGTGTTGTGCGTCCGGTATATTCTATTTTCTGCAGATAGTCCCTGTACCAATATATCCCATATCCGCTACCTACAAATAAGACTCCCATAGTTATCATAACAAGGAGTCCAACTATACCAAAACCCTCTGCCTTTTTTTGACGCAATACTTTCACCAGAAGTCTTATCGCCTTTATTCCTACTTCTTGATTCATGATTCCTTATGCGCTATTGATGTTCGCTCTTTATCTTTCCTTGAAGCGTCCGTAGCTGTTTCAGCGACTCCTGCGCTTCTCCGGGCTTGAATGCCTTGGAGTGCCACAGATAATCAAATTCCATGAAATCCACTCCCTTGCCAGGTATGGTGTGCGCGAGAATCAACACCGGCTTTTCATACACCGATTGCGCGGTCTCATACGCATCCACTATCTCTTCAAAATTATGCCCGTTGATCTCTATCACATGCCAGTTAAATGCTTCGTACTTGGCGCGCAGAGGCTCAAGCGGCATAATCGTCTCCGTCATGCCGTCTATCTGAATGTTATTGCGGTCAATGAGCGCCGTCAGATTATCCAGTTTTAGTTTGCCCGCAAGCATGGCCGCTTCCCACGTCTGCCCGCATTCCTGCTCGCCATCGGACATAAGCGCGTAAATATTTATTTTTTTGGCATCCATTTTTGCGGCGATTGCCATACCGACTGCCTGCGACAAGCCGGAACCAAGAGGCCCCGATGTCGTCTCAACTCCCGGAAGCGCCGTACGATGCGGATGCCCTTGAAGTCGTGCCCCAAATTGACGCAAGGTTTTCAATTCCTCCACAGGAAAGTATCCGGCACGCGCCATAGCAGAATATCGCACCGGACAAATATGCCCATTAGAAAGCACGAGCCGGTCGCGCTCGGGCCACTCGGGATTTTTCGGGTCTTGACGCAGAATATGGAAGTAAAGCGCGGCAAAAACATCAGCCATGCCCAAAGGCCCGCCGATATGACCAGAGCCTGCATCCGCGACCATCTCAATCACATCCTGACGGATATGATTTGCCATCTCCTCCAAAAATTTAATCTTGTCTTCGTGGAGATGCGGCATATTACTAGTACGGATTACATATACAGTAGTATCTGCTTGCCACCGTGGAACTGCACCAATTAGCAGTCGGGAACGGCCTGCATGAGCCGAATGGCGGCACTATCGTCGCAGAAATCGCCTCAAGGTCAGTGACTAAGAGTCCTCCGATGGTTCCTCTATAGTTGTAGTATCTATAGCCGATACCGGAGGGATTCTTCGGTAGCACCGAGAGGAATCCTTCAGTACGCAATTGCTGGGCCATGCTATCAAAATTAGCCGTCCATGGGGATGCTCCGACCGCCGTTTCATTTGGGTATCTGCCGTATTTATCAAAATAGAATGCCAAGGCTCTTTGAACTGCCTGAAAATCAGCGATACGGCGCGCATCGCGTGCTTTTATCCGTGCAGAATTCAAGCTTGCCAGGACGACTGTCGCAAGAAGCGAAATAATTGAGATAACGACGAGCAATTCAATGAGAGTAAATCCTCTCGGAGAACGCATGGCGGCGCGTAATTTCATCAGGGTCATATGTTTTATCTTTATAATATAAATATAAGTCTAGCCAGATCTAACTCAAACATTGGGGGGGAGCTCCACCACCCCTGATCCCCCAAAAGACCGCACAAGCGCTATAATAGCTCCTCCAAGCAAAAGAATTGCAATGACCATAAGAATCTTGGTAATCCGGCGAGCATCGCTAATCCGCCCTCCGGAAAGTTTTACGATAAGATTTCCGATAGCACCATAGTTTTGCGATCCTGCCACCACGCTCTCAGGGCGCGCTTCAAGAACCTGCGGATTCTGTTTTTTATATTCCTCCAGAAGATCCATATAGATATGTAAATAAGTTTAAACTCCCGCCTCGCGGCGAAGGGCGCTTATCGCGCCGCCAATATCGCCCGAAGCAAAGATCGCCGATCCTGCGACAAGCAACCCCGCTCCCGCTTCACTGATCTTGCGGGCATTTCTTATAGTCACTCCCCCGTCTATTTCCACTATACACCCGGGGCACGCCTCCCGTATATGCCGGATTTCCCCAAGCATGTCGGATGCCGCAGCTTGGCCGGATGCTCCCGGAGACACGCGCAGGATCAGCGCCATATCTATTTTCCCACACCAAGGCACGAGCAAGCTCCAAGGCGTATCCGGACGTATGGCAAACCCCACCTCCTTCCCCGCTTCATGGCACTTTCGGATCACAAGATCAGGATCTCGCATCGCCTCAAGATGCATAATCACGCGCTTAATCGGCTCCACAAGCCATTGGCCGAGAATCTCCTCCGGCTCCTCTACCATCAAATGCACTTCCGCATTTAATTTCGCCTTCAAAAGCGCCAAATCCTGCGGATTGCGCCATGTCTCGTGTTTTGAAAACACGCCGTCCGTCACATCCAAATGGCACCACGAAACATACGGTTCAACTTTCGCGATTTGTTCTTGCACTTCGGCGAATGTAAGTGCGTTGATTGAGGGAATGATTTCTACCATACAGATAATACGAATACACGAATATATACGAATAGCACGAATAGCGTCTCAAGATTGATTTGTAAATCAGTAGGTCTAGTGTATATTCGTGTATTCGTATGATCATTTAAAGTTAGCCGCCTCTATTTCCTCAATCTCTTTCAATCGCCTTATATGCCGCTCTTCGCCCGAAAAAGGCGTCTCAAGCCACACAGTCACGATTTTAGATGCCTGCATCTCGTCGGATTCGTCAGATGCAAGCACCAACACATTGGCATCATCATCATTGCGCGATTTCTTCGCTTCATCCATATCCCAGCAAAGAGCCGCCCGTATACCGCGAAATTTGTTTGCTACAATATCCATCCCCTGTCCTGATCCGCATAAGAAAATCCCTTTGTGCTCTTGAGTATTTTGGGCGATCTTTGCCGCCGCCGCAACGGCAAAGTCCGTATAGTCGTCCTGCGGGTCATACATTAAAGCCCCACAGTCTTCCGTCGCGATCCCCCGCTCTGCCAAAAACTTTTTGAGCGCCTCTTTCCGCGCAAATCCCCTATGGTCTGCGGCAAGGTATATCATATGAATAGAATAAAGGGTATACGACCGCGGGGCAAGCCCCGCGGGTGCGTCGTCGCTCGGATGAAATGCGAGCAAGCTCGCATTTCGCTCCTCGCTAGACGCAATAAAGAATTATGGGTAATGAATCAAGGAGAATATTCAACTTGGGACTGTTCTTATCTCCTATCCCCCTTGATTCATGATTCTTGCTTCCTGATTCTCGTCTACTCTATCTCTCTGCGCGCGTTGATTTTGATATTCTGCACGATGCCGACTCCGATCAAAGACATCACGAGGCTTGAGCCGCCATATGAGACAAATGGCAGGGTAATACCCGTAATCGGCATCACAGCCATATTCATGCCGATATGGATAAACGTCTGCGCAAAAAGGAGCGCTGAAAAGCCGAGCGTGTACAGCCGCGAAAAGTTATCACGCGCGCGCATGCCAATGCGTACGATCCGCCAAAGAACCATAAAATAAAGCCCGAGCAAAATCAGCGTACCGACATACCCCCATTCTTCCGCATATGCCGCAAAGACAAAGTCGGTTTCGGGCTCCGGGAGAAAATGCAGGTGCGACTGCGACCCATACCCTAAGCCCTTTCCGAGGGTCTGTCCCGAGCCCACGGCAATCATGGACTGGATCATCTGATACCCGGCACCCTTCGGATCGCGATACGGATCCAGAAAAGACGTGATACGCGCTTTCTGATACGGCAGAAGTACGGCAAACCATGCGACGCACGCCACTGCGACTCCTATCAGCAGGAGCGAGAAAAAATGCCGTACTTTCATCCCCGAGAAAAGCACGACCGTAATCCATACTGCGATCAGCACGATCGCCGATCCCAGATCGGGCTGCGCCAGTACGAGCAAGGTCGGCACCAATACATAGAGGCCCGATACGACGAGATGCCGTATGCGATAAATCTCAATATGCCGCTTGGAAAAAAACTTTGCGAGCAGGATGACAAGCGCAAGTTTTGCAAGCTCCACGGGCTGGACCGCAACGCCCGCGAACTGAAACCACGCTTTGATCCCGCGCACCCGCACGCCGAGCAGGAGGATTGCCGCGAGCAAAATCACGCTTATCAGATAAAACAAAAAGACCGCAGCGCTTTGGGTGCGGAAAAGACGGAAGTCCACGAAACTTGCCGATACAAAAACGACGATACCGATCCCCGCCCACAAAAGCTGGCGCCAAAAAAAAGGAAACGCGCTCACGCCCGATAGGCTGGAGAGCGACATCAGCCCGATCGCGACAAGCAAAAACACAGATACGGTCAGTATCCAATCGTATTGCTTGCTGTGCTCTACGAGCCCTCTCAAGAGATTCATACCGCCTAGAGCATGTCCAAAAACCCCATATTCTGCTGTAATCGCATAATTGCGGCTACGAAGCCCAACGACTCGTCCTCAATGTATGAACCCATACATCTCGGACTCCGCCGGGGCTTCTCGCTCGCAATTATGCGATTTCGCAACGAAAGAGGGTTTTTGGACATGCTCTATTCGGGAATGAGGATCGTATGCGGCTCAAAGACATTCGCACGCGGATACACCTCTATCGTACCTACGATACCCGGCAATACGGCAGGCCAGATGGACTTGATTGTCGCGCGCTCGCCCGCTCGAATCCCACCCCCCGCGACTCTGTTTGCGCCGAGAAGATTCCCCTGCGGATCAAAAACCACGATTCCCGTCTCAATCGCCGCAAGATCCAGGCCGCTTGAATTAAGCACGCCCGCCTGCACGACACTCTGCTTGCGCGCATTTTCTTCAGTCACCATATGCTCGCGGGATTCTACGGTCAGGAGAGGAGAAGTAGCATTCGTCGCCTGCCATTCTATCCTGGTCACTTTGAAATCTATCCTCACGGGATCGCGCGACGTACGCAAGGCAGGCTCAATGATATACAAGCGCTCCTGCGGATAGACAAACGATATGCCTGTCTTGCGCGCGACCGCGCCGAATTTGTCATAAAGATTAAATTCATATTCTATTTCTGCCGATGCGAGAAACTCATTTTTGTTTTCCACGAGCGCTACCGCGTCGTACAGATTTGCGCCGGCGGGAGCGACCCGCGCCCAGAAAATTGTGAGCGCTTTCGGGTTTCGCAGTTCGCATGACGCGCACGGGCCTCCGCAATCCGTAGCCACCTCCCCTTGATTTTTGCGGCCGTCCGTGCAAGTTGGCGCCGGGATCAGTCCCCTCCCAAACCAAAATACGATTCCTCCGGTGATGACCAGGAGAATCCCCACGACGATGAGTTGTCTTTTTATCCTCCACGAGATCATATCCACATGGTATCATTTTTTCTTACAAAATCAAAAACCCCGCATGCAGGGCTTTCTAAGGCCGGCGAACCCTACTTTCCCAGGCGTTAATTTACACCAAGTATCATCGGGCCGGCGCACTTTCACTGCTCTGTTCGGAATGGGAAGAGGTGGGGCATGCGCCGGTGAATCACCGGCCGGAGAAAACCTTGCGTACGGGGTTTTCCGGCATTTTTCTAGAACCCATCTCAAAAATAGCTTTGATTGGAGCCAAAATGTATTTTTGAGATGGGTTCTATATGTAGTATATATGTGCTGGGTTGGGTAGATGAAAACAATCATTAGTACCGCTCGGCTGAAGCGCTTACGCGCCGTACACCTGCGGCCTATCAACCTCGTCATCTCCGAGGGATCTTAAATAATACCTTATCTTGAGGCACGCTTCGCGCTTAGATGCTTTCAGCGCTTATCGTTTCCGAACATAGCTACCCAGCGGTGCCCTTGGCAGGACAGCTGGTAGACCAGAGGTTCGTTCATCCCGGTCCTCTCGTACTAGGGACGACCCCTCTCAAGTATTGTCGCCTGTGGTAGATAGGAGACCAACCTGTCTCACGACGGTTTGAACCCAGCTCGCGTACCTTTTTAATCGGCGAACAGCCGAACGCTTGGGAGCTTCTTCACCCCCGCGCTAAGGTGAGCCGACATCGAGGTGCCGAACTCCGCCGTCGCTATGGACGCTTGGGCGGAACTAGCCTGTTATCCCCGGAGTAGCTTTTGTCTGTTAATCTCTGGCCTTATTCTAGTAAGTGCCATCGGTTCACTAAGCTCTGCTTTCGCACCTGCGCGGCATACCCGCCTTGCAGTCAAGCTGGCTTTTCCCTTTACAGGTCCTGCGCGATTTCCATCCGCGCTAAGCCAACCTTAATAGACTCCTCCATTACTTTTTGGGAGGAATGTGCCCCACATAAACTGCCCACCAGACACTGTCCCGATGGCGTTTGACGCCATCGGTGAGAACATATCATTTTCAAGAACGGTATTTCACTGACGAGTCCATCCCGACCGGAACCGGAACTTCAACCTCTCCCGTCTATGCTACGCATCAAAACGATATGCTCAATATCAAGCTACAGTAAAGCTTCCGGGGTCTTTTCGTCTAACCACAGGTAACCGGCATCTTCACCGGTACTGTATTTTCACCGGGCTCCTCGTTGAGACAGTCCCCCAGTCGTTACGCCTTTCATGCGCTTCGGAACTTACCCGAAAAGGAATTGCGCTACTTTAACACGGTTATAGTTACCGCGGACATTGACGAGGGCTTGGCACCCAGAGCAAAACAACTTTGATATAATCTCAGCCACTCCACAAGAATGCTTAACCTTCTCGCATTGGTCAGGCGTCACCCCCTATATATCCTCTTACGAGTTTGCAGGGAGCTGTGTTTTTGGTAAACAGTCGCCAGGGATACTTTTGTTGCAGCCCCGCGCTCCGCATACGCTTCGCTAAATGAAAAACGTAAAGACAAAAACGTAAAACTGCGGCATCGCTTCGTGATGGATTCTTCTAAATCCTACGAGCGAAGCGAGTGCAATAGTTTTTCATTTTTCGTTTTTAGTTTTTCGCTTAGTGCTTCGTATGCGAAGCACAGGGCAGGCCTTATCGCGAACTTACGGCCGCTTGTTTGCCGAGTTCCTTAACGAGGACTCACCCGTTCGCCTTGGTGTACTCCACCAACCCACCTGTGTCGGTTTACGGTACGCGCGAAACATGATAATTTTAGACGCTTTTCTGGGAAGCGCGCTTTGTCGGATTTCCGCAGGATTGCTCCGGCGGATCTCCGCGGCCCTCGGATATCCCTCATTAAAGAGGCTGCGCAGGGATTTTCCTCTGCGCTATCCTAAGACTACGAACGTCAAATCCAATAATGCGCCCGACATACTGCACTCCGTCCCGTCATCAAAACATGTTCCGGTGCGGGAATATTAACCCGCTGTCCATCGCCTGCGGCATTTGCCATCGGCTTAGGTGCGACTAACCCGCAGTTGATCTTCATTGCTGCGGAAACCTTGGGTTTACGGCGTCCTGGACTCTCACCAGGATTGTGGTTACTTGTGCCAACATTCTCTCTTCGCATCGCTCCAGCCGCCCTCACGGATCAGCCTTCACTGCAATACGAATGCTCTTCTACTACGCACGGGCTTCACAAAGGGCAGGACTTTATTTCTTCGTTGAAGAAAAGTCCCGCCGGATACTGATGCAATCGGAAGCAGAGGGATTTGAACCCTTTCGGCCAGATGATGCGGCGGCACATACATCATCCTATGGGGCGATGAGCCCCACGAGCCTTACCACTTTCCGCTTCCGATCGCGGAGAAAGTCGATGGGTTAATGCGTTCCTGTCGCAGTTGACAGCACTCCTTACAGGATGCTTTCACCGCGCGCACCAACCCATCGCCAACTACATATGGCGAATCCCGTACACGTCATCTCAGCCAAGAAACACTCTTAGCATGGGGATCCGCCATATTTTATAGACAGCGCTGCTGTCTTTTTCTCAATAATAAAGATCAATTTACTACCCTTTGTGAAGCCCGCGCATCCGTAACTTCGGTACTATGCTTAGCCCCGATGAATCTTCGGCGCAATTTCTCTAGACGAGTGAGCTGTTACGCACTCTTTAAAGGATGGCTGCTTCTAAGCCAACCTCCTCGCTGTTTCAGAAATACCACCGCCTTTCACACTTAGCATAGATTTAGGGACCTTAATTGACGGTCTGGGCTGTTTCCCTCTTGCACGACGGAGCTTAGCCCCCGCCTGCTGACTCCGGAGATAACACATTGCGCATTCGGAGTTTGGTTGGTCTGCCGGACTTGCGCCCTTACAGACCATCCAGTAGCTCTACCTCGCAGCGTGCGTGACTCCGGGCTAGCCCAAAAGCTATTTCGAAGAGAACCAGCTATTACCAGGTTCGATTAGCTTTTCACTCCTTACCACAAGTCATCCGAGGACGTTGCACGATCCACCGGTTCGGGCCTCCTTGCGATGTTACTCGCAATTCACCCTGCTCATGGCAAGCTCACCTGGCTTCGGGTCTTTTCCATACTGCATTTCTCGCCCATGGCGAGAACGCTGACTTACGCAGACTTTACGCTGAATTACGCAGAGAAATTCTGCGACCTTCCGCGTCAGTTCCGCGAGTTCTGCGATCTCGTCACAAACGAGATAACGCGCTATTCACACTCGGTTTCCCTATGCCTTCGCGCCGTCAGGCGCTTAGACGAGCAGTATCGAAAAACTCGTTGGCTCATTCTTCAATAGGCACACGGTTATCCCGATAAATCGGGACTTCCGTTCCTTGTAGGCATATGGTTTCAGGTACTATTTCACCGCCCTCACCGGGCTACTTTTCACCTTTCCCTCACGGTACTTGTTCACTATCGGTCTTTGAGAATATTTAGCCTTGGGAGACCAGTCCTCCCTGCTTCCTGCCCAGTCTCCGTACGGGGCAGTACTCAAGAACTCCGACCCCTTGCGGGGTCGCGAGCCCCGACTTTACGTCGGGGTAATGTTACGAGCACGAAACCGTTTTCGCGTACGGGGCTCTCACCCGCTTTGGCCGGCCTTTCCATGCCGTTCCGCTAACGAAGATTCGTTGGTTGGACTCGCGCTCCGATAAATCGGAGCATACACCATCTTACAACCCCGATTTTTCCTTTGATATAATCTCATGAAAAATCGGTTTGGGCTCTTCCCTTTTCACTCGCCGCTACTAAGGGAATGGGCTCGAAAGTAGAATGTAGTAAGTAGAACGTAGAAAACTACTATCTACCTCCCACATTCTACAATCGAGACATTGTTTTCTATTCCTCCGCTTACTGAAATGTTTTACTTCAGCGGGTGCGCTTCCGACATTGCTGTCGGATCAATGCCGTTTCCGGCATCGGGGTTTCCCCATTCGGACACCTCCGGATCAAAGGTTGCTCGCCACCTCCCCGAAGTTTATCGCAGGCACGCCACGTCCTTCATCGCTTCTCAAAGCCAAGGCATCCACCATACGCCCTTTTTTCATCTACCCAAATCAACACACATAGTTCATTGATTTGGACCCATTGCTCCGTACCGCGTAACAAACCCGCGATACGAAACGCTTTACTACTTCTGAATTTTCAATATGCAGTCTTCCATCCGCAAGTCTCTGTCAGCCGTCGGATACCTGCCCTTGATATGACAGATATCCGACGACCGGCATCTTATAACCCCGCCCCCAAGAAACGAAAAACCGCGTTGTACGCGGCCCCTTTCCAACACCTTCGTTGGCGCAGATATTATGCGTGGGAGAGCCGATTACCCCTAAGTTTTTCCCGATTCAACATCGTGCTCGTATTATACTCGCGGACAATATCCTGTCAACACCTATAATATGTACATCCCCGCCCCGATTAAAATCGGGGCGGGGATGGTGGAATTGGAAGCCAAAACAAGCTACCGCCTCAATTCGCTCCGCAGGCGCTCAAGAATGGCCGCCGCCATATCCTTACCGCCAAGACCAAACGCGAGTCCAAATGCAATCGCCAATGCGGCGACCAGACCCGTAACCACTGTCTGGATCAGAGCGGTTGCCACGCCAAGCTGGGGCAAGATGACCAAAAATGCGAAGATCCAAATCGCCCAACGCACCACAAGACCCGCAAACGAGCCGCGATAGCCCGCCGCTTCCACCGATCCGCGTACTGCGCGCTCCACGACATCGGCGACGATGGCCGCGATGACAAGGACGAGAGCTGCAATCACGACATTCGGGATATACAGCAGAACGTCTTTCAAAAAGTCCGAGACTGCGGTAAGTCCGAGGATACTCACCGATGCAAGCAGGAATGCAACCACCAATGACCACTTTACGATCCAGCCGGCGAACGCTCCGGAATCAAGCTTCCAGCCGGCACGCTCCGCGATGCGGCCGAGGTCTAGCTTATGGAGCAGTCCGTCAAGGCGCAATGCCCGCACGACCTGATGCACGATGCTTCCCACTGCTTCGGCGACGACCCAGCCGATAAGAAATACCAGGACCGCTCCGATAAATGACGGCACAAAAGCCGCAAGCGATGTCCACACTTGCTGCAGGGATACGATGATCACATCACCCCATGTTTGAAGAATCATAATAAAAATAAAATAAACGCGCGATACGATAAATTTGAATAAGAGTTTTCACTCAATCCTCCCGACTCAAAAGGATTGATTTTTTGTGATTCTTCCTTTATTATAAAGCGCGTGTACCCGAAGTAAACGAGGGTTATCCACAATAGACCTGTCCCCTTATAACTTTTCCACTGCAATTTCCAGATTTCGGCTACGACTTTGAAAAAATTATTCAACATATACACCGTATATGCCTCATAATTTTTTCTGCGTCTCGCTCGAAATCTGAAAATCTCGTAACGAAAATTATAAGGGGACAGGTCTATTGGACACACCTACTTAATACATTGCCATGCTTTCGTATACAGACTTGAAGAAAGGCGTCGTATTCATCCGCGATGGAAAACCGTGGGAAGTCATAGATTCAAGCTTCTCGCGCATGCAGCAGCGCAAGGCCGTCGTACAGGCAAAAATCCGCGATCTTGCCACAGGCAAGATCGTAGAGAAAACATTCCAGCCAAGCGACTACTTTGAAGAAGCGAACGTAGAAAAACGTCCGCTTATATTTCTTTACAAGCATCGTGAAGATTTCGTGTTCAACGAGCCCGGCAAACCCCAGCAGAGATTCACGCTTGAAGCAAGCACTGTGGGAGATGCCGCGCGCTGGCTCAAACCAAACACCGAAATCACGGCAGTCTTTTTCGGCGACAAGCTCCTGACATTTTCCCTCCCGATCAAAATGGATCTCAAAGTCACCGAGGCCCCACCGGGGATCCAGGGGGATCGCTCGCAGGGAGGCACCAAGGCCGTGACACTGGAAACAGGCGCTAGCATACAAGCGCCTCTCTTCATCAATACAGGCGACGTCATTCGTATTAATACGGAGACCGGGGACTACGTGGAGCGGGTCTCCAAAGAAAGCTTGTAGGAGTTAGCTGGTAGCTTGTAGAAAAATTTAGCTCCCTACAAACTACTACCTACTCGCTTAAAATTTGATTGTCTCGCCGGGCTTGATGACATTTTTCTTGCCGGCAGGCACCTGCGGTTTTGTTTGACTTTGTGTGACAGGCGAAGTCTCTTTCCGCTCAAAGATCGGCTGTGGAGCAGGTACCGGCGCTTCTTCCGCTTTCTGCATCTCCGGTACTTTGATATGCTCCGGCGGCTTGGTTTCAATTTTTTCGGGATGCTTTTTTTCCTGCGCTTTCTCCTTCATAGCTTCTTCCACAGTCTTGCGAAGACCCGCAAGATCAATCTTCAGAGGCATCAAGGCAGAAGCATAATCGCGGACGGCTCGCGGGTGCTGCGATTGAGATTGCTTGGGCGCCTCGGCATTTTCAGGCGGCTTTGCAGGCTTCAGTTCCGCAAGCGAAACAGGCTTTGCGCCCTGGGAACTCCGCACCACCGGAGTTGACCGGATCGCGCTACTGCCGGACACAGGAGGACGCACGGGATATTGACGCGGAAGAGGCGCCAGAGGCCGTTTCGCCGGCATGGAATTGACTCCCCGCTGAAGAGCAGGGCTCCTCCGGATAGCGTCTGCATTCACATAAGAGCGCGGCGTCTCTATGCGACCGCCCGAAGGCAATGCGAATTCAATGCCAAGGCCTCCAAGACTATCGCCAAATCTGTTCTTGCCCAATTGAGGCATCCGCTCCGGAAGCGGGATCAGCGTCCCCGCTTCTATCTTGCGGAGACAATCCAGACAGTACACCGGCCGCTTGCCATCGGGCTTAAAGGGTACCGTCGCAGGCTTCCCGCAATTCCAGCAGATCGTCTCAAACGTCTTGCCCTCATCTTGTTGCAAGCTCAAAGCGCCCGTCTCATCCGCGACAAGCCCGCTCCAGCGCGCGATCTGCTGTTCCACCTCCGCGCGATCCCTGCCGTAGATTGCGCGCGATGAAAGCAATATTTTTTCCTTCAT
>Ga0209542_10015009_pt1 | contig 13086 bp, 13 predicted proteins | sample RifCSPhighO2_01_FD_184028 | JGI IMG/M metagenome (GOLD analysis project Ga0209542, IMG submission 184028) | Soil microbial communities from Rifle, Colorado - Rifle CSP2_plank highO2_0.1 (SPAdes) (version 2) | ecosystem: Environmental > Terrestrial > Deep subsurface > Rock core/Sediment ... | reverse complement strand
CTACCTCGATGAACCTAGAACGAATGTCGAGGAAATAAATTTGGCTTATATCGGTGAACTACCAATAGATGAACATCATTGGGGAATACCGAGGGAAGTCCCGCTTAGCGGGACCCCGTAGAGACTCATTCAGAGAAGAATGGATATGTTCGTAAGAATGTATAACACGCCAATAAGATTGAATAACGAGTGAAATAATAAAGTTGTTCAAACGAAAGATATAGTCCATACCATTTAGTAATAGATGGAAATAAAAATAGGTCGGCTCAGCACATCCTGGGGCTGGAGAAGGTCCCAAGGGTTGGTCTGTTCGCCCATTAAAGTGCTACATGAGCTGGGTTCAAACCGTCAATTCGGCGGCCTTTCACCGTAAGGTGAATTGCAAAATCGACTTATATCGGTGAAGTCCTAACGTACAGTTGTATTTTCAACCTGTCGTATGCTAGGATAATACCGAGGGAAGTTACAACTTTTTGTCTACAGTGAAGAAGAGTTTTTGGCCTTACATTGCTGGTTTTCTCGATGCAGATGGTAGTATTTATGTCCAGTTGAAGCAAAATTCAACATATAGATATAAATTTCAGATCGCACCATCGGTGGTTTTCTATCAAAAGAAAACGGAAAAAGCCGGTTTGCCAGAAATTCAGAAAAAATTAGCACTGGGTTATTTGAGAAATCGAAAAGATGGAATGATGGAGTTGGTGATTAATGATCGTAAGTCGATCAGAAAATTGTTGACCGAAACCAAACCATATCTGATTTTGAAGAAACCTCAGGCTAAATTGATGATTAGGATACTGAATATGATGGATAAATTGACCTCGATTAAGAGATTCATTTCTTTAACCAAGTTAATTGACCAATTCAGAGATCTTAATTATTCAAAGAAAAGAACTGTAGACAGTCAGGTGGTCTGTCGCCACTTGAAAAATATAGGGTTGTTAACCCCGTAGAGACTTGTTCCGATTGACTCCGGGACGGGGCTACGCAAAGTGCGTGGTCAACACGTCGATCTCCCGATGAATAATCGGGATGGTGATATAGTCCATACCCTTAGTAATAGGGGATTAATTATGCGTGAGACAGGTTGGTCTCTATCCGCTGTCAGCGTGGGGTTTTTGAGGGAGTTTGCCTTCAGTACGAGAGGACCAAGGTGAGCCAATCCCTAGTGATTCTGTTGTTGCCGTCAGGCGCATGGCAGAGTAGCTACATTGGTATGAGATAACCGCTGAATGCATCTAAGCGGGAAGCTCTTCCTAAGATGAGAAACCCATGTTATCGCAAGATAACGAAAGATCCGTGGAAGATTACCACGTTAATAGACGAGAGGTGTAAGCAACGTGAGTTGTTTAGCTGACTCGCACTAATGATCGAAGAATAAATCAAATTTTTCCGATGCAATTTATAATATTGTCGATACATTTCTATTCACTATTCAGGGAACAACCGATGTCATCGCGAGCGTAGCGTGGCGATCTATTTAGATAGATTGCTTCGTCGCTAATGCTTCTCGCAATGACGGGAACGTTAAAATAATAGTGATCGCAGGAAAGAAAAGTACCTATGTATGGGTGTTTTTCTGTCCGGTGATCAGAGCGACTTGGCCCCACCTGATCCCATTCCGAACTCAGAAGTGAAACGAGTCAGCGTCGATGCTAGTGCCACCGCAAGGTCGTGCGAAAGTAGATCATCGCCGGACTACAGAGAACCCTCCGTAATTGGAGGGTTTTTTGTAGTTTGACGAGTCTAGTTGCGAAGGTAGATCACCCGCCTGCAGAAGCTATCGCTTCAGCGATTGCGGGCAGGTCGCCGGGCAAACAAAATAACCAACTGTAAAAAGTTGGTTTTTTTGTGGGAAGATATAGAAATGAAGCGTAACCTGTTGGTGGGGTTGCTGACGGCTTTGTTGGTGGGGACGAATGGGTACTGGTGGCTAAATAATCGTGAACAATTTCGGGTGACGAGTGTCTATGACGGTGATACCATTTGGCTGAAATCGGGAGACAGGGTCAAATTAATTGGAGTAAATGCCCCGGAAATTGGAAGGTGTTTGGCTGACGAGGCGAAACAAAAATTAAGTGATTTGGTTCTTGATAAAGTAATTGATTTGAAGGAAGAAAAAAGGGATGAATGGGGTAGAAAGATGAGCTTGGTTTATGTGGGGGAGACTTTGGTTAATCTCGAAATTATGAAGGCGGGCTTCGCAAAACCCGATTACACTCCCAATTCCCGGTCAGAGGACATAAAGAATGCCAGTCGCTTGGCTTCACAAAATAAAACCGGCGTTTATGGTGATATTTGCAAAGGGAGCAAGACTCCGCCAGAGCCGAAGTGTGTGATTAAGGGGAACATCGATAAGAGTACTGCTAAACATTATTATCACTTACCGAACTGCCGCCATTATTCACAAATCGTTTTAGATTTGGATACGGCTGAAAATTATTTTTGTAGTGAGGCAGAGGCGGTGAGGGCGGGATTTACGCTGGCCCCTGACTGTTTGAGATAACTCAATTTGTATAGATTCCGGGTCAAAGCCCGGAATGACAGCAGTCTTGTGATATATTAGTAACAGATGTTGACGGTTGAGACCGCCAGAAGGATTGAAATTAAAAATAGTTTCCAAGAAGCGTCGTTGTTGGTGCCGGTGGTCATGAGGCTGGTTTTGGGGGAGGATGTCTGGAAAATGTCCAGATGGGGAGATAATCCTCGTTGGGTTGGTATGATGTTGGGTAATATCGGAGTAAATAGTACAGTAGTGACGGATGAGGTAATGGAAATAATTAAGGCGGGGAAAAGAAGTGTTTGGAATATTGATGGGAGGAATAGTTTTGAAGCGATGATCGGACGGGTGTTAAAGAAAAGCGATTCTTGGGAAGAGATTGAATACAAGCGAACATCGTTGGTTGGATTGGCACTGAAAGCGACGGTGATGGCGATGGTAGGTGGAGACCGCGAGGAATATATGAATCAGATAGTTGTTTTGAGATCGGTACAGCAGGAGCCGGAGTTTTTGGATGAACTGTTGGGACAATTAGAAATCAATGTTTCAAGCGGGGAAAGAGGCCGATTGGTTGAGCTTTTGAATAAGATTGATTTGGATTGATTTTGGCATTTTGGCCGTGGGGATGGTAGAATAGGCTTTGTCCGAATGGACACGAAAGGAATTTATGATTGATGGCAAGCAAAAGCAAGAATCTAGAACCTAAAAAGGTTGTAAAGGTAAAGACTGTAAAAGAAACCAAAGTTCTCAAGGAGGTAATAGAACTCAAAGCGGAGTCGTTGATGGATAAGTTGATGGCGAAGGCGGGAACGAGCCTCGTTACCCCCAAGCGCGGTCAGCAACTAACCGGAATTGTTTCTTTTGTCAGCAAGAGGATGGTTTTGGTCGATATCGGCGCCAAGACCGAAGGAATTGTGGCTGATGCCGAGGCGAAGGAAGCCGTTGATATCATTGAAACTCTGAAGGTGGGAGACTCGATCTCTGTCTTTATCAAACACCCGGAGAACGATCAAGGTCAGATCCTTTTGTCACTCCGAAAAGCGGTGGAAGAGGGACGTTGGTCGGTCTTTAAGAAATGGATGGATGAGGATCACGAGGTCGAGGTTTCCGGATTGGAAGTCAATAAGGGCGGCATGGTGGTCAAGACCGGAGAAATCCGCGGTTTTGTCCCCGCCTCACAATTTGGCGAGAAATTCCTAGGCAACATGGAGGAACTGGTCGGGAAGACTTTCAAAGTCAAGGTTATTGAGGTTGATAAGGCCCAGAACCGACTGATCTTCTCTGAGAAAATGGTTTCCGACGCCCTCGGATTGGCCAAGAAAGATGAGGCCTTGGCAGATGTCGTAGCCGGAACAAAATTGGTGGGCACAGTCTCAGGAATCATGCCTTTTGGTGTCTTTGTGACTGTTAGCGTTCCGGTGAAGGGGAAGGCGACAGAAACGGCGGCGAAGATTGAGGGCTTGGTCCATATCAGTGAGATTTCTTGGGAGAAGGTCGAGGACCCGAATGTGATGTTCAAGGTTGGTCAGGAAGTCGAAGTAATGGTGATCGGCATCGAAAAAGAAGCTGGAAAACTGAACCTCTCGATCAAACAACTTTCTGGTGATCCTTGGAGTGACATCGAAACCAAGTATGCCGTGGGAACAAAACACGTGGGCAAGGTCGTTCGCATCGCCGCTTATGGAGTATTTGTGAATTTCGACCGAGGAATTGATGGCTTGATTCATGTCTCCAAACAACCACAAGGCAAGGACTTCAAGGTGGGAGAGAGCGTCGATGTCTATGTTGAGATGCTCGACTCAAAGAGTCGTCGGATGAGTCTCGGAGTTGTATTAACAGAAGTACCTGTAGAATATAGATAATATGGCAAAAACAAAAATGATCGTGAAGGAAGACCAGATCTTGGTCGACGTCGAATTAATCTTTTCGGAGATTGAGGAGGCGAAGGGGGATTGGAAGAAAGTCCGCGAGGAGTTTCGCAAGTACCTCGAGTCGATGAAGGAAAAATAGACTGGGATTGTTAATTTGACAACGTATGTCGTACGACATATACTGGGAGCATGACGAGAACGCAAGTGTATTTTGATGATAAGCATTATGCCGAGCTGAAACTTTGGGCGGGGCGCGAAAAAAGAAGGTTTTCTGAAATTTTGAGGGAAATTGTGGCAAATGCTCTGGAAGAGAAGAGAACGTTTCGGACACCCGAAGAGAGACGGGAGGCGTGGAAGGCATTTATTGGATCGGATAAATCTAAAGGAGGAAAATATCTTTCTCGTGACATTGATAAGATATTGTATGGTGAAAAGTAAATCGTGTTTGGTTGATTCTGATTTCCTGATCGCTTTAGCCCGGAAAGAAGACGCTTCTCATAAATTGGCGAAGAAAATATTTTCCGAAAGGGTGAGTTTTGGGGAGATCAAGATTACGTCGTTGGTTCTCATGGAAGCCACTACCGTAATGAGTCACAAGGGCGGTATGGAGGGAGCAAGGAAATTTTACGGTATCGTTAAGAATCTGGTGGATGAAATAATTTTTGTGGATCAAGAGTTGATGGAGGAGGGGTGGGAGGTGTTTTTGAAACAGACAAAGAAAGGAACCTCGTTTGTCGATTGCGCCAATTTAGCCACAGCGAGAAAACATAAAGTTGATAAGATTTTGTCTTTTGACAAGTTTTACCCCAAAGATTTGTGGTAATATAGGTCCCTATGAAGAAAGAAACGGTGAGACCTAGGCTGGTTGAGGCTGATCCAAGCGTCAGATCCTTGGAGGAATTTGTGGATTCATTGTTTGAGGCAAAGTCCGAAAATCTCAAAGGGCTTGCGAACTATTGGCAAAAAGATACTCATTGGGTCGATTTACGATTTGGCGATTTGAGATTTAAGTTTTTGCCGATGGGCCATCGATTGCTAACTTGGGACGGTCTGGAAGTACATGTTCTTTGGAACGATCAGGGAAAGAAATGGGAAATGGTGGGTCTTACCAAGATTTGTGAACATAGGAAAGTTGAGATAAAAAGGACTGGTGACGATACGACGATAACAATTCAACCAAAAAATGACAAGGAATTCTGGATGGGAGATGTTATCTATCGTTTTGGAAACGGGATAGTCAGGCTAGATGAAGCACTTCGGCCTTTGGGCAATCGAAGGGTTGAGCCGTATCAACTTGGTGGGGTGATTCGGCTTGAAATTGACAAAGATAGCCTAGCCTTTATTTCCATGCATGCCGATGATCTAGATATGGATCCTTACTATTGTCTCTATCTGAAAAAGAACGACCCGCTGGCCAAAGGTCTATGTGAGCCAATGACCCAGTTGTTAGGCCAGTATTTTGGCTGATACTTCCGCTTCAGGGATTATTTTTTGGAGATGATTTTTGAGAGGTGGGGGTGGGTGGAGGGACTATAGATATGTTTGTAGCCCAACTTTTTGGCTTCTTTGAGGCGTTTTTCCTGGAAGGAAACGGAGCGGATTTCACCAAGGAGGCCAAGCTCGCCAAAGCAAATAGAGCTGTCGGGAAGGGCGCGGTCTTTGACACTGCTGATGATGGCCAGAGCGACGGCCAGATCGACCCCCGGTTCGTTGATGGTCAAGCCGCCGGTGACATTGACGAAAACATCCTTGGTCCCGAGAGGGAGTTTGAGATGTTTGGTCAGAATGGCGCAGATGAGCTGAAGGCGATTGGTGGAGACGCCCTTGGCGATGCGGCGAGGAATGGGGATGGCGCTTTCGACGACCAGGGCCTGAATTTCGGCGGTCATGGGGCGAGTGCCTTCCATCACCAGTGCCAGAATCGAGCCGGGAGTACCTTTGAGGCGACCGTCAAGTAGAAATTTTGACGGGTCGGGAACTTCTTCGAGTCCGTTTCCGGTCATTCGGAAAATACCGGTTTCGTCGGTGGGGCCGAAGCGATTTTTGATGCCCCGCAATAGACGGAGTTCATGCTGGCGGTCCCCGGTAAGCTCGAGGACGGTGTCGACCATGTGTTCGAGAAGTTTGGGTCCGGCGATGGTGCCTTCTTTGGTGACGTGGCCGACGATAATGATGGGGATATTGGTTTCTTTGGCAGTCTGGATGAGAAGGCTGGCGCAGTCGCGGATTTGGGAGGGCGAGCCTGCTGTGGTGGGGTTGTTGTCGGTGGCGATGCTTTGGATACTGTCGACAATGACCAAGTTGACAGTTGGCAGTTGACGGCTGACAGCTGAAGTAATTTGTTCGACGGAGGAGGTGTTTAGTAATTGAATGTTGTTATTAGTTGTGATTTGCTTCGCGTTATTTGCTGACGCGGTATTAGTAGTGACTAGGCGCTGGATGCGGGTGGCGACTTGGGTGGCGTTTTCTTCGCTACAAATGTAGAGAAGCGGGGAGTTTAGCTTGATAGCCAGTTGGGTTAGGAGTGTGGACTTGCCGATACCGGGTTGGCCGGCGATGAGATAGACGCCGCCGGGGGTGATGCCGGAACCTAGGACACGATCAAGCTCGGTAATATTGGTACTAAATGTTTTACCGGAGTTATTTTCGATGGCCTCTTTTGGAGTGATGGGTTTTGTGCTTGATGTTTGTGATTTGTGATTTGTGCGCTTGGAACCTTTGTTGAAGTTAGTAACTTCAACTAGTGTATTCCACTCGTGGCAGGCAGGGCATTGGCCGGCCCACTTGACGAACTCGTTGCCGCAGGAATTGCACATAAACAAAGTATTTGATTTAGCCATAAGGTAGAGGGCCCGCCTGCAGAAGCTATCGCTTCAGCGATTGCGGGCAGGTTTCATAAAATATATTGTACAAGATTTTATTTTTCGTCTTATAGTTAAGTTTTCCACAATTGGTTAAAGTTATCCTTTTCGCGTACTTTTGGGCGTAAAAAGGAGGGTCAATTTACTACGGGGTTGTCTGTTTTTGGGATATGAAATCGTTATAGGTTGAAAAATTTGACAAGAAATGATATATTATATTTACATCAAAAAAACCTATGAAAACCTTGATTCAAGTCTTATTCCCAAACAGGATAAAAGTTTCTAAACGTAGAGATAGAGGTCTGTTGAAGAATCTGGAGTCATTGCAGTTTGCCAAGATGGGCAGATTGGGTCAGACTTTGGTGGTGATGAGTAGATAACGAAAGAGCCTTACTACCGTAGCCTAACTCGAATAGCAAAGCTCTTTAATTTTTTATGAATTCGTATCAGGACAGGTGACGCGAATTCCCCTTAAAAATAACACTGTTGGGTGGGCCTGTCAATAGAAGTCCCCGGTTTGGCGGGTGGAGCGTCGGGCAGGCTCTCCACTCGTCACACTGGGGATTTTTTTGGTATATTGGTGGTATGGAACTTGGTACTGATGATAAGAAATGGATTACTAAGGCAATTATCAAAGGAGTCGTTGATGGAATAAATCAGGTAATGATTCCGTACTCTGAGGAGCAGGAAAAGCGGTTCAAGAAGGAGTTTGTTGAAGTTAGGAATGATATTGCAAAGGTAGAAAGAAAACTGGATGCGGTAACGGATCATCAGGCTGAGAGGCTAGATGATCACGGAATAAGAATCAAGAAATTAGAGTCGGCGATGTTTGCGGATTAGGGTGTAAAAAAGGATACCGATAAGAGGGAGTGGGAGAAGAAGGAGGCCGAGGAATTCCAGGTATTGGGGGAGGTAGAAGATGACCAGATGGTGAGAACCAGATGGTACTAGCCAGTTATTATGCCAACTATCGTTGGCGTTATTCGTAGTTACTTGTGGTAATTGGTTGTTGTTGAGATAGAGGAGTGGGAGCTTGAGGATGAGGGGCCAGAGGGGAAGCTTGGCGTTTGCCTCGGATACCTCTAGGGCCTTCCAGTAGGGTGAGCGGGTTTGGTAGAGCTGGATTGCCGCGCTATCGCTCGCAATGACGGAGGCGGTGTAGAGGAATTCGGCGGGGTGGCTACTGGAGAGGTTATTTATAGTAATTTGCTGTGCGTTATTAGTGGTAATTGGCGAGGACAAAGCAATCTCTTTCAAGAAGTTAAGAGGAATCGGGGAGACGGTGATGGAACGGATTAGATTCTTTGTGGTTCGGGAACCGAAAGACTGGTTGAAGAAGTGCAGGGTGTAACCGACGCCTTCGTTGGGGTTGCTGATGGGCTGGACGATGATTTGTTTCCCGTTGATTAGTCGTTCGAAGACGTCGCAGCGGCGGGTAGCGTAGTTTTCCAGACAGATGGTGGCGGGGAGGCCCTCGAGGGCCTGCTGGTCAATGAGAATGGCATAGTTGGTGTCGTGAGGGAGGTGGCGGAGATTTAGGCTGTCGCAAGAATTGGCGTTGGTGGCGGTATAGAGAGTGCCTTCCGCCGTCGTCTGTTTGTCGAACTTGTCGTGATTGAAGTTGTCACAATTGACCGGCTCGGGGGAGAGGAGATTGTGGGTGGGATTGGAATTTACGGTGAGGGAGCTGTCGATGATGGGGAGGGAGAGAGAGATCTGCGTAATTTGCTTCGCGTTATTGAGGGGGATTTTTTGGATTGGGTTTCCGGTTAGGATTATATCGGACTCGGCGATGAGAGAGAGGTAGTTCACGGAAATATTTTGATAATTGATTTCCTGAGTCGACTTGGTCTCGTTGGCCTCGAGGATGAGATTGACCTGGAGAGGCTGGAAGACGGGTTTGGCATAGAAACGGGCGAAGGTGGGGTCTTTTTTGGCAATCAGGGGTTGGGGGGAGTTGAGGCTGCTAAGCCCAAGAGTACTAATGCTGGCGTTGGCTGGGGTATTGGTGGGACTACTGTAGGTGAGATTGAGAAGAATGAGGAGGTTGAGATCGCTTGGTTGGGGTATCGGAGCAGATAGACAGCCGACGAGGTCGGTGCCAAAAAGGGAGATGGTTTTGTTTTCAACAATCTTTTCGATCCTACGGTTGGGTTTGCTGGTGAAACATTGGTTGGGGGAGGCGGCGGCGAAGGCAGAGGTGAGGTCCAAAGAATAAAAGGGTGAGTTGGCGTAAAGAGAGATTCTTAATTTGGTTTGGCTGGGGAGGTAGGTGGTGGTGACGGGATAGTAGGTCGCCTGATAGGCGAGTTCTTCGGGGAGTTGGACCTCAAAAAATTGGTCGTTGACGGCCAGAACAAAACCGGATTGAGTGGTGGTTAGAGGGAAGTCGAGGTAGGTGGCGGGGGCGGTTAGTTTGATTTGTTTGTGACCGATGGTTATGGAAGGGAGAATGGATTCGAATTTGAGGGTGAGGCCTTTGGCGGTTTTTTTGTAGGAGATGGAGGTGGGGACAAGGTTTTCGGTTTCCAAATAATTTGGAATAGTGAGTAGAGACGCAAAATCTTGCGTCTGTACGGAGAAAGAAATTGATTTGTCTGTGATTTCTGGGCGGAGGGAGGAGGAAAATAAATTATTAGTCGTAATTTGCTGCGCGTTATTGGTAATTGAGAGGAAGTTTTTTACCTTCTGGTCGACGTTAGTCTTATAGATTAGGATTTTGTCATCAATGTTCTTGGCGAGAGTGAATTTGTCGGAATTATCAAGGAACTTTTGGAGCTTGGTCAGGCCCAGATCAACGTCGGGACTCGGAGCAATAACGTTCCGGTCGATGAGAATCCAGTTGATGGCGTATTTGTCGACGATATTTTCAAATTCTTTTTGGTTTTGGCTGTAGAGTGCCGTGCTTATTTCCTGATAATATTTTTCACCGCCCCGGTCCCAAACGTCGAAGGCTCGGTCAAGGATGGGTTGTTTGATGCCATACCAGAGGAAGCCGGAACCTCGGTATCCCCAACTATAATAATTCCAACCCCAGAAGGTATATTGGGGGAAGTTGGCGATACGGGTGGCCGGATCTTGCTGACTAAAAAAATCAAACAATTGAAAATATTCATTGGGGATTTTGACTCTCATTGAGGGGGAAATGAGATTCCCCGTGAAGGCGGGGGTCATGTAGATCACCAATGCCAGACTGACGGTAAAGAGAGTGAGGATATAGGTTAGACGGGAGTGAAGAAAGGAAAATAAATCGAGGAGGAAAATACAACCAACGGAAAAAAAGACAGAATAAGTCAGGGAGAGGGGGATGCTAAATTTGGTAAAAGGGGAACGGAAGAGTTCACCGATGAGGGGAATTTGGTTATTAATCAAGAGGCCGCCGCCCAGAAGAAAGAAGTAGCAGATGACAAAGATGCCGAGGATGGATTTGGCATAGGGGATTTTTTTCTTGAGCGAATAGACAATGCCGGTTAGAACCAGAGCAAAGGAGAGATAGCCGATGAGGTAAATGGTGGGGTTGGCGAGGTGACTGCGCCAAGGAGTCATCAGATAGTCGAATTTGCCCCCACCGGCAAGGTCGAGAAAGTTGAACCAGAAGCCCTTGAGAAGGGTGAGGTTGGTCAGATTGCCGAACTCGAGGTTCCGGTAGTATGTTTCAGGAGTAGCTACGAGGTTCATTTTGGCGCTTATGCCGACCGAGCCGTTAGTGAGAACAAAAAAGATATTGGGGAGTAGCCAAAATGCATTGGCAATAAAGATGACTAGAGAAGACAGAAAAATTTGGAAAAAACTTCTGTGTTTGATAAAAAAGACAATCAAGCAAAAGCCGAAGACGACGAATAGAGTTTCGGTGACAAAGGCGGGAGTGGCGAGAAAACTAACTAGAAATAGAAGAAGTAGATTGGTGGTCTTGGGGTGTTCGAGATAAGAAACGAGAGCGTAGATTAACCAAGGGAGAAAACCATAGAAAGCGATAAAGGTTTCGAAGGGGGTGAAGAACTGTTGAAGTGTGGAGAGATTGAGAAGATAAAAGAGCCCGCCCAAAAATGAGGCGAAGTGGTTTGTTTGGTGATCGAAGTGACGGCGCAAAAAAATGCGGTATATAAAGACATAAGTGCCGACTGGTCCGATGAATAGCATCAGAAAAGTCCAGAGATAGCGAAGGTTGGCAATTGGCAGTTGGCAGATAGCAGATGACAGATAGAGAAAGATAATTCGGGGGAGGTCGGCGGCGTGGGCCATACCGGCCAGAAGACCGAGGGATTGATATTCCTGCCAGACAGAAAAAATGGCGCGATGAAGGTTTAGGTTGAGGTTGAGATCTGACTGGAGGTTGTCCCAGCCGGTCAGATAGGTGCCGGGCTGGTAATTGAGGTAGCTGAGTACAACGACAATCAGGAAAAGTAATCCAAGTAAGTAATGCCGCCTTATTTGGCGAAATGGGGATTTGTGTCTAAGCTTGGTGAGGTGTTTGGCCACAGGTCAAGTTTAGCAAAAGAGGGAGTAAAAAGATTGAGATAAGCTTGAGCTTGGTTTTGACAGGATCTGAGCGGACTTATATCTGATACGGTTTTGGTCAGGGCAGTAAGATATTTTTTATCGTTAACGGCACGATTTAGTTTTTGACTAAGGCTTTTTAAATTCATATTGAAAGTAAAGTCGTTACTAGTTAGACCATTGTTACTCAAAGCCAAGGCGAGGTCCTCCGATTTGGTCATGGGTTTGAGGTGGTTGCTAACGACGACGGGGGTGCCGGCAGTTTGGGCCAAAGTGAAGGGACCACTGGCGGACATCATCAATCGGTAGGGCATAACAATGAGGTCGGCGGCAGCGATGTATTTGGGGAGAGTTTTTTCGTCGAGGACGCCGGTGATGCTAACGTCTTTGTTCTTTTTGATGAGGCAGTTTAGGTGGTTGAACCAGTTCATGTATTTGGTGTCTATTTCGAGGGAGCTACTTTTACCACCAGCGAGGATGAGTTTAACGTCTCTGCCTTTGATGTGTTTCTTGATCTGTTTGAAAGTTTTGACGAGCCAGTCAGCACCTTTGTACCAGGTGACATAACCAGCAAAGACAACATAGAAAGTTTTTGGATCTAGGCAGAGCTGTTTTTTGATCTGGTTTTGGTTTTTGTGGTTAATGCGATGCAAGCCAGAGTTGGGGAGAGGAATTGCAGAAATTTTATTGGAGTTAACCAGAGTTGAAAGCTTCGTCTTTAGAGATGAATCGAAGACGACGATTTGATTTGCGATAAGTCCAAAGAGACGATAGTTGAGTTGGATAAGATTGCTGAGAATTTTAGTGGCTTTGCTATTTGGATCGATCTGTAGATGTCCGGCAAGCTGACTAAGATCATAAATAACCTGATGGAGAACCAAAACAATTTTCTTGCCAAACAAGCGATTGAGAGCAAGGAAGAAGGGAAATTGGACGGTAATTTGATGTTTCAGGCCGAATATGCCGAACTCGTGCTCGATGACGAGAGTCTTGACTTTCGGAAATAGGTTGATGAATTTTTGAATAGTGGCGTAGACGGAGAGAAGGTTTCTGGTCCAACAACGAATAATCAAGTGACCATCCTCAACGTAGGCTTGTTCACCTTCGATCGTGTCGGCGAGGATGACAAACTTGACTGGTTCACCGTTTGTGTTGGACTGTTTGACGATGGCGTTAAGTTTGTTTTTGGTGAAAGGGGCGACGGCAAGAGCCTTTGGATCATAGGTGTGACCACGACGAGGGTAGGTGGAAACCACGACAACCGTGTTTTCGTAATTGAAACGATTGAGGTGTTTGGCGGAGATTTTCATAAGTTTAGGTATTTAATTAAAAACACCCCTTAAGTCTCAATTTGTTG
>Ga0209542_10015008_pt1 | contig 13087 bp, 15 predicted proteins | sample RifCSPhighO2_01_FD_184028 | JGI IMG/M metagenome (GOLD analysis project Ga0209542, IMG submission 184028) | Soil microbial communities from Rifle, Colorado - Rifle CSP2_plank highO2_0.1 (SPAdes) (version 2) | ecosystem: Environmental > Terrestrial > Deep subsurface > Rock core/Sediment ... | reverse complement strand
GGTTTCAACAACAGTAACATTAACTAAATCAAATATCTCTGGATAAAACTTAAAAAAATCTTCACTAGAAGTCAGAGGAGAAACCCCTCCTTTTTTAGGATCCATTCTGGAAGCAATTGTTCCTCCTGTGATTATCATGGCGATATTTGGCTTTCCTTCTTCTGGTTTAATCTTAACACTTTCTTTCTTCTCCTCTCCTTTCTCAACTAACTTAATTTCAAAAACATCTTTCTTGTTAAACCCTATATTATACCCAGAATTCAATTTAAGCAAAACAATTCCCTTTTCATCTTGAGGGGCCTCTAACAAAGTGCCTTCATAAATAACCTTTCCAAGATGCACTTCTGCATAATCGCCTGGCTGGATGTTTTTGTCTTGTTTCATTCTCTATATTCGACTCGCATCGAAAGTAGCACGAAATAAGCCTACCTTTTATGGTAGGCTCGGGGGGATTCGAACCCCCATTTTTCGGGCCGAAACCGAATTGTCTATCCATTAGCATACGAGCCTACTTATTAAAAAATGTCAAGGTTTTTATATCTTAACCACTTTAAAAATTTATGAAAAAAGAGGCTAAAAAAACACTAGATGCTATTTTATGGGTTTTAGGAATAGCTGCACTAATTTTGCTTATTTACGGGATTATCAAAGCAATAGCTTAAATGGATAATGAATTATTAACCTAGTTTGGAAATCTGCTAAATTTTGTGATATTGATTTATTTAACTGTTAATAGCATAATTATAGAGAAGTTTAACCTAGCGGAAACATTTATTGCATCCTTTGGGTTATTAGTCTCTATACTAATTCACCTAAGGAATATAATGAAGTAAAGACAGGCACCCAATCCCAAATTTTAAATACTCTGCGCAATAAAGAATTACTATGCCGGTAAAATACCCTCCTCCAACCCAAATAACCCTTAAAAAACACCATAAGATTTTCATAGGCAGTTTCACAACTATAGTTATAATTTACATGATTGTGACGGCAATCCTTCTTAACGGGGTTATTGTAAAACAGACAATAAACAATAATGAAGTTAATAATAAAATAGGCCAGCTCCAGTTAGACACCCAAACAAAGCTAAATGATCTAACAGAAAGTATAATGAGGCAAAATGAACAGCTTGCAAGCCTTGGCTCCCAAGTAGGAAGCATAGATGAGCAATTCAGCTCATTAAAAGCATCTGTAGGATCAGATTTCTCAGGAATAATTGAAAATGTTATTCCTTCAGTTGTCACAGTCAGGACAAATGTAGGCCAGGGAACAGGATTTATCATAGACAACGAAGGATATGTTGTAACAAACGCCCATGTTCTTTCAGGGGGAAGCGTAATTTATATAATAACTTATGAGCAAGAAACAAAGAATGCGGAATTCATAGGCTATGATTCTACTCTAGACATAGCCCTCCTCAAAATCTCAGGGAACTATGAAAGAATACGATTAGATGATTCAAATGAAGTACAAGTAGGAGAAAAAGTAATTGCAATAGGAAATCCTCTTGGATTGCAATTCTCTGTCACAGAAGGAATTGTTTCAGGAGTGCATAGAGAAGGGGCAAATGGCCTAGAAGCCTACATTCAGACAGATGCTGCTCTAAATCCTGGAAACTCAGGAGGTCCATTAATCAATAAAGAAGGCCGTGTAATTGGAATCAACAACTTCAAGATAGGCGGGGGAGAAAGCCTCGGCTTTGCTCTAGAAAGCAACTATATAAGAGAAGCTGTAAACAAAATCTCAATGGAATCCTTAAATCAGACGCTAGTGTAAAATTTCTTACTGCAATAATCTTAAATACCTTTTATTCTTTTATCAGCTATGCAAGACCAAAAAAAGTCATCAGAAGGGCTGAGTGTCAAGAAAAACGAAAACTTCTCTGAATGGTATTCTCAGATTCTGGACAAGGCTGAAGTCACGGACTTGAGATCAGGCATAAAAGGCTTTGTTGTAATAAGGCCTTGGGGTGCAATGGCAATTGAAAACATGTACTCTCTTTATGAAAAAGAGCTTCAAAAAACAAGCCACAAACCAACTTTCTTTCCAGTAGTTATTCCAGAGGAAAACTTCAAAAAAGAATCCTCTCATGTTAAGGGGTTTACTCCAGAAGTCTTCTGGCTTGAGAGAATAAAAGGAGAGGACAGGCTTGCCCTGCGTCCAACAAGCGAAACATCAATGTATCAAATGTATTCTATATGGATAAGATCATGGAGAGATCTGCCATTAAAGATATACCAAAGGGCAAATGTTTTTAGGTATGAGACAAAAGCAACTCGTCCTTTAATAAGAGCTCGTGAGTTTTACTGGATAGAAAGCCATGATTGTTTTGCAACAAAAGAAGAGGCAGAGGCCCAGGTTCAAGAGGATATTCAAACAACAGAAAAGATAATGCATCAAAAATTTGGAGTTCCTTTCTTGCCTATGCTCCGCCCTAGTTGGGATAAATTTGCAGGAGCTTCTTACACAGTAGCAGCAGATGTTTTAATGCCAGACGGAAAAATAATTCAGCAGCCTTCAACTCATCTCTTAGGGCAAAATTTCTCAAAGGCTTTCAATATAAAATTCAAAACCCAGGATGGCAAAGAAGACTATGCCTGGCAAACCTGCTACGGTCCTGCAATATCAAGAATACTTGCCTCAGTAATATCCCAGCATGGGGACGATAAAGGACTGGTGATGCCTTTTTGCATATCTCCATTGCAAATAATCATAGTGCCAATCTTCACATCAGAAAACAAATCCAAAATACTGAAAGAAGTGGAAAAAATAAAAACAAGACTTGAAGAGCTGGGACTTAGAGTTGATGTTGACTCAAGGGAAGAGAAAAGGCCAGGAGAAAAATTCTATGAATGGGAGTTAAAAGGAGTTCCTTTCAGACTGGAAGTTGGAGAAAAAGAGCTCAGGGAAAAAAAGCTAACCCTTTTCACGAGGGACATTCATAAGAAAGAAACATTTTCCCTGGCCAAGCTTTCAACGCTAAAAAAACTCGGGGAAGATTTTGATAAAAGGCTTTTAGACAAGGCAGACCACTCAATAAAAGGAAAGGTAGAAAACTGCAAAACAAAACAGGAAATAGCTAAAGTTATAAAGGAAGGAAAAATAGCAAGAATAAATTTTTGTTCAATAGATAAAGAAGGTGTTGAATGTGCTGAAATAATAGAAAAAGAAGCATCTGCCTCTGTCCGTGGCACTCTTGCAGACAAAATAGAAAAACCTTCTGGAAATTGTGTTATATGTGGAGAGAAGGCAAACGTGGTTGCTTATGTTGGTCGAAGCTATTGAGTTAGCAAAATTAGAGCATATTAATCAATAATTCAATGGCTGAGATAAAGAATTATTGAATATTAACATCTAAGAAAAATCACCTTTTCTTTAAGAATTAAGCCACTGTTAATCCTGAATAACAACTTCTAATTCTTTCTCCATTTTCATAGTCATTTCAACCAACAAGCTTAATTCTCTTTCAAGGTATTCTCTATCTGCATCCTCGCTGGTCTCCATTATGACAAGTCTCTGTATCGAGCTTTCACTCCATTCCATTGTATCTCCTCAGAAACCTTTCATGCCTAAGTCTTAAAGAAAAATCCTCCATTCAACCCAGGCAGAAAAGCTCTGAATTAAATTGAAGGCTTAAAAGCGATGACTAGCTTATTAATGCAATACATAGTTAAAGTCAGTCGCTTTCTCATATTAGATTAAGGCATAAAGAGTATTTATACTTTATTGTTTTACAAAAATTATGGTGCTATAGAACATAAATGATTATAAATAAAAAGATCCTCAAGATAAAATGAGCTTAACTAAAAAGATTATTGGTATTGGCTTAGTGGCTGTGTTGTCCGCCCTAGTAATCAAGCATGACTATTCTTTACATCAAAAAATTCAGAAAGTTGAGCAATTAATTGAGGGGACAGAAAATTGGTTTCATGGTGGGACTAGTGCAATGCACGTGCAGTATGAAAAAAGATTGGACAAACTACAAAAAGAGAAAAAAGATTTTCTCAATGAAACTTATGCTCTAGAATATTTCTATTAATAAAAGGCAATTATTTTATATTTAATTCTTATCAACTATATCCTGCAAATTTTTCGTAAATTTATCAAGATCACCAACACTCATCTGCCCTCCGACAGCGTCCCTATGCCCTCCACCGGTTGCCCCACTCACGCCCTCTATGGATTTCAAGAACATTTCCCTTATATTTTTGCCCCGCAAAGACAAGTTGGCTTTCATTCCCTTAATATAAGCGACAATAACAATCTTCTCTGGAAAAAGGTAGCAGAGCTCATTGGACAACTCGCCGCTTATGCTTAAATCGCCCGAGTATTTAAAAAATAAAATCCTGTCTTTCCCGTAAAGCTTCTTCGCCTTTGATAACAAATCCTTGTATTTTTTGCCTATCTGTTTATGCCTGTAGTGAAGAACATGATTTTTGCTATTTTCATCAAAAATATCATAAGGGCTTTTTACATTAATTAAAAATTTTAGCATGCTGACCACATTTGTTGTGGTATCTTTAAGGCCATTGCTCAAAATTCTTGATATTTCACCAATCTTGGATTTATACAAAACATCAAATGGAGTTGTAGCCTCAACAGCTAAATCCGAATACTCTTTGCAAAATTCAGGATAAAAATCAGGCAAATAACTGTCTGCAACACAGCCAATAACCGCTATCCACAAATCCTCTTTTTTTCCGGTAACCTGATAGCAAAGAGCAGTAACAGGCTCGCTTCCATTATCTTTTTCATAAGGGGCAAGTTTACTGGCTGAATCTTTATAATAAGGATTATAATAGTTTACAAACTCTGGAATTTTTGCGCTAACATTATGGTGGTCAATCCAGACAACAGGAATGTTTACTTCCTCTACTTTCTTAAAAAACTCATCTGAAACTATTGGCTTATCAAGAATAAAAATATAGTCGGCATTAAGCTCCTGAACCTTCCTAAAATAACTCTCATCTAAGCTTGGAAATGACTTTATAGCAACACCCCTTCCTCTTTCGATGTACCTTCTAAGGATAAGAAAGCTGCATAATCCGTCAGGATCATTGTCAAAGAAGAAAATAGGGTTTTGAGCATTTTCAAGATGCTGTTTAATTTGGCTTATCTGGGCTTTGTTTAGCATTTTATTTATTTTTGGAAACCTTTTCTAAAGGTTTATTTGGGAACATTTTCAAAAGGTTCTTGGTTAAATATTGGTTTTGGGAACCTTTTTCAAAAAGGTTCATTTCCAAAAGGTTTAGGATCATATTTGTTTTCCTACTTTGACCTTTTCCCTCAAAGAGTAAATCTCTTCCCTGAAAAAGCTTACAAGCCCTTCATTCTTGAAAACGTCAAGCAAATCCATGTCAGATGCAAACAAGAGGTTATCTAAATTTTTAAATCTGCCCACAAGAGCATCTATATGCCTGTCAAGAATGTTTAGCTTACTTAGCATCCTATACCCCTTGGGAGACAATGGCTTATCATGCAGTTCCTCAAATACCACCCTGGAAATGTTGGAAGCTTCAAGAAGAAAATCAGGATCCATTTTACCGAGAATCTTTGTCACAAACTCGGTGTCAGGGAAATAATCTTTTAGTATAAATTCCTCTTCCTTATCCAATCCAAGAGTTAAATCCTTAAGCCTCAGGCTCACAATCATTCCTTCTTTTCCCAGCTCAACAAGATATCTCTTAACCACGTCAGAAGTCCTCTTCAATATCTCAAACTTCTGGATAACCAAAGAAACATCTTTCATGGTGACCATTCTCTTAAATTCAAGAAGATTAAGGTTGTTTATAGCTTCATTAAATGCTTCTCTTTGTTTTTCCAATATCTGGAGGTTTTCCGCTGCCCTCCTTAATATCTCTGCGCTGTCCCTAAGCTCATGTTTTATGCCCCCATAGTAAATAGTTATTTTATTTTTCCTTTCAGAAATCGCAATAACAATAGCGCCTGTTTGTTTGGATGTTCTTTCAGCCGACTTATGTCTTGTTCCTGTTTCCTTGCTCATAATAGTTTGGTCTGGATGCAGAGTAGTGTTGGCATGGAGAATCTTTTTTGCATTCCTGGAAAGAATTATTGCCCCGTCCATCTTCCCTAATTCTATAAGCTTCTGAGAGCTAAACTTGCTGTAAATTTTAAATCCTCTCTCATAAACATTATTTATCTCGCCATTGTCAATAACAATCAAGGCTCCCATTCCAGCCCTTAACAAGTCGTCTAAAGCTGTTCTCAAAGAGGTTCCCGGAGCAATCATCTTCAATACGTCAAGAAAATCCTTCTCACCTTCAGCATCTTTTTTAATTGTCGACAAATCTTGGTTTTGGGAACCTTTTTCAAAAAGGTTCATTGGCAAATCGCTTTCCATGCCAAAATCAAAAATAACTTCTATATAAACTTTTATGGGAAAAATAAGATTATTCCTAGCTAACAGGCTTGGCAAAAGTTCTTGCAACTATTAAAGGGAAAACCAAAGAAGCATCACTATAAACCTTAACGCTTTCTGCGCTTGGCAAAATCTTACCCCAAGAAACTGCTTCTTCCGGCAAAGCACCAGAGTCAGAACCATCATATTCTGGGACAGTATTAACATAAACAGCATAGTCTGCGCCATTCCTAAACATATTCGCATTGCAGATGTGATGCTTTATTACCCCTTCCCCTAAAATTATTACACCTGTTTTATCCTTGCCTAAACTCGTGTTATTAACTCTCCAAATATCTTCAGCGACATCAATCTTAAAACTAGGGTGTTTAGACTTGAAAAAATAGATCATATCCCCAATGCTCCCATCAGTAATGGCTGGGCAAAAAACAGGTATCTTGTTTTTCCAGCACCAATAGTAAATTGAATTTTTGTTATCTATTTTCTCACCTAACTTCCATGCTAATTCGCTGGGTGTTGCCACTTTTCCGGTTTTTAGCTGGATATCATAAAACTCCTTAAATATCGGGAGTATAAAATCCTCAAAGTCACAGTATCTTGAGTTTGGAATAAAAATATTTCCAGCGCGGTTAATCCCTCTTTTTCTAAGCTCATCCCCTTTCGCGCGAAAACTACCGACTTTGAAATCACCAAGGCATTTAATGATATCTTCCTCAATTCCCCCAGCAGTTGTTACTATGACATCAACTTTCTTATGCTCAGCAAGCCACCTAAAAACTTCTCTCAGGCCAGAGGTCACCATATTAGAGGTATACCCAATATAGATATAAGCCTTGTTTTTTATCATATTATTGATTATTTCGACAGCCTTTGAAAAATTAGAAGCCTGTAATCCTAGGGAAGCATAACTATCCAGCATTTTTTCGTAATTAACGCCTTCATTAAAATTATACCCTTTCACACTTACACCAGAAGCCTCTTTAGACCTCCTGAGAACATTTTTTCTGGCTATTTTTTCATTTTTTTCTTTAAACTTTTTTTTCGCAGGTTTCATATTATATCTTCAATACTTTATTTTAAAAACCTATTTATTACCACTCCAACCCAATAAAACAAAGCAATCCTTTCATCACAAAAATCTTTTTAAACGAAAACCAGCTCATTTTTCTACAATGAACAAATGGAGTGAGCTATTCCTTGGATTAATACTTTTACTAGGAGCCATACTTGTTGCCTGGTTTTCTTCAGCATACAACTGGACTATCTTTGGAAAAAGCCTTGATTTTTTGCATGCGGCCTGGATTCTCTTTAAGGGGGGAATTTTCTGGGCAGTCTTCATGGTAGGCTTCCTTTTGATTATCCTTGGAATTAGCGACCTAAAAAATTAGGAAAAAGCAATCAAACTTCCTTCTATTAGCGCAGCAATGATTAACAAAGGCAGCACGATAAGTAAAAATACCCTTAAGGATTCTAAAAGATTCCGCTTGAAAGATTTCTTATCATCTCTAAACACAAAGGTTCCAAGCCTTAATCCTAACCCTAAAGCGATAAATAAAGCCGGCAGCTCAAAAATTCCATGGGGCAAAATCCTCCACAAAGTAAACAATCCCCCTGTCTTTACGCTTGAAGCAGAAACAAAGCCCAGCAAATATCCATTGGTTATTAAGGCAAAAACAGGGAATATGCCAAACAAAATGCCAAATATAAGTCCCATAAAACTGCTTTGTAAATTATTAAAAAAGATAAAACCAACAAGCTCTCCCTGCCCCATGCCCTCTGTTTGCCTTATGAGATTATCTATAAAGGTCATTATAACATCACGCAGATTAAGATCAAAGAGGCTCTGAAAGATTATATTTACAACATCTTCAAAGAAAAAGCCTATCACAGTAAAGATTCCAAAAACAAGAATTGCTATATAGATAAATTCTCTTGAATCTTTTAGAAAATTCCATGAAGAGCAATATTCCCCCTTAGCACTAAAACCTCCGCCCCTTTTCTTAGCCATTTTTTTTATTAAATTTATGCCAGACCATATGGCCCTCAAATTTCATGTTTAATTTCCAGGTTAATCCTAAATTAAAAATAAGCAGTGCTATTACTAAAGCCTCTGTTTGCCAGCTTCCTCCAAAGATAGCCCTTAAAAGTTGATAAGCTATAAACAACCCAAACAAAATTAGCAAAATATCAAACCAATCAAGCTTCATTTTCCAAAAGCTAAAATTTTAATTAGATAAATTCCCAATAAGACAATTAATATCCAAATAACAATTGAAAGCCAGTCAACCTTCTTTTTCATGAACAAAATAAAGAAAAAGACTACTTAAATTTTCCTAACTAAAAAGCCTGCTTATATGCTCTGTCTTTTTTTTGTATTTCTTTTTCAGATAAAAGCCGTAAACAATTCCCAAGGCAAACCCGCCAAGGTGGGCAACGTTTCCTATAGGGACATTTCCTGCAATTGAGATAATCCATAAAACTACTAAAATGCCCGGAGCAGCATATTTCATCTTGACTGGTATAGGGATGAACATTATCATGACCGGCAGATTAGGAGTCAAAACCATTAAAAGCCCTATAATCCCAAAAAGAGCCCCAGATGCACCCACAGCATACGCATTAAAATCAGAAACAAAAACCAGGCTCAAAGCAACAAAAGCCAAAGCCGCAAAAATTCCTGACGCCATATAGAACCAGAAATATCTTTTACTTCCTAACAATCTTTCAACAAATCCGCCTATAAAAAATAGCGTAAGCATATTAACAAACAAATGGAAAAAGCCTCCATGCATGAACATGCTCGTTATAATAGTCCACAAATAGTTTCCTTGTAAGATATTAGAAGGTTTTATGGCAATAAAATTAATGTAACTCTGGCTTTTTGAAATGAGAATGCTAAAGAGGATAAACAAAACAACATTAATTAACACAAGAGTAAAATTAACACTCATTCCGGAAAAGATGTTCCTTCTTTTTTGGATATGATAAACACCTGTCATTTATATCCTCTTCTTCTTAGATGTTTTCTTGGGAGCCTTTTTCTTGTTTTTCTTTTGTTTTTTATGCATAACTTTCTTAGATTTAACTTTAGGCATTTTAGCTTTCCTGGCCAGCCTTGATTTCTTCAGCGAAGCTTTCCTAATTTTATCCTTTTCTTTCTTCAGCTTCTTGTCTTCTTTTTCTCTCTGCTTGTCCAGCACTGATCTTTCCTTTTCTACCTCAGAATCAATACCCTCAAGCTCTTTTTTCATCTTGTCAAAAACTTTTCTTAAATCTTTGATTGTTTTAGTATTGTCTTTCAAGACAAAAACATTCCCACACTCAGGACAGGTAAAGTCATTAAGCAAAGCATTCTCTTCAGTATATTCGACATGGCAAGTAGGGCACACATAAAACTGCTTAACCTCTCTGCTGTTTATCTGATGGGAAATCTGTTCCATTTTCTTTAGCAAATCCCCTCTCAAAAACTCCAGGGCCTTAATAACCTCAAGTTTCCAGAAATAAGTATACCAGCCTTTTTTCTTGTCTTTCTTCCTTATAGAAGAAACAATTCCCTGATCGGCAATCTTGTAAAGCAAGTTCCTCGTCTGGTTTATAGTTATGCCAAGCTTCTTTGCTATTAAAAATTCATTAACGTGCTTTTTGCTGGTTAAGAGGTCGGCAATAGTTTCAGCCTGTTTCCCAACAATCAAAACAACAGCTTCTTGTAAAAAATCTTTAAGCATTTTAAAGATAAAAAATCCCTCATTAAATAGTTTTTGGTTTAATTTTATATAAAGTTCTTGTTTGGGAATCTTTTTGAAAGGCTCATTTTGGGGGGAAAGATAAAAGTTTTTAAACCTATATTCTCTCTTATATATATCTAAATAGCTATTTTAAAAAACAAGGGTTGCAAAATGGGGTGGTTTAATAAAGACAGGAAAGAAGAGCCTAGGGCTAATTTAATTCCTAGCTTACCCCAGCTTCCAAAGCTGCCTGAGCTTCCTGAACTCCCGTCCGTAAAGAACAGAAATTTTCAAACACCAATCCATCAGCTTCCTTCTTTTCCAAATAGCCCGATGGGGCAAAAATTCTCACAAAACACTATAAAAAGTGTTGTTTCAAGCAACACTCGTCCTGTGGGAAAAGAGAGTGATCGGGTATTTGAAGCAGATGATTTCGCAATGAATAAGCGAATGATGCCAAAACCTGAAAGACGTTTCCCTCCCCAGCCCCAAGTTAAGAGACGGCAAGAAGTTGATGAAGAGGACGATGACTCTGAAGAAGATGAAGAAGTTGATGAGGAGCCTGAATTCAATATTAGCCCTGAGTATGAAAAATCAGAGTTTGAAGCTCCGGAAATGCCTGAAATGGAAGAGCCAAGCAGGATTAGAACAACAGAACCTGTTTTTATAAGAATTGACAAGTTTGAAGCAAGCCTAAGGGCATTTGAGAAAACTAAAAAACAGATCTCTGAGATTGAAAAGAACCTTAAGGAAATTTCCGACCTGAAAAGAGAGGAAGAAAAAGAGCTGACCTCATGGCAGCAGGAAATATTAAAAGTAAAAGATATTATTGACAAGGTAGAGAGAGATATTTTTTCTAAACTAGAATGAAATCTGAAAACTTAATCCACATCAGGCTGGGAACTGATGAAGCAGTAAGGGCAAAAAGGGGTCTTCTTTCTACAGAGTTGTCTATGGTAAAAATTGCCCACTTTGTCAGGGCATACAAAGAGCTAAGGATGAAAGAGCTAGAATTAAAGCTAGATCTCGACAAAAAAATACGGGACTTAAAAAACACAGAAAGAGTGATAAGAGGCATACTCCCTAAACTAAAGATTCCAAGCATACTAGAAAAGAAAGAGGAAAAAGTTGCCCTTAAAGAGATAAAAATCGCTGAAGAAAAAGCTAAAAAAGAAAAAGGGAAACACCAAAAAACACTCCTTCCAAAAGCGCCAAAGGAAAAACCTGTTAAAAGACTCCCTGCAGACAGCCTTGAAGCACAACTGGCAGAAATTCAATCCAGATTGAACCAACTTGGATAAACTTTTAAAATACTTATTCTTGATAGTTTTATGATAACTCGTAAAGAATTAATCAAGAAGTACATTGATTTCTTCAAGAAAAAAGGACACAAGGAAATAGAAAACTCTTCTTTAATTCCTAAAGGAGATCCCACTGTTTTATTCACAACGGCAGGAATGCATCCTCTTGTTCCATACTTGTTAGGACAAAAACATCCTCAAGGGAAGAGACTTGTAAATGTTCAAAGATGTTTAAGAACAGACGATATTGATGAAGTCGGTGATACAAGTCACGGAACTTTTTTTGAAATGCTTGGAAACTGGAGTCTTGGAGGTTATTGGAAAAAAGAGGCCATAGAGTACAGTTTCGAGTTTTTGACTAAAGAACTAGACATTCCAAAAGAGAAAATCTCAGTCACTTGTTTCAAAGGAGATAAAGATGCACCTAAAGATACAGAATCAGAAAAAATATGGAAAAGCCTTGGAATAAAAAAAATAAAATTCTTGGGAAAAGCAGACAACTGGTGGGGTCCAGCAGGCGCATCAGGCCCTTGTGGGCCAGATACAGAAATATTTGTTAATGGTGTTGAAATTGGAAACAATGTTTTAATGCAATACTATAAGGATAAAAACGGGAAGTTCGAGGAAGCTAAACAAAAAAATATTGACTTTGGAGGGGGGGTAGAAAGAATGCTTTCAACACTAAACAATTTAGACGACGTCTATAAAACAGACATTTTCAAACCAATAATTGAAAAAATAGAGTCATTGTCCGATAAAAAATACAAAGGGAATGAAAAAGCAATGAGAATAATTGCTGATCACATAAAAGCTTCAGTATTCCTTATCTCAGACGGTGTGAGTCCTTCAAATAAAGAGCAGGGCTACGTTCTAAGAAGGTTACTAAGGAGAGCAATAAGACATGGCAAAGATCTTGGTCTAGAGAATTTTGCAGGTATAATAGCCAATGAAGTCTTTGAAATTTATGATGACTACTTTCCAGCGTGCAAAAAGAAAAAATCAGAAGATTCTAAAGATGTTAGGGAAAAAATACTTGAAGAAATAGATAGGGAAGAGAAAAACTTCGTCAAAACTCTTGAAAACGGGCTAGGTAAATTTAAAAACATGACTAAAGGCAAAAAAATACTTTCTGGGAAAGATGCTTTCTTATTATATCAAAGTTATGGGTTTCCATTAGAAATAACAAAGGAATTGGCTAAGGAAAATAAAATAAAGCTGGATGAAAAATCATTCTATAAAGAATACGAAGAGCACCAAAAGCTCTCTCAAACAGCTTCAGAAGGCAAATTTAAATCAGGTTTGGCAGATAATTCAGAAGCAACAACACGCCTTCACACAGCCCACCATCTTCTTTTGGCAGCATTAAGGAAAACTCTAGGCAACGAAGTTCTTCAAAAAGGAAGCAATATTACTCCAGAAAGACTTAGGCTTGATTTCAGCTTCCCAAGAAAGCTTACTGATGAAGAAATAAAAAAAGTTGAGGGTTTAGTTAACGAACAAATAAAAAGGGGTTTGCAAGTTACAATAGAACAAAAATCTCCAAGCCAAGCACTCAAAGAAGGAGCTTTGGGCGTTTTCGGAGACAAATATAAAGAAATTGTTTCGGTTTATACTATCGGAAATTTCTCAAAAGAAATATGCACAGGCCCCCATGTAAAAAACACAAAAGAACTAGGACACTT
>Ga0209542_10015006_pt1 | contig 13087 bp, 16 predicted proteins | sample RifCSPhighO2_01_FD_184028 | JGI IMG/M metagenome (GOLD analysis project Ga0209542, IMG submission 184028) | Soil microbial communities from Rifle, Colorado - Rifle CSP2_plank highO2_0.1 (SPAdes) (version 2) | ecosystem: Environmental > Terrestrial > Deep subsurface > Rock core/Sediment ... | reverse complement strand
CGAGCCTCGCCCCGAAAATTCGGGGCGGGAGCAAGACCTTTTTATCACCGCCGACCGGGAAAAACTGAAAGCGGCTATTTTTAACATTGTGGACAACGCGGTCAAATATACGCCGACGGGCGGGGTGACTATTACCTTAAAAAACCATGATTCGGTAAAAATCATTATTTCTGACACGGGCATCGGGCTGCCGAAAGAAAAATTAAGCACGCTATTTGGCGGCATGTTTGAGCGGACGGAGGCGGCCAAAAAAACAGCAGCCGGCGCGGGCATTGGCTTATATTTGTCCGCCCAAATCATCAAAGCCCACCACGGAAAAGTGTGGGTGGAATCGGAGGGAGAGGGCAAGGGGTCGCAGTTTTATATTGAATTGCCGGTTTAAAAACAACCCTGTGGATAGAAGCCCGTAGGGTTGTTTTTGTATGCGTAGTATAATATATACATGAATGTTGAGCCGGAAAAACTGGAAAAATTCCTTTTGGATGCCGAACTGGTAACGCAAAAAGAGTTTGACCGGGCGGTAAAATTAAGCCAGCAAACCAACAAAAAATTGGGGGATGTTTTGGTTTCTCAAAAACTGGTTTCCCAGGAAAAACTGTCAAAATATGAAGCCTATTTGTCCGGCATTGCTTTTGTGAATTTGGAAAAAGAAACGGTGGCGCCGGAAATTTTAAACTTGATTCCTGAAAACATTGCCCGGGCGCATAATATCATTGCTTTCAGGAAATTGGATAATAATCTAGAGGTGGCCATGCTTGACCCGGAAGACTTGATTACCATTGAATTCATCAAGAAAACCAATCCGTTTTTACGTATTCTGCCGCGCTTGACAACTCCGGAAGGCATTAAAAATGCGTTGCGCCAGTACCAAAAAACGCTGGATATTGAATTTGGCAACATCTTAAAAAGTGATGCCGCCGCCATAAATCATGTTGGAGCGGATGGGGATGAAATGCCGGCAGATAACCAGGATTTGGCCAAAGTGGCGCAAGAGCTGCCGGTCATAAAAGTGGTTGATACGTTGCTTAAGCATGCCATTTTACAGCGGGCTTCGGATATCCATGTTGAGCCGCTGGAAAAAGAGGTGGTGGTGCGTTTCCGGGTGGACGGCATTTTGCATGACGTGATGAATTTGCCGGCATCTGCGGCGCTGGGCATTGTGGCCCGCATTAAAGTGTTGAGTAATTTAAAGCTGGACGAACACCGGCTGCCCCAAGACGGCCGGTTTAAAATTGAAACAGATGACTATAAATATTCGGTCAGGGTTTCGGTGCTGCCGGTGTTTAACGGGGAAAAAATCGTGATGAGGCTTTTGGCGGAAAATACGAAAGCACAAACCATGGAGGGGCTTGGCTTTTCGGGCAAAGCTTTGGAAAAAGTGAAAAATAATTTGGTGCGGCCGACCGGCATGATTTTAATAACCGGCCCAACGGGTTCCGGAAAAACAACCACGCTGTACGCCATGATGGAAATATTAAACACGCCCAGTGTTAACATTTCCACGGTGGAAGACCCGATTGAGTACCGCATGCCGCGGGTGAACCAGACCCAAGTAAATGCCGCCATTGGGCTGACGTTTTCTTCGGGGCTGCGCGCCTTGGTGCGCCAAGACCCTAATATTATCATGGTGGGTGAAATCCGTGACACCGAAACCGCCAGCCTGGCCATTAACGCGGCGCTAACGGGCCACTTGGTTTTGAGCACCCTGCATACTACCGGGGCTGCCGGAGCCATCCCACGGCTGATTGACATGCAAGTGGAACCTTTTCTTATTGCTTCTACGTTGAATGTTATTATTGCCCAGCGTTTGGTGCGCAAGTTTTACGGAGACAAGGAAAAATACAAGCTCAAGGCGGAAGAATTGGAAAATTTGGCCAAATATTGCGATTTGGCGCGTATTGAGAAGATTTTACGCGAAGAAAAGGTAATAAAATCCAAAGAAACGCTGAAGGATGTTGAGCTTTACCGCCCCAAGCCCTCAAAAGATTCCGCCAGCGGCTATCGCGGCCGTTTGGGAATTTATGAAGTGCTTACCGTGACAGAAAAGATCAAGGAATTGGTTGTCCGCAAAGCTTCAACCAGCGAAATCGTGGACCAGGCCGTTGCCGATGGCATGCAGAGCATGGTAGAAGACGGTTTCGTCAAAGCGGCCAAGGGTTTGACCTCAATTGAGGAGGTGTTGAGGGTTATTATAGAGTAGTATATTTAAAAATTAATTTATGAAAAAAAATCTAGTGCAAGCTAGTGGGATGATTAACTTTGAAGATGTTCCTGTCCGGCGGGTTTGGGATGACAAAAAAGAGCAGTGGTTTTTTGCGGTTGTGGATGTGGTGAAGATTTTAACTGGGAGTCAAAGACCACGAAAATATTGGAATGATTTAAAAGTAAAACTTAAACATGAGGGAAGTGAGTTGTCCGAGAAAATCGGACAACTGAAAATGAAGCTAATATGTCTGATGATAAAGTTTTGATGTGGCATTATGTCTACGTGCTAAAGAGTTTGAAAGACGGAGGTTTTTATATCGGATATACTACTAATCCCAAAGAAAGATTGAAACAACATAATGCTAAGATGAATTTATCAACAAAATCCCGTACGCCTTTTGAATATATTTACGTAGAGGCCTGCAGGAACAAAGAAGATGCAATGCGAAGAGAAGGCTATCTTAAAACGACTCAAGGGGGAAGATTTTTAAAGATCAGATTAAGGGAGTTTTTGAAAATGCCCCAGTAGTAGAAGTTTTATAAAATAAAACTTCACTACGGGACTACCCCAGTAGAAGAGCTTCGCTCTCTACGGGATTTCGCCCCGTAGAGAATTTTGACTAATGAATTGGGAATAGTGATAATAAGCAATATTAACATTAAGGATTTTGTCGGCTCCATTAATATGTGGTTGTCAAAATTCTTCTACTGGGGTGCCAAATTATTTTTATACCGCAAAATCGTTTGATGGGGTTGAGGAGGAGGGGAATTTGGTTGCTGATGACCAGCGCCAGTTGGCCCAGGCCCTAAAAAGCCGGGGCATGGTTTTGGTTGGCGCGAAGGAGAAAAAGCCCAAGCGCGGGCTGAATATGGATATTTCACTTCCGTTTATGAAGATTCCGCAAACGGAAATCATGATGATTACCCGGAACCTTGGAGTGATGTTTTCAACCGGGCTTTCGCTGATGAAAAGCTTTGAGATTTTGGCTAACCAGGCCCGAAATAAAAAAGTGAAAACGGCGCTGTTGGATATTAAAGAGACCATTAACAAAGGGGAAAATTTTTCTGACGCCTTGGCGCGCCACCCGGAAATTTTTTCAGAATTGTTTTGCAATATGATAAAGGCAGGGGAGGAGTCGGGCACTATGGACGAAATTTTCCAGGCGCTTTCGCTGCAGTTGCAAAAAGAGCATGAACTTCGGTCAAAAATAAAAAATGCCATGATTTACCCCTGCATCATTTTACTGGTGATGCTGGTGGTGGCTATTGTCATTGTCATGTTTGTGCTGCCAAGCCTGAACATATTTTTCACTTCTTTAAGCGTGGACATCCCTTTTTATACCAAGGCTTTGCTTTGGTTGGGGAATTTCATGGTTGAAAAATGGTACCTGGTGTTACTGGGCGCGGCGGGAGGCGCAGGCGCCGGTTGGATGGCGCTTCGCACGAAACGGGGAAAATTAGCATTGGACAATTTTTTGCTCAAAGCCCCGGTTATTTCGCCCATTATCAAGAAAAACAATTCCGCGTTTTTGGTGAGGTCGCTTAGTTCTTTGGTTGCGGCAGGGGTTTCGCTGGTCCGCGCCCTGGAAATTACGGCCAATACCATGGGCAGCCACGCTTTTAAAGAAGCGGCGCTAGACGCCGCGCAAAAAATAAAAAAAGGGGAAAAATTGTCAGCAGCTTTAAAAAATTACCAGAATATTTTTCCGTTTGGCGTTACGGAGATGGTTGAAGTGGGCGAGGAAACCGGGAAAACTTCCGTCATCTTGAAAAAACTGGCGGATTTTTACGAACAAGAAGCCATTACTGCCGTGGAAAAACTGACCACGATTATTGAGCCGATACTGATTATCGGGCTTGGGTTAGCCGTGGGCGTGTTCGCGCTTTCCATTATCCAGCCGATGTATTCTTCACTGCAGTCTATCCAATGATAATATTTGCGGGTCGGAAAAAGGGGAATATTTCCCAAAAAGGATTTTCCCTAGTTGAAGTCATTGTTGGCATTTCCTTGATACTGGTATTATTCGCCCTGGCCATGCTGCAGGCAGGAACGTTGGACATCAGCCGCAAGCAGCGCTATGAAAATATTGCTTATCACGCGGCCAATAAGCAAATGGAGGATTTGCGCGCAATGCCGTTTGCCAGCCTGCCGGCTTCGGGAACCGTTTCAGATCCGATGCTTTCGCAAATCCCTTCCGGCGCGGGCAGCTTTACGGTTAGCGATTATCCGGATTTTTCCGGCATGAAAAAAATGGTGGTTACCATAACCTGGAATGACGGCGCGGCCAGATCAACCGTTTTGCAGACATTGGTAACCGATGGAGCAATAAACCCATAATTGCATATGGCATGGAGCAAATAGCTTATAGTAAAAAAGAACAAGGATTTACGGTGGTGGAACTTTTGGTGGCATTGCCCATCGTGGTTGCAGTTGCGTTTTTTCTGGCCTATTTGGTCGGTTACCAGTATAAAATGTATAACACCCAATCTGCCGAGCTGGCGATTAATGCCGATGCCCGGCGGGCACTGGACGAAATTGATGGGTATGTGAGGCAGGCAAACCGGGTGGCAAGCGATTACTCAAGTTACGCCACCGGCCCGCAAACGCTGGTGCTGCAATTGCCGGCGGTTGACGGCTCCGGCCAGGCGATAACGGGCGTGTATGATAATCTGGCAGTGTATCTTTCAGATACCACGCTGGTTTCGCAATTATTCGCGGGAGCCGGTTCAAGCAGGCAGGCTTCCACCAAAAATCTTGCCAGCAACGTGGACACTGCCAATTTTTCTTTTACCTATGATAATGCCAGCTACGCGCTGGTAACCCAAGTGCAAACCAACCTTTCTTTGTTGCAAAATTACGGCGGCCAGACAAGGGCAATCAGCGTGTCTTCAAAAGCAACACTAAGGAATTATTAAGATGAAAACCGGCATCAAAAAAGGGCAATCAGGCCACGTGGTGCTTATGGCATTGATTTTGCTGGCAACCATGTCGCTTTTGCTTGGCACGCTTTTGGCTGCCACCGCCAGCCAGATTGTTGCCCATCGCGCCGCCGTAAGCAAACAGCAGGCGCTGCATATTGCCGAGGCGGGTTTGGAAATGGCAATTTGGAAATTAAATAACCAGGGCGGGTATGACGGGGAAACCGATACGGAGTTTGGCAGCGGCGCGTACACGATTGCCGTTTCCAGTATTGATTCAAATAAAAAAGCGGTTACCGTTACCGGTAATGTCCCAAACAACGCCAAGGCGCTTGCGCGCAAAACCATAACAATTATCACCAGCATTGATTCAAGCACTATTTCCTTCCGGTATGGTTTGCAGGCGGGAAGCGGCGGGCTTGCCATGGGCGGCGGTGCAACCATTAACGGCAACGTGTATTCCAATGGCAATATTGGCGCAACCACGGGCGCGGTTATTACCGGCTCCGCGGTTGCCGCCAATCCGCCGGCGCTTACCGCTGACCAAGTTAACGACGCGCCAACGCCGATTGTTTCCTGTAGCGCTTCTGCCTGTATTACGTTTGCCAACGCTTCCGCAACGGAAGACTTCGCCCAAAGCTTCCGGTTGTCAAATGCCCTGCCGCTGAATAATATCCAGTTTTACATAAAAAAAACCGGCAGCCCATCCAATGCCACGGTAAAAATTGTTACCGATAATAATGGCAGCCCAAGCACCACGGTGTTATTATCCGGCACATTGTCAGCTTCCTTTGTGACAGCCACGTTCGGATGGGTTTCTGTCACCCTGCCAACCACGCCGGTGCTTGACCCTTCCCAAATCTACTGGATGGTGATTGATGCTGCCAGCAACGCTTCGCGCTATTATACCATCGGAGCCAACGCCGGCGGCTATGCGAACGGTGAAGGAAAAATAGGCAGGCAGGGCGGCATGTGGAATGCCACAACCCCTTTTGGCCTGGACGGGTACTTTAAGGTGTATCTTGGCGGGGGAACCTCCACGATTGGCGGAAGCAACAATGCCAATGGCGCGTACATTGGCACAACCGTGTCTGATGAAACTTGGGCGCATACCGTCATGGGTGCCACCGTTTCCGGCCCGCTGTATTGCCAAGCCAGCAGTTTTACTAACAAGCCTTGCGATACCACCCGACCTGATCCCGCCGCGCAGCCCCTGCCATTGTCTGATGGCAATATACAAGAATGGAAAGATGAGGCGGAAGCGGGCGGCACGATTACGGGAAACTATACCGTTGGCTCCGCCGGCGCCAGCCTTGGCCCCAAAAAAATAACCGGTAACTTGCTGGTAAATGGCGGCGGAATACTTACCGTAACCGGGACGCTTTGGGTGGAGGGCACCATTACGGTTACCGGCGGCGGGGAGGTAAAACTGGCACCGGTTTATGGAGAAAGCAGCGGGGCGATTGTATCTGATGGATATATCAGCTTAAATGGCGGCGCGGAGTTTTCGGGCTCGGGAATTTCCGGCAGTTACCTGTTTTTAGTCACCACTAGCGCTTGCCCGGCGGCAGCGGGCTGCGGCGGCAATAATGCCATTAGCCTTTCCGGCGGCGCGGGAACCGTGGCGCTCATTGCCCAAAATGGCACGGCGGATATCAATGGCGGGGCTTCGCTCAAGCAGGTGACGGCGAAACAGATTACCATGGGCGGCGGCGCCGAACTGACGTACGACAGCGGCTTGATCAGTGAAAATTTTTACAGCGGCCCCGGCGGCTCATGGAAATTTGTCCCGGGGAGTTATATAATACAGTAATGTTCAAATTTTTAAATTTACAGCCCGAAGTTTTTGCCATTGACATTAATGACCTTTCTCTTAAGATTGCTCTTATCAAAAAAAGGCGCAGGGGTTTTGAGCTGGTTTCTTACGGTGACACTCCGCTTCGGCCTGGCGTGGTAAAAGAGGGGATGATCCGGGACGAAGATGCACTGGCCCGGACCATTAAATTGGCATGCCGGTCGGTGAACGGAAAAAAGCTGGGTGCCAGACACGTCATCGTGGCGCTGCCCGAAGAAAAATCATTTTCCCAAGTTATCCAGATGCCGGTGATGAACGAAAAAGAGTTGGCCGGCGCGGTGCCTTTTGAGGTGGAGAATTATATCCCGCTGCCGATTGAAAAAGTGTATCTGGATTTTACGGTAATCGGCTCCCACGAAAAAACCGCCAAGCAAAACCACCTTGATTTACTGGTAAACGCCGCGGCCAAAACGGTTGTTGATGCCTACGTGGCGAGCATAAAAAAAGCCGGCCTCATACCATGCATACTGGAAGCGGAGTCACAGGCTATTGCCCGCGCCTTGCTGCAAAATACCAAGCAGGAAAAGCCGATGATTTTCATTGATTTTGGTGAAACGCGCACCAGTTTCATTATTTACTCGGGAAACTCAATCCGTTTTACCAGCTCCATTGCCATTTCTTCCGGCCAATTGACGCAGGCCATTGCAAAGAAACTTGGCATCAGTTTTGACAAAGCCGAAGCGCTGAAAATAAAACACGGCCTGGCCACTAAAAAAGGGGACGCCAACCACGACATTGTTTCTGTTATGGATCCGATTTTGTCGGACCTGGCCATGCAGATTAAAAAATATATCAGTTTTTACCAGGGGCATATTTCGTATGAATATTTTTCAGCTGATAGCGGCATAGAAAAAATGGTGCTTTCCGGCGGCGGCGCCAATTTAAAAGAACTCCCTGATTTTTTGGAGAAAAAACTGAAAATTCCGGTGCGCCTTGGGGATCCGGTTTCCAATATTTTCGGGAGCGTGCCGGCGGCGCACCGTAAAATCCCGTTGCAAAAAGCGTTGTCATTTACCACGGTGCTAGGGCTTGCGCTTCGCGGCGCTGACCGTGCGCAAATCCCATGAAAACCATTAATCTTTTACCGCCAAACGAACAGGAAAAATTAAGGTTGCAAAAAACCGGTAAATTGGCCGTGGTGCTTTCGTGCATCTGCCTTGTTTCCTTGTTATCTTTGACCCTGGTTTTGCTTGCGCTGAAGTTCCGCATACTCAAAGAAGTGGCTTATCAGAAAACAATGCTGGAAGTTATGGAAAAAAAATACCAGAACCCGGATTTCATGCCATATAAAGAACTGATATCAGTTTCCAATGCCGATGTGCAAACGGCCAACCGTTTTTACCAAAAACAGATACATGCCATGGATGCCCTGGAAACTATCTTGCGGGTGCCAATGTCCGAAGGCATTAATTTTACCAGTTTTGATGCTCAAAAGGAAAACTCCGGCGCCATTACGATGGCTATTTTTGGATTCAGCCAAACGCGTGACGGGTTGCTGGATTTCAAAGAAAATCTGATAGCGGCGGCCGGCGTTAAAAATGTCAATTTCCCCCCTGAAAGCTGGATAAAACCCCACAATATTGAGTTTACCGCTACGCTTTCCGTAGGCGGCACAAAACCATGATGGAAATAACTCAAAAAAACATATACCTGTTGTTTGCCGCCTCGCTGATGGCAGTTTCGCTGATGGCCGGTTTTGTGGTGTATCCGGTTTTTTCAGACGTCAGGGATATTTCTAAAAGTATTTTATCTGACAAAGGCAGGGAAATTTTCGTGGAGCGCCAAAACCGGGAATTGGAAGGCTTTAAAGCGGACTACGGGGAGTATAAATCCGAACTTGACCGGCTGTCTGGGTTTTTCGCCGATGCGCAAAATCCCATTTCTTTCATTGAATTTTTAGAAACATCCGCGCAAAACGCCAATATTGATGTTAGCCTCAACTTGCCTGCCCCGGCAAAAAAGGAAGCCGGTTTTAGGGCTGAATCCATGGCACTTCAAATTTTTGCCAAAGGGGATTTTGCGGACATGATGGCTTTTGCCCGTTCATTGGAGCGCGGGCCATATTTTATCCAGATAAACCGTGTGGTTATGGACGGTGTTTTGCAAGAAAATCCGGATACGCCCGTTTCACCGGACGCTGTCCGGGCAACCATAACCTTGGAGGTTTTGGCAAAGTAATAAAAATATGCAAAAAATTTCTTTTAAAAAATTGGACGCTTTGGAGCCGCTTTGGAGCCGCTTTTTAGCCAATATGAAAAAAATCCCGTGGATATTGGGGGAGAATGCTTTTTTGGTGATGCTAGTATTGATTTTTCTGGGTATTTTTATCGGCCAATGGCTCTTGTATAATTATGTGGTGCTGGTAAAATTAGAGGAACCTTCGGTTATTATGGAGCCAGTTTCATTTAACAAAAACGCGTACCGTGAATTTTTAGCCCAAAAAGAGCAGAGGGCTGATGAGCTTTTGCTTGGCCAGCCGGAAAATATTCCTAATCCTTTCCGTTAACATGCCAACTGGCGGCGAAAATTAAACAACTACCATGCATAAAAAACAATTATTTCTTGTTGAGGATGATCCGGCTATTGTTGACATTTACCAAACGGTACTTGCCCATGGCGGATATGGTATTGAGGTGCTGGCACTTGGCCAGGACGTGCTTAAAAAAATGGAAAGCATCGTGGCTGGAGAAACTCCGGCTCCTGATTTGGTGCTGCTAGACCTGACCCTGCCCGATATGAATGGAACTGAAGTGCTGGCGGCCATCAAAAAGAATCCAAAAACAAAGGATATTCTGGTATTTATCCTTACCAACCAGCAGGAAAGCGAGATGCCGGTAATCGCCGGGGTAAAACCGGATAAATTCATCATCAAGGCTAATATTACACCAAGCGAATTACTGGAGGTGATTAAAAAAGAACTGAAGTAATTGTTTCGGCTGTAAAAGTTATTCACAGGCGTATCATTGATGGTGGCACGTTCGTGGTATAATGCCTGTATACCTTTAAAAGGTATGAAAGGTCGCGTCTTATTAATTATTGTTAATAAAATGCACAATAAAATTGTTGACTCGGTAGCCCTTATCCTGGTTATTGTGGGCGGGTTGAATTGGGGACTGATTGGCTTGGCGGATATCAACCTGGTTTCCATGATTTTTGGAATCGGGCTTATCGCCAAAATCGTTTATATTTTGGTGGGATTATCGGCCGTCTATATGGCCGCCATGGCAATGAAGAAAATGGGTTAACCGTAAAAATCGCAAACAAAAAACACCTTAAGGGTGTTTTTTGTTTGCGAACTAGTATTTTTTTGGTGGCCGGTTCTTTTTCCAGCAATCCAAACAATAGATGGGCCGGTCATGAGCCGGTTCAAATGGAAGTTCGGTAATCTCCGCTTGGCAATCAGAGCACTTCCAGTTTCCCTGTACTTTTGGGCGGGGAGTGAAATTTCCTCCGCCTTGGTTGTTATTGAACATTTTTTTGGTATCTATAATAAAACGACCTTTTGTTAGTAAAGTCGTTATATTACGACTTATATAATAGTTATACGATTTATTGCCAGGCGATGTCAATGATTTACATATTCCCGTTGTTCGTTTATGATGTAGGTGGGTTTATATATTAGTAAAAAAATATCCTTATGAAAAAAAATACTATTCTTCTTGCGGGGGCAGGTATTGTGATTGTAGTAGTGGCAGTGCTATTTTTCTTAATGCTGCCGTCCAATAATCCTCCGGCAGAGAATCCGCCGCCGCAGGGAAATGACGGGATTGAAATTACGTTGCCAACGGCCAATAGCGTTGTTTCTTCGCCCCTGAAAATTACGGGCATGGTCAAGGGCAATGGCTGGACCGGTTTTGAAGGCCAGGTGGGAACGGTGAAATTATTTGATGAAAGTAATAATGAATTGGGCATGGGCATTTTAACGGCCAGCGCAGACTGGATGCAGCTGCCAACGCCGTTTGAAACAACCATCTTCTTTGATTATCCCGGCGATGGCAACGGCAAACTGGTTTTTTATAACGATAATGCCAGTGGAGAGGCCGAGCGCGACAGGACATTTACGCTACCGGTCAAACTTGCAAAAAGTTCAGCCGAAATAATGGAAGTGAAGGTATTTTTCCCGATGGAGGGGGATAATCTTGATTGCGCGAAGGTTTTGCCGCTTACGCGGGTAGTGCCAAAATCAGAAGGCGTGGCGCGCGTGGCTTTGGAAGAATTGCTAAAAGGGCCGGGTGGCTTGGAAAAAACGGCCGGTTTTTTCACCAGCATTAACGAGGGGGTGGTTGTGCAGGCAATTGCCATAAACAATGGTGTGGCAACGGTGGATTTTAACCAAAAACTGCAAGATGGCGTGGCAGGTTCGTGCAACGTAACTGCCATCAGGGCGCAAATTACGCAAACGTTAAAACAATTCTCAACCGTAACCAGCGTGGTGATTTCTATCAATGGCAAGAGTGAAGATATTCTGCAGCCGTAGAAGTGAACTTCAAGATATTAAAAAAATCCAAACTTTCCAATGCCCGCCTGGGGTTTATGGAAACTTCACACGGGGTAGTAGAAACCCCGTGTTTGGTTCCCGTGGCAACGCAGGCAACCGTAAAAACGCTGATTAGCCAAGAAGTGGAGCGCACCAATTCACAGATACTGATTGCTAATACGTTCCACTTGCACCTGAAGCCCGGCGAGAAATTTGTGGCAAAAGCCGGTGGCGTGCACCAATTTATGAACTGGAAGCGGCCCATGATGACCGATTCGGGAGGCTTCCAGGTGTTTTCGCTTGGATTCGGGAGGGACTATGGCACCGGCAAAATTTTGAAAGAAGAGCAGGCCGCCGGCCGTAGTGTTAAAATTGGGCACAAGCCAAAACATATCAAAATCACCCAAGACGGGGTGTTTTTCCGCTCGCCGGTGGACGGCACGCAATTATTCATCGGGCCCAAAGAATCCATGAAAATCCAGGAAAAAATAGGGGCTGATATTATTTTCGCCTTTGACGAATGCACTTCTCCCATTGCTGACTATGAATATACCAAGCGGTCGCTCTTAAAAACGCACGATTGGGCGAAATTGTGCTTAAAATATAAAAAATCCAGACAAGCATTGTACGGAATTGTGCAGGGCGGTAAATTCAAAGATTTACGCATAGAAAGCGCAAAGCTGATCGCCGGCTTGGAATTTGATGGTTTTGGCATTGGCGGGGAATTCGGCGATGACAAGAAAAAAATGCCAGAAATGCTTAATTGGGTCATGGTTGAATTACCCGAAAAAAAGCCGAGGCACTTGCTTGGGATAGGGCATTTGGAAGACATGGAGCATATCATCAAAGCCGGGGTGGATACGTTTGACTGCACGGCTCCCACGCATTACGCACGAAGGGGAGTGGCATTTACTTCTGAAGGACGGCTGGATTTTCGGCAAGCAAAATGGCTCAAAAAAAACGAGCCGTTGGACAAGGGTTGCACCTGCGAAGTTTGTTTAATATATAAAAAAGATTATGTTTGCCATTTGATACGCGCCCGGGAAATTACGGGCTTGAGGCTGATTACCTTCCATAATCTGCACTATTTTAATGAATTTACGGCCAATATCCGGGAAAAGATAAAACGGGGGGAGATATAAGTTTTTTTGTTATATTATTCAACATATTATTATGGAACAGATAACAAAAAAAATTGATAAGCTGAAAAAACTCAAGGTGGATTTGGGGATGGAAATCAAGGAAAGAACCGTGGGCTATATTTTGGCCGCCCTGGGTTTGGTAGCCGGTTTGGCCTGGAATGAAGCTATCAAAGCGGCTATTGATTACTTTTTTCCGCGCCCGGGAAACGAAATCTGGATAAAATTTTTATACGCGGGCGGGGTGACGCTGTTCGCCGTGATGATCACCGTATACTTGGTGGTTATTACCAAAAAAGAAGAGAAGTAGGAGGAGGATTTGACAAAAAAGTAACTATAGATTATAGTGTATTTGAAAGGGGGACGGTGCATTGTACCCTCAAGTGCAACACTGAATGATGATATTTTTGATAAATTGATAAGGGGTTAGTGGCCTGGTGGATCGTTCTTGGAAAACTTCTTTGGGCGTCTTCCAATCAAGGCACTTTCTGG
>Ga0209542_10015005_pt1 | contig 13088 bp, 11 predicted proteins | sample RifCSPhighO2_01_FD_184028 | JGI IMG/M metagenome (GOLD analysis project Ga0209542, IMG submission 184028) | Soil microbial communities from Rifle, Colorado - Rifle CSP2_plank highO2_0.1 (SPAdes) (version 2) | ecosystem: Environmental > Terrestrial > Deep subsurface > Rock core/Sediment ... | reverse complement strand
GCGGTATTCACGTCCGCGGGCGGAAATGGAGGCACTCATCAGCAAGCGTCAGCGGGACTTCGCGCCCCCGCCGAAATCTCCCCGGGAGCACGGAGCGGCAAACGATCGTGGAAGAAACGCTGGAGGAAACAATCAGAGACGTTTTCAGAGAGATGATCGGCCTCCGAGGTCCGAATTCCATGGGCATTCAAGCGCGATGCAACCGAGTGTCCGCGAACATCCATTTGCAACCGAAGGCCAACGCGGCGCGCTCCGTGCAGCGATCACGGCCGCGCTGCCTCCAGAACAACACTCTACTTCTCCTTCCGCTTCGGTCAGATCGCCCGCCGATATCTTGCGTAAGCGCCAAGCTGCCAAGGAAGAGCGGGCGCGAAACGCCGGGCGGGAGCCGCAGCCACAAACACAAGCCGCTCCGGCCTCGCCTCCGGATCCTGCGAGTGCGCGATTCGAAGAGGTAGATGAAGGAAACAATGAGGTTTCATATGAAGAATTACAGAGAGTTCTGAACGGCGGCGATGAACATGCAGCATAGAGTCGCATCCATCGTTCCAACAGTCATCGCGTTTTTCTTCGGCGTCTCTCTTGCGTTTGTTCCGAATATCGTCGAGGGACAAATCGCGAATTTCGTTTTCACGACGAGCTCTCAGAATGTTGAACCGGGGGTATCCTCGGAGCAAATAGCCGTTCAGGCGCAGGGGTCGGGGGGCGAGAGCGTCAACATTCCGCAAACCGGCTGTCTTCTCCTTGGTTCTGCTTCACCACAGGGACAATTTTCTTCGAATGCCACAAATTGGAATCCTGTTTCAGTCTTGACGATGAACAGGAACACCGCCAACAGGAATTTCTATTACAAGGATTCTACAGGGGGAACACATGTTCTTACGGTCAAGGTGGCGCTCAAGCCCGAAGACGAGAGTCGCTCGTGTGCGAACTGGCCGGTCGAAGAGTGGAATATCCAATGGGTCGCAACGCAGAATATTACCATCGGCGGAAGCTCGCAGAGCGGAAGTTCCGGCGGCAATACTCAGCCCCCAAATTCTTCGACGAGTTCGACAGGTTCATCGCAAGCAAGCTCGGGACAATCGACGCAGGGCACTGGCGTACCCGCTTCGTACGTGCCGCCTCCCGAAGGCACGATTTTCGCAAGCGCGGGAGAGAATAGAATCGTGATCGTCGGGGCCGATGTTGAGTTCGCGGGTCGCGCATACAACAAAAAGAAAGAGCCCTTAGCCGGACTCGTCCGCTATTCATGGAATTTTGGAGACGGCGCCTCTGCGGAAGGACAGGCGGTGTTCCACCGCTTTGCGTATCCCGGCCGCTACGCGGTGACGCTGACGGTCGCACAGGAGACGGAATCGGTTTCAGACACAGTCGTCGTCGAGGCGAAGCCGGCGCAGCTTCGTCTCACCAAACTTTCCGACGGGGCGCTTGCGATCGAGAATCTTTCCGATCGCGATGTGGATCTTTCGCGATGGACCCTGAGTGCCGGCGGAAAGACCTTCGCGCTCCCGAAGGGGACGACGATCCTCGCGGATGCGACCGTTACGTTCTCGCCCGCGCAGACGGGCCTCACGCAGCTTACCGGCGAGGTCGCGTTTCTGTATCCGAACGGTGTCGTGGCGCTTCGCGCGGAAGAGGGCGAAGCAAGAACTGCCCCAGCGAGTTCTCCCGTCGTTCCCGTGGCCACTCCTCCGAAGAAGGTGCCGCAGAGTCATGTGAGCGCCACACCCTCTACCGGGGCAGTAATTCCGGAGTCGGATACTTCGGGCGAGCTTCAAGAGAGCAAAGACGGAGGAGGGACCGAGCGCACCCCAACGTCCTCACAGACAGCCGCAGTCAGCGGTTCCGTGTTCGGTTCGTGGAAGTGGTGGCTGGGGGCGCTTGGTATTGCGGCGCTTGCCGCGGCAGCGGTCGTCACGGCCCGCCGTTTCGGCAAGAAGGAGTGGAACATTATTGAAGAGTGACGCTCGCTAGGGTTGGAGGAAGAAGCCACTCGACGCATTGCGTGATGTGTGATAATGAGATTGTTGTGGAAACAAAAAAAACGGTCATCGTCACGGGCGGCGCGGGGCTCATCGGCCCGTCGCTCATCGGGCTCTTGCTTCCGGAGTATCGCGTTGTCTCGCTCGATAACTACTTTATCGGGAGCGAGAAGAACCATATCGAGGGAGCCGAATACGTGAATGGGCACACGAAAGATATCGAATCGCTTCTCGGCAAAGAAAAGCCCGTCATCGTTTTCCACCTCGGCGAATATTCACGGGTCGAGCAAAGTTTCGATGACATCGAGCTTGTGTGGGAGTCTAACGTCCACGGCGCATTCCGCGTATTCGAATATTGGCGGAAGCGCGGATGCAAGCTCGTCTACGCCGGCTCTTCAACGAAATTCGCCGACGGCGGTCTCGGGCGCGATCAGTCGCCCTATGCGTGGATGAAAGCGAGCAATACCGAATTAGTGCACAACTATGGCAATTGGTTCGTCCTGCCGTACGCCATTACATATTTTTACAACGCATACGGGCCGCGCGAACTCTCCGAAGGTCCTTACGCGAGCGTGATCGGCAGATTCAAGAAACAATACGCCGCGGGCGAGCCGATTACGGTCGTTGCGCCCGGTATGCAGAAACGGAATTTTACGCACGTCGAGGACATCGCGCGTGCGCTTTTCATGGTCGGCGAGAAAGGGCAGGGCGACGAGTATGGCATCGGCTCGCCGGAATCCTACTCGATCCTTGAGATCGCGAAGATGTTTGGCGACAAGATAATGATGCTCCCGGAGCGCAAGGGCAATCGCATGGAGTCCATTGTCGACACGACGCGCGTCGAGAAAGAGTTCGGCTGGAAGCCGCAGCATACCGTGCGGGAATATATCGAGTCGCTGAAAGCCCACAAACAATGAAATGTGTTTTGATCTTCTCGCTCGCATACCATCCGTACGTCGGCGGGGCAGAGCTCGCGATAAAGGAGATCACCGACAGGTTTGATCCTTCCGAATACTCATTCGACATGGTGACGCTTCGATTCGATACGAAACTTCCGACTATTGAGAAAATCGGAAACGTAACCGTGCATCGTATCGGATTTACCGGGAGAGATGTGAAGGTCTCCGATCGCGCGCTTCCGCTGTCTTGCAGACTTGCAAAGTCTCTTTTCCCCCTCACGTCTTTCTTCAAGGCACGCTCGCTTCATCGCGAGCGCCGGTACGACATGATTTGGGCGATGATGGCGAATCAGGCGGGATTCGGCGCGCTCTTCTTCAAGTACGCGTATCCCGATGTGCCGTACTTCCTCGAACTTCAGGACGGCAATTCGCTTGCACAGATAAAGGCGCGGCGTCCACTTATTTCGCTTGTCTGGTCTCTCTATAGGCGCGTCTACATGAAAGCCGACGCCATCAAGGCTATCTCCAATTTCATCAAGGATCTTGCGCGCGAGGTCGGCTTTCACGGAAAGATAGAAGTCATTCCGAATGGCGTTAATGTCGCGAAGTTCTCCGCGGCTATTCCGGGGGACGACATCGTCGAGATGAAAGAAAAACTCGGCAAAAAAATGGGCGATATCTTTCTCTTTACCGCATCGCGCCTTGTCCTTTCGCGCGGGGTTGAAGATATCATCAGAGCGCTTCCACACTTGCCTTCAGACGTAAAACTGTTGATTGCAGGGGATGGTGAGGACAGAAAAAAACTTGAAATGATTGCCGATGAATCGAATGTTGCCGGTCGGGTCATCTTTGTCGGCAGTGTTGCACATGCGGACATTCCAAAGTATCTGAAAGTGTCTGATATTTTTGTACGCCCATCACTCATCGAGGGAATGGGGAGCGCGTTTGTGGAAGCATTTGCCGCAGGCATTCCAGTCATTGCAACACCAGTCGGCGGCATTCCAGATTTTCTCTTTGATCCCGAGCGAGATCCCAACATGGAACCAACCGGACTCTTTTGCGAGGTGCGGAATCCGGAGAGTATCGCGCGTGCGGTGAAAAAGTACATGGAAAATCCGACGCTTATGGCAAGAATCGTGGGGAACGCTCGGGCTCTTGTAGAAGAAAAATATGATTGGAACCTCATTGCAGAGCAGATGAAGGAGCGAGTGTTTGAGCCACTTACCGGGCGGAGCTGATAGTACAACCTTGCGCAGAATGAAAGATTGGTGTTTCCTGCTTCTGGAGGTAGCCATGGATCACTCAGCAGTCTTCCAGTTCTGGGACGCCTGGTTGAGCGCCTACTGCGCGGGCGGCAGGCTCTTCTGGGCGTCAGTTGCCATGAACATGGAGTACGGGAGGCCGTTTCTCCATGTGATGTTCCCCGCGTCTCGTACAGGGCGCGTGGTTGGCGACGTATCTGCCTCACATTTCGGTATGCACGAAGTCATACCGATTGATTTTACGCGGTGAGGCGGAGTCACCAATTAAGGGGCGCAGCGTACTCGCGCCCCTTCGCTATTTACGCTAGTGTATCTCAATGCGTATTCTCTTGGCGACTGGACTCTATCCGCCTGAAATCGGGGGCCCTGCGACGTACGCGAAATTGTTTGAGGAGCAACTGCCGAAATATGGTATCGAAGTTTCGGTGCTTCCATTCAGCACTGTTCGATACCTGCCGCCTATCATCCGACACATTGCGTACGCATGGCTTCTCGCTCGGCGGGTACATAAGGTGGACCTCGTCCTTGTGCAAGACACTGTCTCGACAGGATTTCCCGTTGCCATCATATCGGGGCTCGCAGGAAAGAAGTTCGTCGTTCGCGTGCCGGGTGATTACGCGTGGGAACAGGGCACACAACGCTTCGGCGTCGAAGAATCTCTCGATGATTTTCAGAAGCGTTCGTATGGCGTGGCTGTGGGATTTCTTCGCGCGATGCAGCGATTCGTTGTGAGCCGCGCATATCGCGTCATAGCACCGAGCGAGTACCTTGCGGAAATAATTTCTGGTTGGTCGCCGCATATTAAAAGAATAGATGTCATTTATAACGGCATTGAGTTCGCGGAGATGCTTCCGACTGCGCGAGAAAAGAATCTCATTATCTCTTCCGGCCGTCTCGTGCCGTGGAAAGGATTCGCAGAGCTTATCGATGTCGTCAATGCTCATCCGGAATGGCGTCTTGAAATTCTCGGCGACGGGCCTCTGCATCATGACCTCGAGGATCGGATACAAAAGGCCGGAGGCAAGGGGCGGATTACGCTTCGCGGGCGCGTGTCTCATGCCGAGGCACGCGAGATTTTTGCGAGTGCCAGCGTTTTTGTGCTGAACTCTCAATACGAAGGCCTCTCGCACACGCTCGTCGAGGCGATGTCTGTCGGCACGCCTGTCATCGCGACGCGCGCAGGAGGGAATCCCGAGGTCGTGCAGGATGGCGTGAACGGCATTCTCATCAATCCGCTGAATAAGATGGCTCTAGAAAGCGCTCTCATGCGCGTGTTGTCAGACGCTGAATTATGCAAGCGATTGGGAGTGGCCGCATCGGAACGAGCGAAGAAATTTTCAATTGAGAAAACGGTCGGGGCGGCCGCTATACTTATTAGGGAATGTGTCTGATATGAGAGTGCTTCAGATAAGTTCGGACAGATCGAAGCGCGGGGTCCTCTATTATGGCACTCCGGCGTTCAAACGGCAGGAAGCATATGCAAGGCAATTCGGAAATCTCGACATCGTCGGATTCTCACTGAAAAACGATGGCGCAGGAACCATCGAGGCGGGCGCACTTCGAATATATCCGACCGGTTCAAGTTCGCGGATTCTGTACGGATGGGACGCGTTTCGAATCGCGCGAAAACTTCCAAAACCCGATATCGTTTCGGTTCAAGACCCGTTTGAGACGGGACTCATCGGATGGTGGATCGCGCGGCGCTTCGGCGCTCCGCTCCACGCGCAAGTACACACAGATTTTCTTTCGCCGGAGTACGCGAAGCTCTCACTTGTGAACAGATTTCGGATTTTTATTGCCGGATTCGTCCTGCGACGCGCCTCGCGCGTGCGTGTGGTATCGGAGAGGATACGGCTAGGCATAGAAACCCGCTATACTCTGCGAACACCAATCACTGTCCTGCCGATTTTTGTCGATATCGAGCATTTCAGATGGAGACTTCCGGATGAAATGCTCGCGACTCGTTTTCAGCAATTCTCTGCTCGGGTTCTGATTGTTTCGAGACTCGAGCCCGAAAAGGATGTTGGAGCTGCGGTTAGAGTATTCGGCGAATACGCCCCGGAAAGCGCATGCCTCATTGTCATCGGGAATGGAAGCATGCGAGAATCGCTCGAAAAGCTTTCTGAATCGCTCCATATACGCGGGCGTATCTTTTTTGAAGATGCCGAGGATGTCGCTTCCTACTATAAACTCGCGGATGTGGTTCTTTTGACCTCGAAATATGAAGGTTATGGTCTCGCCATTGTCGAGGCCTTGGCGGCGGGAAAGCCAGTCATCTCGACCGATGTCGGAGCCGCACGCGAGCTCGGTGCGATTGTCGCGTCGTCCTTTGAAGAGCTTGGCGAGAGGATGGTCGACTGGTTCAAAGGCGGCCTGCGGAAGGCGCTTCTGCATGCATATCCGTACAAAAATTTCGAAGAGTACGTGCGCGCATACTGTGATGACGTCGCGGCGTGCACTCACACACAATAACTGCTACAATCGCGCTCATCTATGAAGAAAAAAGCCAAGCAAAACAAGCTCCTTATCGGTTTCATTGGGCAGGGGTATGTCGGCAAGAACTATGCCGACGATTTTGAAATGCGGGGATACACGGTAGTTCGCTACGCGCTCGAAGAGCCGTATGTCGCGAATAAAGAATTGATCAGAGATTGTGACGTTGTATTTATTGCCGTTCCTACTCCCTCTACGCCGCGCGGTTTTGACGGGAGCGTTGTCGAAAAAGCGCTCGCGCTCGTCGGGAAAGGAAAGATTGCTGTCATCAAGTCAACTATTGTTCCAGGCATGACGCGTCGTCTCCAGAAGAAATATCCTAAAATCGTGATCATGTTCTGTCCGGAGTTTCTTTCTGTCGCGACTGCCGCCTACGATGTGGCGAACCCGTTTTTGAATGTTGTCGGCATTCCCTCGAACTCTGCAAAACACAAAAAGGCAGCTGCGGAGGCGCTTGGGATTTTGAAGAAAGCGCCGGAAAATCTGATATGCACGAGCGAACAGGCGGAGCTCATCAAATACGCACACAATATCAGTGGCTATATGCAGATACTGACGTTCAATACCGTGTACGATATCGCCAAAAGATTCGGAGCTGATTGGAACCCCATCCAGCGGGCAATTGAGGCAGACCCTCTCATTTGCAACCGCTACGCCAATCCCGTGCATAAAGGCGGCCGCGGCGCGGGAGGGTACTGTTTTATCAAGGATATGGCGGCGTATTCGCGGCACTATGCAAAAGAAGTTGCTCATCCAGAGGGCGCTGCGTTCTTGAAGGCTGCCGAGAAAAAGAACATCTCGCTTCTCGTGCGGTCGAGAAAGGATCTCGATCTTCTGAAGGCAGTATACGGTGGAGGCGTTTTGAAAAAGACATCAAAACGAGCAAAAAAATAATACAATAGCGCTATGCGTCTTCTCATTTTGACGCAGGCTGTGGATACGAACGACCCTGTTCTCGGTTTTTTTCATGGGTGGATCGGGGAATTCGCTAAGCACTTCGAGCACATCAACGTCGTCTGTCTAAGAGAAGGTGCGCATTTGTTGCCAAACAATGTGCGCATTTATTCGCTTGGTAAAGAATCAGGTGCGTCGCGGCTGAAATACGTTGCGCGTTTTTTAAGTTTCGCGTGGCGTTTGCGCGGTGAATACGATGCGGTCTTGGTACACATGAATCAGGAATATATTCTCCTTGGCAGTGTGTTGTGGAAACTACTCGGCAAGAAAATATACCTATGGCGCAATCATTATGCAGGGGGTCTTGCGACAAATCTTGCTGCCGCCTTGTGTGACAAAATCTTTTGCACCTCGAAATTTTCATACACTGCGAAATTCAAGAAGACAGTACTCATGCCCGTTGGTATCGATATGTCTATTTTCAAACCACTCTCGGTGGAACGAGTGCCACGCTCGATTCTCTTCTTTAGTCGGTTCGCGCCCTCAAAGCACCCAGATGTCCTGCTCAAGGCACTTGAAATCCTGAAGGCGTCTGGCACGCAATTCAAGGCTTCGTTTTACGGCTCAGCTGGGCCACAGGACATGGCGTATCGGAAGGATGTTGTAGAAAAAGCCCAGGCATTAGGTGATTCTGCTCTTTTCTTTGAAGGCGTATCAAATACGGAGGCGCCGCGCATATACAGTGCTCATGAGATATTTGTTGATCTTTCTGCAAGCGGCATGTACAACAAAACAATCTTCGAGGCAGCTGCGTGCGGCTGCCTAGTGTTCGCCTCAAGCCGTGATTTTGCGGAGTTGGTTGACCCACGTTTTGTTTTTACGGAGAACGACGAGAGAGACCTTTCGGGTAAAATCAAAACGCTGCTCTCTTTGTCGGAAAGTGAACGAAACATACTGCAGACCACGTTTACGACCATCGCACAGACACATAGTTTGGAGGCTCTCGGCACTAAGCTCGTCAAGGAGGTGCGGTAGGATGCAGCGAACTGCGCCCCAACGTTAATTTGATCGTCGACTGTGATTCAGCAAGACGATTCCACGACAATGTGGACGCGGATCTTTTGCAGTGATATCGTTATCTCGCGAACATATGCAAGAAACAAAGCTCTCCGTCGTTCTGCCCGTATACAACGAATTTGGGAATATACCAGAACTCTTTTCGCGTCTCAGTAAGGCTTTGAGTTCAATGAAAGATTCATACGAAATTATTGCTGTCGATGACGGTTCGGTAGATGGGTCTGCCGACCTACTTATGGTGCTTGCCGCAAAAGACCCGCGCCTGCAGGTAATTCAATTCAAGCGTAATTTTGGACAGACAGCAGCTCTTGCCGCCGGTATTGATCACGCGAAGGGCGATGTCATTCTGACCATCGATAGTGATCTTGAAAATGATCCTGCCGACATATCGCGCCTTCTTCAAAAAATGGAAGAAGGATACGACGTTGTATCAGGATGGAGGAAGGGACGGTGGAGCGGCTCATGGCTCTCTCGGAAATTACCCTCGATGGTTGCGAACAAGATAATATCGATCCTGACCGGAGTCGCGCTTCACGATTATGGGTGCACGTTAAAGGTATATCGTTCAGATGTGATCAAGGAAGTGAAACTGTACGGTGAAATGCATCGATTCATCCCAGTCTATGCTGCGTGGCAGGGTGGACGCGTGGCCGAAATACCGGTCAGTCATTCTCCGCGTAAATACGGGAAAAGCAATTATGGATTTGGACGAGTATTTCGAGTACTTCTGGATTTGGTCGTAGTTGTATTTATGCATCGTTACATGAATCGCCCGATGCATTTTTTCGGCATGTGGGGGCTCACGAGTCTTTTGCTCGGCATATTCTCAGGCGTACTTGCGGTGCTTTTGAAGCTTTTCCACGTCCGCGATTTTGTTGCGACGCCCCTGCCGATATTTTCTGCACTTTTTATCATTGTGGGCGTGCAGCTCGTGATGTTTGGTGTTATTGGTGAGATGCTTATGCGCACCTACTACGAATCGCAAAACCGCCGTCCCTACATCCTCAAGGATTCGACTGCCAAAAAACGCTAAGGCATGTGTGGCATTGCAGGCTTTTTGGGTGAGGGTTCGCGGAATGAGCTTGAGAAGATGATCGCCGCTATCAAGCATCGTGGTCCTGACGACACGGGCATTCTGCACGAAAACAATATCGGTCTCGCACATGCGCGACTTTCCATCATCGATACGAGCTCGAGCGGTCATCAACCGATGACGCTTCAGGATGGGAGTGTTTCCATCGTGCTCAACGGGGAAATTTACAATTATCGCGATTTGCGCGAAGAACTCGTACGAGACGGATGTACCTTCCGCGGAACTTCGGATACCGAAGTCATCTTGTGGCTTTACAAACGCAAAGGGATCGAGTGTTTCAAGGATCTTGTCGGTATGTTCGCTATCGGGCTGTACGACAAAGAAAAGCAGAATCTCCTACTTGTGCGCGATCGGATGGGCGAGAAGCCGCTCTATTGGACAAAACAGGGAAGCACCATACTCTTTGCGTCCGAATTGCGCGCTCTCGTCGAATCTCGCCGCATCCAACCTCGACTCAACCTCGATGCGGCCCGTCACTACTTTTCACACGATTATGTTCCGACCCCGATGAGCATTTTTGAAGATGTCTTCAAACTAGAACCGGCGACGATACTTATATGCACGCCGGAGGTGACGGAGAAAAAAGTATATTGGAAACCGTCATGTGACGTTACTTCATACTCTGTAGAAAATATATACACGCGGCTCGATGAACTTATGCAAAAGGCGGTCTCGCGCGAGGTACTCGCGGCCGATGTGCCGCTCGGCGTATTTCTAAGCGGTGGTTTGGACAGTTCGACCGTTGCATATTATGCGCAACGATCATCCTCGCGCCCCATAGATACGTTCTCGATCGGGTTCAAAGAATTTTCGTTCGACGAATCGCGATACGCACGGGAAGTTGCCGCGCACATTGGCTCGAATCATCATGAAGAGACCCTGTCACCCAACGCAGCACTTGAACTCGTCCAGGAAATTCCCGAAGTGTTTAATGAGCCAATCGCGGACGCATCTGTACTTCCGGCAATGCTCCTATCTCGTTTTGCGAGAAAATCGGTCACGGTCGCGCTCGGTGGAGACGGAGGTGATGAGTTATTCGCCGGGTACCCGACCTTTCAGGCGGAATTCCTTTCGCGCGTATTTCGATACTCTCCCGCCGTCCTCCAGAGTGTGCTACGTTCACTCAGCGACGCTCTGCCGGCAAGTCAGAAAGACTTCTCATTCTCGTATAATCTCTGCAAACTCCTTTCAAGTCATGCCGGCGATCCGGTAGAGAGACACCTCGAATGGCTCGGGTCATTTCCGCCAAATACGCTCAATACGCTGGCGGGACCGGCGCTCGGAAACGCAAAAAAAGATTCGCTTTTTGGATTCGCGCATCAATACGCCGGAGAAATCAGCGGGCAGGATCAGGGTAATCGACTTTTGTATACATATGCCCGCACTTACCTTATGGATGAAGTACTCGTAAAAGTGGATCGGGCCAGCATGCGTTATGCACTCGAGACGCGTGCGCCGTTTCTCGACCATACAATCGTCGATTTTGTATTTTCGTTGCCGTACTCGATGAAATATAAAAGAGGAACAACCAAATATGTCCTCAAGAAGTTAATGGACGGGAAACTTCCTTCACACATCATCCGGCGCAAGAAGAAAGGTTTCGGAGTACCGCTTACGCGCTGGCTCACAAAAGAATTACGACCACTGTGCGACGAGTTGCTTTCACCCACATCCTTACAAAAACACCAGCTCTTCAATCAATCGTACGTTGATAAGATCAAGACCGAACATATCGAGGGGAAAAAAGACAACCGTAAAGAGCTGTGGAATCTCATGGTGTTTCAGCTCTGGTACGATCGTTGGGTGCGGTAGAATCACACACATGTCGTCGCAGAATCGCTTTGGTTACGAATGGGATCGCTATGCGATGATGACGTCGGAGTACGAAGAACAATTCCGAAACTGGACTCACCCGTTGACCCCTAAGGACTGGAAGGGGAAGCGAATACTTGATGCTGGTTGCGGCATGGGGCGCAACAGCTACTGGCCCATGAAGTGGGGAGCATCCTCGGTGGTAGCGTTTGACTACGATGAGCGCTCCGTGACGCGCGCCAAGGAAACGCTTAAAGATTTTCCCAACGCAAGCGTGTTGTACAAGAGCATTTATGAAATCGACTGGAGCGCAGAATTCGACATCGTATTTTCCATCGGAGTCATTCATCATCTTGCAGAACCAAAAAAGGCGCTCACTAAACTCGTCGCTGCGCTCAAGCCCGGAGGAATGCTCCTGGTATGGGTATATAGCTACGAGGGTAACGAATGGATTGTCCGCTACGTGAACCCGGTGCGTATACATATCACGTCGAAGCTCCCTCTTCCGGCAGTTCACATTCTCTCGTACTTCTGCTCAATCCCGCTTTTCTTTGCAGTGAAAATTCTGCGAGGCCCGACTCCCTATCTCCGGCAGCTTTCGCGATATCATTTTTGGCACGTCCACAGCGTCGTGTTCGATCAGCTGATACCCGATGTCGCGCAGTATTGGAAACGAGAAGAGGTGCGAGTATTAACAGAAGGGTTGTTGCTTACCGACGTGAGTGTCGAAGCGCCGCCCAACAACATGGGCTGGATTCTACGCGCGACCAGACATCCATTTTCCACGTAAATCGTCGTTTTGGGGATTAGGGCAATCGTGCTAGAAATGGAGCATGGAAGCCACTTTTCTGGCAAGAAAGAAAGTACTTGTGTGCGGGGGATGTGGATTTATGGGCTCAAATTTTATCCTCACGCTCCTCGCGCGTTTTCCAGACGTGAAAATCGTGAATGTAGACGCACTCACGTACGCGGGCAACCCCCACAACCTCGATGGTGTCGACGTATCGCGCTATACGTTCGTGCGGGGCGATATCGCGGACGCGTCGCTCATGCTCCAGTACATGCAGAATGTGGATGCAGTTGTGAACTTTGCGGCTGAGACGCACGTGGATCGTTCTATTCACGAAGGTGCGGCTGCCTTTATCCATACGAACGTCATCGGCGTGCATTCGCTCCTCGAAGCGCTCCGACAGAGTCCCGGTGTCAAAAAAATGGTGCACATCTCGACCGACGAAGTATGGGGCGACCTGCCGCTCGACTCAAAGGAGCGTTTCACCGAGGAATCGTCCTTCAGGCCGAATTCTCCGTACGCTGCGTCGAAAGCGGCGGGCGATCTTTTGGTGCGCTCGTACGTACAGACGCACAAGCTCCCCGTCATTGTCACGCATTCGGTCAACAATTATGGTCCGCGGCAATTTCCAGAGAAATTGATACCGTTCTTTACGATGCGCGCCCTCTCAAACCAACCGCTTCCATTGTACGGCAAGGGAGAAAATATGCGCGACTGGCTCTATGTCGACGACCATACGGAAGGGGTATTCACCGTTATAGAAAAGGGCGTGGCAGGGGAGATCTA
>Ga0209542_10015004_pt1 | contig 13089 bp, 11 predicted proteins | sample RifCSPhighO2_01_FD_184028 | JGI IMG/M metagenome (GOLD analysis project Ga0209542, IMG submission 184028) | Soil microbial communities from Rifle, Colorado - Rifle CSP2_plank highO2_0.1 (SPAdes) (version 2) | ecosystem: Environmental > Terrestrial > Deep subsurface > Rock core/Sediment ... | reverse complement strand
CTACTATTACCCAGTCCGACGTTGACCGAGCCGTGCGGCTCCTCAACGACCGGCCGCGCAAACGGCTCGGGTATGCTACCCCGCGGGAGGTTTTCAGGGCTTGTTGCAATTCATACTAGAACTCAGGCGGCAAAGGCTTTAAAATACCCTTATTTTACAAAGAAAAACAGCGCACGGCCCGAAGGTGTGCGCTGTTAAGTAGCGAGTTACTGCTCTCTTAGGAGCAATCGTCTTTGTCCATTCGTTCCTTGGGCCCGGCGCAGAGGATGTACCTCCACTTAACCGGGTCCGAAGTGGCGCGTGCCTCGTAGACGATGCGAGGCCCGGTATCCCAAGACTTGCTGATGTCCCGCTCGATTTCGCCGAGGAACAGGCCGGTAAACGTTACCGTACCTGTCCCTCGGGCGTAGAAGCGGCAGCCTCTTGGATTGAAGTTCGACACCCGGTCCTTCGTGAGCTCTTCGAGAGGGCTCAGTCTGCCCGGGCAGTCGTCACTGGTGTTGGGGTCGCGGACGAGCATGACACGGTTATTGACTGCAACAACCGCTTTGCCCGGTCCCATTGTAGTCACCACCGGCTGCGAAGCCGGGGGTAGAGGCGTTGCAACCTCGGTCTCCGAGGAGAGTTTCCAGGAGGCAAACTTGTACATCGGCAGGGCCACCAAAAGCAACCCTACCACCACGAATACTGTCGTACGGATGACATTCTTCATGATATCTCGGTGTTGCGTGCCGGCTTGGCGCGCATACCGCTTATCTTCTTCCAAACCCATAGGCGTCTCCTTACTGTTTGTACCTGGCTACCAAGCCGGGGATATCCAGTTTCTGGATGTTGTAGGATGCGTTGCCGGAGAGGGCCATGGCCTTCTCCAGAAGCTTGTTGTAGTCGTCCGGCGAGAGGGTCTTGTTGCGCAGTTGCTCCGCAAGCTCCTTTTCGTCGATACCCTGGAAGCTGGCGACAATGCCATGCAGCCGCAAGGCTTCGTCGCGGGCGTCCATGGAGCGCTGCACCTCTTCAGACACCTTAAAGCCCTTGACCCGGATAACGACGACTCTGATGCCGTAGTTGTCCTCGAGTTTTGTCGGACTCTGGTGCGTTACCGGATCCTCCTTGCCCATAAACTCTACTGCGAGGGCGAGGTTAACCTTTTCGATCTTCTCTCGGATAACCTCGGCCGTTTCGTTGGCGAGATTTTCCGAGAGGAAACTTTCGAGGAAGGGCGGGAAGGCCGCATTGATCTCCTCTTCGTTCTTAACGCCTTGGAAGGTCCGCAAGTTGCGGATATCAGGCATCCATTGGAAGAAAACGAGTAGCGTTACCCGCGAGGTCAGGGTGGATACCTGGATATCGAAGGTGGTATCAATAGGCTTGAGCGGCATATTGCCGTCCTCGTCCCGCTCCTCCCAAAAGAGGGCAGGGTGGACGCCGGGGCCGTACTCGACCGCTTTGCCCTCGAAGACATCTTGAGTAACGAAACCTTGCCACAGACGGTTAAAGACAAGTCCGCGCCTAAGCGCCAGCATTGTCGGATAAGCGGCTGCAATGAGGCCGAGCCACGCACCCAAGGTTGGTGTGTTGAACAACAACCAGCAGAGCATCCAGAGGATGATGATGGGGCCAAAGAAGGCTGTCGTAGCTGTACCCATAAGCCACATCCAGCGCCGCATACGATCACGGGTAGTGATCATGTTGTCGCGCGGGATGGGCAGATCGATGTGGTAACCAGGCGCTCCTGGAGGAGAGTCTGTCGGAGTAGTTGTGGCTGCTGCAGCCATGGTACGTCTCCTATGAAGTTTGATTTGTGGCCGCAAGGGCCGGGTTCGGACCTTGCAGTACAGTGTCCGTTGTCCATTATAGCATATTGTGGTACTTTGTCAAGCTTAAAAACCCTTGATATACAAAGGGATTTTAGCTGCTTAGCTAGTGCTGGAGAGAGTACTCGGTCACAACTCGCGCAGGGCGCGGTCGCGACCCCGCCTCAGGAAAGCTCCCCCGGAGCTTTCCTTCCGGCCTTCGAGTCCTCCCATCTAATAAAAAGAACCCCAAAAACGGGGTCTTTTTACTAGTGCTGGAGAGAGGACTCGAACCTCCAAGGGGTTGCCCCCGTCAGCTCCTAAGGCTGATGCGTATACCAATTCCGCCACTCCAGCGTTAGGGACATTCTATGCTTAAAGGCAATTTTATGCTATATTTTTTTTGTCCGATGCGCCTATAGCTCAGTTGGTAGAGCAACTCCCTCTTAAGGAGATGGTCCCTGGTTCGAATCCAGGTGGGCGCACTAAAAAATTTTCCCGCCGACTAGGCGCCAAAGATGCGGCGGATATGCCACCTCGATTATGCCAAACTGGCGCTTGAATGCCGAGAAGCCCGCGTAGTCTTTGGGCGTGCCCGGATGTGCAAAGTAGGAAAAGACCTGGAGCTCAACTCCGCGTGCAAGCGAGCTGCTAAACCAAAAATCCATAAGCCCGGTCATGGCAAAACAATCGCGGGCCTCAGGCAAGATAAAAGGACCCTCGCGCATCGAACTTTTATAGGTTGGCGAATAGTGTAGTGCAGTGCCCGCGACTATTTTTCCGTTAGCCAGGTCGCGTACACCCCACAATTCGGGACCGCCGGGTCCTATCTTACGGCCGAGGGACTTAAGCTGCTCATCGCCTATTTTTTTAATGACTGTGCTGTTTCGATACGCGGCCTCGTAGTCTGCCCACGACACTGGCTCTATGGTGTGCGTCTTGCCTGCATGCTTCTCTTGCCATAGGCGCAAGTCGCGGCGCGAGCTTTTGTTCCATTTTGATACATAGTCCGGGCCAAGCGTATGATAGGCGTCTACCCGCCAAGGATGCGTACCTTGATGCCAACCCCTGGGGGTGTCGGTACGATGTACACGCAGCCACCGCACGACACGCGGACGTGCAAGCGCTCCGCCGGTGCGCAAGTCGGGCTCTTGGTCGCCTATATGCATCTCAAACGTAAGGGGCCAGAGGCTCCAGCGGATGCCGCGTGGATTTTGCGGTACCCACTCACGCGCACAGATACTTACCGGGTTGGCAAGCCAATTATACTCGGGCCACATCTCGTGGGGAACAAAATTGCTTGGAAGTTCTTGCGGGTCCATACGCGGCTATTTAAAAAAGGGCGCCCTGTTATTAACAACGCTATTGCAGCTATCGAGCAAATCTTGCGGGGCCTGTTTGCACAACTCTACTCCGGCAAAATACGAGCCTTTCTGGTTCATATACATATCAACGAGCCCTGCTGTACAGAGCTCTTGGTTGATAAACGAGCCGGCTTGCCCGCACAAGGCAAAAACTAATCCAGGGTTGCCCATGTTGCGCTTTATTGCTTCTGCGGCTACGCCGCCCAAGCAGCTGCCTTTGTATCCAAATTCAGCCTTATTGCACTCTTTTAAAATATCCGGAAAGTCCATCCCGCGTGTCTGGGATAAATACGTAGGCACGTACACATAACAATCTCCTTTTGCCTGACTCCGTGCCTTGCAGGTCGCAAACGGATTTTCCGGGTCTATGTACCCGCTCTCTTTGGCAAGGACCTCGAGGTTAAATACCTCCATGTAGGCGCCATTTTGGCATCCCGTACCCGCCTCCTCCATATACCGGTCGCAGAGGGCCAGAGATTCGTCCAGATCGCCGCCGGTAAGATACATAAAGCCGTGCCCAACTCCATGGTGGCATTGCCACAGGTCAAACTGCCTGCCTTGTGTCGAAGCATACTCACTACACTGTTTTGCCAACATGGAGAGAGACGAGCTTGCTGACTTGAAATAGGATTCAAAAATCCCATGAATGTATCCGGAATTACAAAAATCACTTTGGAATGCGGCAGCCTCATTAAACCCCCCGTACTTTTTATAAGCGGTGCGGCCTATTTCGTGGAGGATATCGTGGCAAAGCGCCGCTACCCGGGCATCTTCTTGCGATTCTTGCTCAAGAGCTTGTATCGCCTGGCGAGGATCAGTCTTGTCTACTAAGTTTTTGTACCCAGTTTTAACGCTCTCGTAGAACTCGTTGTTGGTGTTGCCCGATTGGAGGTCCAGATCTCCTTCTTGTCGTATAAAAAAGCTTAAAATGGCAGTAAAAGCTTTGCGGAAGGAATCAAAAAACAGGGAGACTAAGCTTTTTTCTTTTGCTAGAGTGGCGCCTTCCTCCTGTACGGTTATAGTGCCATCAAAGTGCGCCCAAAGATGATCATGAAAAGCAAAGGAGCCTCCCTTTTTAAAAACAAATGACCAGCTATCGCCCGGCGAAATTGGCCCGCAAGAATCAAAGGTGTTGCTATGCCCATTGGCACAATGCTCTTGCAGGGTTGTGCCGTCGTAGCGCGTATGGGTTGGGTGGTTATCGGAAGCGGGCCAATGGTCCTCTGTCCCGGTGTTTTCAAATATCACTTCGGTCCCTGGTGCGACAGTTATTACATCGGGGCTAAAGCCATTCTCATCTATGTGGATTACTGCGGTATTTTCCCCTTCGGTTTCGTGAGCGGTGGAGCTTATTGGCAGTGCATGAAAGGCCAAAACAGCCAGAACAATGAAGAGTGTCTTGTACGGTTGCATGTGGTATGGTGCCGGGGGAGAGACTCGGTCACAAGTCGACTTGGCTCGTCAGCCAAGTCGCTCGCGACCCCGGCTCGCGGTTTTGCCAGTGCAAAACATCGCTCCGCCTTTCTCGTCTCTGATATTACTCCGTAATATGGTGCCGGGGGAGAGACTCGAACTCTCACGAGGGTTTAATGCCTCTCGGGATTTTAAGTCCCGTATGTCTACCATTCCATCACCCCGGCGCGGGTAAATCTTGAGGCCACGGCGGGAATCGCACCCGCGCATACAGGATTTGCAGTCCCGCGCCTTTCTACTTGGCTACGTGGCCGGCCTCCTACACTTTAGCGCACCGCGGCCTCTTACGAAAGCTCGTCTAAGCGCTGGCGCATCTTCTCGCCCTTGTCGATAATAAACTCCAGCTGCGGCACGCGCATGCCGCGTACCTTCTTAAGGAGGAATTGCCCGAACTCGCGCTTATTGCGGTTGGCAAACTCCAGCGCCTTTTGCTCGGCCGAGTCGGGCAAGACAGTAATAAATATCAGCGCGCGCTGGCCGCCCTCGTCTACTTGCGCTGCGGTAACTGTAATGAGCGACTGGCCGTTGGACTCGCGGCTCAAAAACTCGGCCGCCGCCTCGCGCAGGCGCTCTGTCATTCGTTCATTTCTTTCACTCATAAATCTCAAATTTCAAATCACAAATTTCAAACAAATTCCAATTTCTAAAGTATAAACTATTTGTTATTTGGGATTTGTGGTTTGGAGTTTCCATCTTATTTTAAGATGGTTGTGTGCGCCTCGAGATGGTCGCCTGCGGCGGGCAGAGCCTCGGTCTTGAGCATCGCGCCAAACTCCGTGCCCGCCTCGACCGACTTAGCCGGGTTTTTGCCGGTCTGGAGCGATATTATTTTAGCGCGGCCAATCTCTTGCTCGCGGCGCACAATTTTTACCTCCATGCCCTCCACGAGCGCCCCTTCCTCGACGCGCCCGCCCAATACGACGCGTCCACTCTGCGCGCTAAAAATTTTAAGGACCTTAGCAGCGGCCTTCAACTCCGACACTTCCTCGCGCGGGCGGCGCTCTTCGAGTACTTGCGTCAGCCACTCGGTCAGCTTGTAGATAATATCAAACGTAGCGACGGTCACTCCTTGCCGCTCGGCCAGCTCGCGCGCGGCGGGCTCGATTTTGACGTTAAAGCCCACCACAATGCCCGCCGTTGTACTTCCCGCAAGCATCTTGATGTCGCCCTCGGTTATGGCACCAACACTACGCGCAATGACGCGCGCCTCGAGCGTGGGGTGTTGCGGCAATTTGGCCAGCTCGTGCGCCACCGCCTCGCCGGTGCCGGCAACGTCGGTCTTAATAACGATAGGCAAGACCACCTTTTGTACCTCGGTAGCGGGAGCCGCATCCTGCGATCCGACGGTAAGGCTTGGCCGAGCGGCCTCGAGCGCCGTCGGGCGCAGGATGCGGCTCCGGTACTCACTGGCTTCCGCCTCCGCTTCTTTTTTGCTGCCTACTACCGCAAAGCGCGTGCCTACCTGAGGCAGGGGGGTAAAGCCCACGATGCGTATGGGGGTACCCGGTAGTGCCTCTTTAATCGGCTTGCCTAAAAAATTCTCCATGATGCGCACGGGGGCGATGCAGTTGCCGGCAACGACATACTGGCCGCTTGCTACCGTGCCGTCCTCCACAATAAGCATGGCGGTGTTGCCGCGCTTGGCCTCGGTGTGCGCCTCGATGACGAGTCCGCGGCCGGGTGCTCCCGCGTCGGTCTGTATCTCCTCGAGCTCGGCCGCAAGCAGGATAAGGTCCAAAAGCTCCGGGATGCCTTCGCCGCTCTTGCTCGACACGCCGACCCAGGGCACGTCGCCGCCGAGCCCCTCGATAAATACCTGGTGCTCGAGCAGGGACATTTTGGCGCGCTCGAGGTTAGCCCCGGGCTTGTCTATTTTAGTAAAGGCGATGACGTAGGGGATGCCGGCGCTTTTTATCAGGTCGAGCGCCTCCAGAGTTTGGGGCTTGGCGCCCTCCTCGGCCGACACGACGAGTATCGCCACATCGGCGACCTCGAGCCCGCGCGAGCGCATGCCGACAAACGCCGCATGCCCGGGCGTGTCCAAAAAGGTAATCGTGTGCGCGCCGGCCGCGTTTTCGTGGACGGCCTGGTAGGCCGAGAGGTGCTGGGTGATGCCGCCCGCCTCGCCCTCTGTAATGCTGGTCTTGCGGATATAGTCGAGCAGGGTGGACTTGCCGTGGTCAATATGGCCAACGACTGCAACTATGGGGGGCCGAGCCCTTGTGGGTGGTGTATGGGGCATGGGGGTTGGTGTGGGGGCTCACTTGGTTACTACTTGCGATGCGCCGCTATGGCCTCGCGCGCCTTCTCTACCGAGGCTTTCTCCTCGTCGCTGAGCTCGTAGGTCGAGGTAAAGGCCAAGAGGGGCTTGGCGTAGACGCCCACGCGGTCGCGGGCGTAGAGAGTCGACAATACCACTCCTTGGCCCCCTTCATCAAGCAAGGTCAATGCAAAGCTCTGGTTGCCGCCCTGGCCTGTGCTTTCAAACGGGTTAAACCGCACGACGCCCACGCCCGAGACGGACCCGCGCAGTCGGCCCTCGGCGAGCTTTAAGTAACGCTCTAACTCGCTGCGAAACTCCTTAAACTCCTTCATCTCGCGCATGAGTATGCTGAGCGTCTCCTCGATAGAGCCGTTGCGACCCAAGCTCAGGCGGGCGAGCCTTCGGCGCAAGCTCAAATGCATGAAAAAGAATATGACGATGAGTATGAGCGCTACCGCAGACAGGTAGGGGGCAGCCAGCACGAGATACGTTTTGGCCACGAGGAAATAGGGGTATAGGGCTGCAAAAGACATGACAATAGTATACTGTTCTTTATATGTTTTGGAAAAAGCGCATGGCTTGGAGAAAAAGAGTGTATGCAGACGCGGCAGCGGCAACGCCCCTGTCGCGGCGCGCCAAAGCAGAGCTCTTGCGCGTGCTGCCACTGTACGGCAACCCCGGGGGCCTGCACCAAGAGGCGCGGGCGGCCAAGCAAGAGCTGGAGGCCGCGCGCAAAAAAATCGCGGATGCTATTGGCGCACACCCCGACGAGATAGTCTTTACTGCCTCGGGCACCGAGGCCAATAACCTGGCGCTTTTGGGCACCCTGGCCCCGCGGCTGCGGCTTGGAGAAAAACTCTCGGCTGTAACGAGTGTAATAGAACATCAGTCGGTGCTAGCGCCCCTGCGCTCTTTGGAGCGCGAAGGGCTTGAGGTTGTGCTCGTTGGTGTGCAGCCAGATGGAATACTATTCCCCAACGCGGTGTCCGATGCTTTGCGACCGGACACTGCGCTCGTTTCGGTACAGCTTATAAACAGCGAGATGGGCTCTATGCAGCCGGTGCGCGAGATTGCAAAAGAGCTGCGACGCGTCCCGGAGCGCAAGATACTCATGCATGTCGATGCGTCGCAGGCCCCGCTATGGCTTGACCTTATGGTGGAGCGGCTCGGGGTGGACCTTATGACGCTCGACGCGCAGAAGATTTTGGGCCCCAAAGGCATAGGAGCTTTGTATATAAAACGCGGGACGCTCATAGACCCCGTAATCTGGGGCGGCGGGCAGGAAAAGGGCCGGCGCGCCGGGACAGAAAACGCGCCGCTTGCCGCGAGTTTTGCCGCGGCACTTGCGGACGCGCAACAAGGGGTAGGCAAGAGGGTCAAGAAAGTCTCTGCCGTGCGAGACTTTTTGCTTGCGGAGATAAAAAAAGTTTTGCCCGATGCGGTTTTGCACGGCCCGAGCGGCGAGTCGCGGGTGGCTAATAATTTAAATATCTCTATCCCCGGGCTCGACGGGCAAATGGCCGTCGTCGCCATGGATGCTGCGGGCATTGCCGTATCGACTCGCAGTGCCTGCAGTACCGACAACGAGGAGCCGTCCTATGTCATCGAGGCGCTGGGCGCTGATAAAAAAACCGCCGGCGAGGCAATCCGCATCACGCTGTTGCCGAACGTGTCGTACCAAGACGCTCGGCGTATTGCACAAGCGCTTTCAGAAATTGCCAATAGGTATAGAAAATAGTATTATGGGCGCATGGACCTCGAGCATCTTACCAAGCACCAGATAGTACTCCTCACGCTCTTGGTGAGCTTTGTCACGTCCATCGCGACGGGCATCGTTACGGTGTCCTTGGTCAACCAAGCGCCGCCGGAGATAACCCGCACCATAAACCAGATAGTCGAGCACACGGTAGAGCGGGTCGTCCCCGCAACCCAAGGCGCCGCCGCGGCGACAGCGCCTACGACCGTTACCGAGCACACCGTGGTCGTTAAAGACGACGACTTGGCCGCGCAGTCTATTGCCAAGATGCAAAAAGCGCTGGTGCGCGTGGTGGCCAAGGGCAGCGACTTGTTGGTGACCCGCGGCGTTATAATATCTGCCCAGGGCGTTGCCATTGCCGACCGCGATGCGCTGCTTAGCTCCGGCGCGCGCCAGTTCGAGGCGATACTTGCCGACGGCAAGCGCTATCCCTTGGCGCTGCGCCAAGCCCTTAAGGGCCAGGCGCTCGCGGTGCTCGATATTGCGGTAGGCACCTCCACAGGCTTTGCACCCGCCTCGCTGGCCGACACGGCAAAAGTACAGCTGGGGCAGTCCGTCATACGCATTGGCGGCGGGGGTGGCGACACGGTCGGTACTGGCGTCGTGGCCTCGCTCCCGAGCGCCGGTAGCGACGCTCAGGCAAGCCTCATCGAGGCAAGCGTGTCCGCCGCTACCCCGGGCTCCCTGCTTATGACCATCTTCGGCGAGGCGATAGGTATCTCGACCGGCTCATCGCGCCAGTTTGGACCGTACTTTTACAGCATTCCAAGCGCCTCACTCTTGACTCCTTCGCCTTGAGCCCCTATAGCCTATTGGCTAACACCTAATCCCTAGTTATATGCCTCCATTCAATCACTTTACAACTAAAGCAAAAGAGGCCGTACGGCGGGCCCACGAGCTCGCTGTGGAGCGTGGCCAAAACCAGGTAGGCCCCACGCACCTTCTGAGCGCACTCTTGCTGCAAGAAGAGAGCCTGGTCGCCTCCGTGCTCGAGAAGCTCGAGGCCGACTTGGTATTGCTGACCGACACCGCGCTGGAGTCTTTAGAGGGGCCCTCGCCGTCCTCGACACTTTCCCCGAGCTACCAACTGTATCTGACCCCCGAGTTGGTGCAGGCCTTAGAGCGGAGCGCCAAGGTGGCAACCGAGCTCCACGACGAGTTTGTCTCGACCGAGCATATTTTTATCGCGCTCTTGGATGTCCCGGGCACCGCGCGCGAATTGCTAAGCCGCTTCCGCATTACGCGCGAGGCTATTACCCGCGCGCTTATGGAGCTGCGCTCGACCAAGCAGGCGACTGCCGAAAGCCCCAAGAAATTCAGGGCCCTGCAGAAGTACACGCGCTCGCTGACCCAGATGGCCGCGCAAAACAAGCTCGACCCGGTCATCGGCCGCGACGAGGAGATAAAGCGCGTGATACAGATCTTGAGCCGCCGCACCAAAAACAACCCGATACTCATCGGCGAGGCGGGCGTGGGCAAGACCGCAATTGCCGAGGGCTTGGCGTCGCGCATCGCCTCGGGCGACGTGCCGGACTCTTTGCGCGACAAAGACGTCGTGTCACTCGACTTAGGCGCGCTTATCGCGGGCACCAAGTACCGCGGCGAGTTTGAGGAGCGCCTCAAGGCCATTATGAAAGAGATTGAGCGCTCAGAGGGCAAAGTGCTTTTGTTTGTCGACGAGATACACACCATGATAGGCGCCGGCGGCGCCGAGGGCGCCATGGAGGCCAGCAACATGGTCAAGCCGGCCTTGGCGCGCGGCGACTTGCACATGATAGGCGCTACGACCCTGCGCGAGTACCAAAAGCATATCGAGCGGGACCCGGCGTTCCAGCGGCGCTTCCAGCCGGTGTATGTCTTGGAGCCCTCGCCCGAGGATGCCATTGCGATATTGCGCGGACTTAAGGAAAAATACGAGCTCTTCCACGGCGTGCATATTACCGACGACGCGCTTATTGCCGCTGTCGAGCTCTCGTCGCGCTACATACCGGACCGCTTTTTGCCCGACAAGGCCATTGACCTTATAGACGAGGCCTCCTCGGCACTGCGTATCAGCCTCGAGAACAAGCCCCCGGCCTTAGAGGACGCGCACCGCAAGATTATGCGGCTCGAGGTAGAGAAGGAGGCTCTGCGCAAAGAGGCCGAGGGCGAATCTGAAGAAGGGGATACAAAAAGACGCGCCACCTCCCATATTGGTAGCGGCAAAGCCGCTACGCGGGTCAAAGCCATCGAGCGCGAGGTCGCCGAGCTTAAGGAGGCGACGCACGAGCTCGAACAGCGCTGGAAGAACGAAAAGACGACCTTAAGCGATATAAAATCAATCAAGAAAGAGCTCGAGAGCCTGCGCATCGAGGCCGAAAATGCCGAGGCCCAGGCACAGCTGTCGCGCGCGGCAGAGATACGCTACGGCGAGATACCGGCCATGGAGCGCGAGCTTGAGCAAAAGCAGAAGCGCCTCAAGAAATTGCAATCGACCCGCCGCATACTTAAAGAGGAGATAACCGGACAAGACATAGCGGGCGTGGTGTCCAAGTGGACCAGCATCCCAGTATCGCGCATGCTCGAGGAGGAGGCGGCAAAGCTCATGCGCATCGAGGAGGTGTTGGCCGGCCGCGTGGTAGGACAGGAAGAGGCGGTGCAAAAGGTGTCCGACGCGGTCAAGCGCTCGCGCGCCGGCATTGCCGACCCCAACCGCCCTATTGCTTCGTTTATGTTCTTGGGGCCCACCGGTGTCGGCAAGACCGAGCTGACGCGCGCGTTGGCGGAGTTTATGTTTGACGACGACCGCTCCTTAATACGCGTCGATATGTCCGAGTACATGGAAAAGCACTCCGTATCTAAAATCATCGGCGCGCCTCCGGGCTACGTGGGCCACGAGGAAGGGGGCTCGCTTACCGAGCTGGTGCGCCACCGGCCATACTCGGTCTTGCTCTTCGACGAGATAGAGAAGGCGCATCCGGAAGTATTCAATATATTGCTGCAAGTGCTGGATGCGGGGACTTTGACCGACGCCAAGGGGCGCCGGGTCAACTTCCGCAACACGATAATCATCATGACCAGCAACATCGGCGCGCAGTATATCGACCGCATGGAGGCAATCGGCTTCTCTGCCCCGGGTACCGACGCTACCAACTACCTGGCCGCCAAGCAAAAGGTGCAGGAGTCGCTTAAGGATTACTTCCGCCCCGAGTTCCTCAACCGCATCGACGAGATAATCATCTTTAACATCCTAAGCCCAGAGGCAATCAAGGAGATTGTGGGCATCCAGGTTAAGGAGGTGGTGGGGCGCCTGGCGGCAAAGGATATTACTCTTACCATAAACCCGGGCGCGTACGAGTACCTGGCACGCGAGGGCTACAATCCGCACTACGGCGCTCGGCCGCTCCGCCGGCTCATACAGGACAAGATACTAACCAAGGTCGCGGGGCTTATGGTCAGCCGCGGGGTATTGTCGGGCGGGGCGATTGTGGTAGATGTAAAAAATGGCGAGTTTACCTTTGATGTGCGCAAGTCTGCGCGCGTGCGCCAGAGCAAGACAACGGTGCTTGAGACTGTCTAAAAGTACTGAGCCGGCTACTGAGCTAACTACGTAATTAGCCACGTATCTAAAAATCCCCACAAGGGGATTTTTACTTGGTGCGCCGTGTGGAACGATATCGGAACTATTTTGGGTAAAGAAAAAGCCCCGTTGATGTAATCTCAGGGGCCTCAGATCGACGGCTGTTACTGCTTGGCTCCCAGGAACGAATAGCCGACGTAGCCCGGCTCGGTTCCAATAAGACCCAATACTTTTCGGAGACCGTCCTTGGTGTGGCGAGTTCCGATGAACGGGAATCGCTCGATTGGCTCGCCACCTTCTTCTCCGAATTCAAACCTCGTCCCTAGTGCAAGCACTGGGTTTCGGAAAAAGTTTGAATCTTGTGCGGCTCCAAGGGCAAATAAGTCCCACACAGTGCCCTCCCGGTAGTCGCCCAGCTCCTTGAATCGTCGCCATACATCGTGGGAGTCTATCCACTGATGAGGATTAGGTATGACGACAAGGTTGCGAGGTTTTCCGTCAGGTTTGTCTTCAGAACCCGAATCATCGATATTGTGCTCCAGCATGCCGTGCGGCAGCTTGAACATGTTGCGGTACTCACCCTTTGCCACCCCTTCCGTAAAATCAAGAATGGGTGACAAAAAGGTTCGCGAACAGAAGTACTTCAAAAACCAGTCCAGTCCAGTCTGCGCGTCCATGATTACCTCCACGATGGTTGGCGCTGGCATTATTGCCAATAGAAAAATACCTTACTTTTTATATAAAGTCAAATGTGCGTAATGTATCATGACCTTGGAACCACCTCGTGCAAAGATGACCCATATGGCATACAGCAAAAATCCAAGTCTCCCGAAGGTGCGCCAGGAAGCAGTGCGATTGGTGTGCAAAGGCTGGACGGTACG